>JABAHP010016269.1_pt1 | contig 43858 bp, 53 predicted proteins | sample 7062081 | NCBI WGS metagenome assembly JABAHP01 (sample SAMN14534357, study PRJNA622989) | marine sediment metagenome | biome: marine biome [ENVO:00000428]; feature: marine pelagic biome [ENVO:01000023]; material: deep marine sediment [ENVO:00002113] | place: India: Gulf of Kutch | collected...
TTACCCCCGGCTCAGTTTCGATCTCCTCGGCAGGGGCCAGTTGTGCGTCGATCCTATCCAGTTCCTTCTGCTCTGCCTCTGTAAGGTAGTCCTGCCGGGACAGTTCCTTGGCGCGATCTATGAGAGCTTGTCTGGATGGGGCTTGAGGTTGAGTAGCTTCAGGCGTAACGATATTCTCAAGTGATATGTCTTTGTTGTTGACTGATACGTGAACTTCACCACCCCTGAAAGCGTCATCCAATGAGACTTTAGATGGATCAATATTGATCGCAACTATCGCATCGCCATATCCCTCAGCCTGTCCTTTTTCTTGCGAGGAGAAAAATACTTCTCCCCTTTCTTCTGATATGAATTCTCCTGTTGCTCTAATCCTATTAGCATTATCTGCTGAAGTTCTGTGATATAATGTTATTGTGCCGTCTTCATTTACTGGTATTGGCGTTCCATCTAAATCCTCCAAACTACTCCCATCCTTGTCTTCCACAGCACTTTCCGTTACCGGCGGCCCTGTGGGTGCCTCGGCTCCAGAAAGTGGCTCAGACGGCGTCTCAGGAGCCGCAATTAGCCTCTCAGCCATGCCGCCATACAATTCCTGCCGGATTTCACCTGCAGCGACCTGCCCTGAGATAAACCTGCCATGGACGTCTTCAGCCACCTCGGTAGCGAGTTTCTTGAGTTCATCGTCTGACGGCAGCATCATTTTGATACGCTGGGGCTTTGGGATCCTGTCCAGAAACGACTTGGTCGCCTTGTGCAGCCGATTGGCGACATCCTGCTTCTGCCTTCTGACCTCAGCCTCTTCCGCTGTCTCCGCTGAGAATATAGGCGCATCGCTGCCGAAGAACTCCGCTCGTTCATTCTCATTGAACTGTCTTACCACTTCCTTGAGATCTCCGAAGACCTTCTCCCGGGCCGCTTGGATCCTTACCTTTTCGACCTCCGGTTCTTTGAACTCCGCTCCCTCCAGTTCCTCACCTGCCTTGGCGGCTACCTCCTCAACCTCTTCGAGCATATATTCACCAGCCTCCACATCTTCCCGAACCCTCTTGAGAACCTGTAGTACTTCAAATTTGCGCTGCTCGCTTATGTCGCTTGCCCGGTAGGCCTGTTCGATAGTATCGAGTAGCTGGACCTGATCTTCCTGTGTAATGGGATCGCCGACTACCATACCTGCAGCTTGGAAGGCACCGGCCATCGCAAATTCCATCGGGCCTCCGGCGGCGGCGGCATCTCCAACGCCCTCTGTGAGTAGTTGGCTCCTGTCGGTAAACAACCACCTGAAGAAGTTCCGCTCCAGTGCCTGTGATCCTTCCTCTGCAGTACCCCTGAAGAACGCCTTTGCCGATTCCCACATGACTTTAGGAAAACCACTGGCGACTATCTTCTTCGCATTCTTTGCAAGTCCAAGTTTCTTGCCCAGCGTCCATTGCTCTATTACCGACTCAACGGTAGAGCCGAGAATGTCTTCACCTAAAGCAGGCAGAACGTCCGTGCCTTCTTTCCTCGAATCCGCATAGGTAGTACCCATCGAACTCATCGTCATCGCCGCAATGCCACCGGCAGGGCCACCGGCCATAGTGCCTGCCATACCTGAAAGCATAAGAGGTCCGGATTCTATGAGTCCTCTTGCGAGTTTTTTAGGATTGTATATATACTGCCTCAGAGTCTCCCTGAACCCCACTCCCGGAGTGACCTCAAGTACCTGATCGGTATTCTCAAGATACCAGTCTTCCGCACCGGCCAGCATGAAGTCTGCCCAGTCCGTAAGCTCTATACCCTTCTCTTCGAGCCATGTGTCTATTGCATTCTCTATATGTCGCGGCCCTTTTTCCTGAGAGAGGTATTCGCCCAGCATCTTGGCTTTGCCTGCGAAGGCCTTCGCCATCATGACTTCCATCTTGGCATAGGCGTATTCGAGGGATTCCAGCCATGTACGAGTGTCCCTTAATAGCTTTTCATTGTGCCGCCATGCCGCGGTTGGTGAAAGCTCTTTACCGAAGATGTGCCTGTTGATCGCATCCGTGCTGTCGAAAACAGCTTCGGGTTCCATTCCAAATGCAACCGAATAGACAAGAGCATTAGCCGCATTCGCCTCCATCTCTTCCGATTCATGGACTCCGACTACTCTGCCTATCTCATTCGACACATCGAACGGCACAAGATCCCTGTCGATAAGCTGGTCTATTGCCCATGCTCCCGGAAGATCCCTTCTTCTTATAACGGGTATAGGTGTAGGGTGTGAATAGTATTTACCATCCGGCCCTTTGTAGATCATATTAAACTGCTGCCGCTCTGCCTCTCGCGTTTTATCGATAGTCTCGTGCGACATGCCTTTTAAGATCTGCCCGGTTTCAGGAACTCTACTGGGCCAGTGTCCCTCTTCATCCGGTCCCAGTCTATGACGTATGGCCGTACCATAATCGTAACCGGAACCTTCAGGATCGAAACGGCTCTCCAGTTCCCTTAAAGCTAGCTCGCGTTTTGCTTCTTCAACTGTTGGCATTTTACTTCCTAAGAAATTCGATCAGTTCCTCGTCACTCATCTCCTCAGCTGGTGTGTCTTTGGTGACAGGCGTATTCGATCCTTTTCTCTTATTAAATTGTATCATCGGAAAGGGTGCAGCATATACAAAAAGATCTTTAATCCAATCGCCCCATGATTTATTTATTTGCTCACCGTATATGTCTACAACGACTTTTGAGGATTCCTCTATGGGAACATCACCGTCCGGATACTTTACTTTAAGAGCGGCTATTGCATCTCTGGCCTTCTGCCATATCCTTTGTTGGTGTTCGGTGTATTCTACAAGCCCTTCTTTCTTATTGACCATCTCTGACTTATCGACTTTCAGAGAATGAGTTACTGCGTCTTCAATAGATTTCTCCCACGACTGCACCCCTCTCGTCCTTCTCTCATCAAGCAGATTTTTAAGTCTGGTCCCGGCAGTCCTGTTAAAACCATCAGTCTTTCCGGTCATCATGTCGATATGCCCATGGGTTACACTCTGGGGATCGTTGCGGATCATGGTATCCATCTGCATCTCTGCCGATGGGTTCATGGTAGTTTCAAACGGATCGATACCCTTGGAATTTATGAGCTTGTAAGCTGAATCAAGCTTACTCATCTCGGCGGTCTTTTCCTCTTCCGGGAAGACGGGCGAGTTGAAGATCTCCATGAGTGCTTCTTCGTGGTTACCTTCACCCGACATCTTATACGCCCGACTGCGTACCAGTGCCTTCTGATCGTTGATTGTCTTTTCCTTCTCGGCCTCATCTGCTTCGTACCGGGCAGAGACGATCTTTTCAAGGTAGGATATTTCAGCGGAAGTCATTCCCACCTTGGAACCTCGCTCACGGATCGACTCGATAGCTCTTTCCATATCCGGCTCCGTCTCCGGATTGGTGTCGGTCAATATGTTGTTCTGGACCTGAGCTTTCATTTTCTCAGTCAGCATATTCTCCACTTCAGTCCTCAACGCCACAGATCCTTCCGGGCTGAGTACGCCATCGTTAACATGACCACCGATGATCTTGAGGATCTCTCTCTTCTTCTGGGCCTGAGCATCGTCGTCGTCTTCTTTAATTGAAAGCGAAGTAGCCCCGACCTCATGCAGGCTTGTGGACCAGTCATCCACCATTACCGGGAACGAACTGTGTATCTGCCTGATGTATGCATTGCGGCCATCGAAGTCCAGCTTGGTGCCGAACCTAGTAGTCTCAGCTTTGACGAAGTCGTCGAAGTCGTTCATCGCACCCTGCTGATCGGTGGTCTTCGAGATCTCGTCCCTGAACTTCCTTGCGACCTCGTTCCATTCCGATCCCCACTTCTCAGGAGAGATCTTCGGCATATCGTTTGCCTGCCAGTCCCTCTTCTTCTTGTTGAACTCCATCTCCATCCGGTGAGCTTCGTTTCGCCGGTACGTCCGACCGTAAGCATCATAGATCTGCCGCCCGGTTTCACCCATCCCGTACATGGCGTTCTCGAATCTCCTGTTAGCCACTTCGAGATCCGTCATGAGGTTTCTCGGCCTCGGCCCTGCGGCAGCAGCCGATGATGCCCTGTTCTTTTCAATGATAGAAGGTCTTGTCATTTTACACCTATGTATTCAGTAAATGATGTGTCATTCCGATATTGCCCAGTTGACTTATAGTATTGATGATCGCCGTCTGCTGGTTCCTCCTTCCGGCGAGCTTCGCCGACTGTGCCTCTATGTCGTAGAACTTAGCGGAAGTCTCTCTGGCCCTCGATGCGATCTCGCCCTGTCTCAATATCATGCCCGAGTTGAATACTGCGTTCTTCATACTGGCCAGTGCAGCTTCGAGGAACGCCCCGGAGAACTGGAGGTTACCATGTGCCGCGGTGGTCCTGAGATCCGCTTCGTGCTTTTTGTACTCTTCAATATTGAGGGCCGATTGTATGGCGGCGTTGTCCCTGATGTTCTGGGCCTCGATGCGGTCCATCTTAGCGGAGGCCTGCGCCAGTAGCTGCGCGTTATCCGCTTCGATCTTGGCGTTGTAATAACTGGAATAACCAGCACCCAGTGTACTGCCGATGCTCAGCCCCAAGAATGAATTTAGCAGGAAAGTTTCCATAGCATCCCTTTATGTCTTTTGAATCCAAGTGCCTTTACATACCGCTCTGCCGCCGGGAACGCCGCCGACGTCCATATAACATCAAGTTCATTTATATTCGCATAGACCTTCAACATCATTCTCAGCTTTCTTATCAGCGGCCTTATACAGTATTTAATTTCAAACGAATAAATGCCCCACACATGAGCTTCTCCCAGCTTGAACATTATCATTCCCACCGAAGCGACCAGCTTTCCGTTGTAATATAAAGATCGTGCCAGTCCGTGTTCGGCCCATAGTTTTCCCGTTTCTCTCCAGTCCCTTTCGGATTTCATTATCGGATCCAGTGACATTTCCCTGAGCCACACCAGATCCTTCGGCTCAAAGTATTTCACTATCAATCGTTCGCTTCGTACTCCGCTATTATAGCCAGCAGAGTCATTGGCAACGGCAGTCTGCTTTGCACGCATATGTTACCCTCTGTATCCCAAGAACCTCTGAAGTATGAATGCTTATCACCAGTAAAGAAGGGCGGTGCCGCCTCAAGCGGATCCGACACATCTCTGAACACTAAAGAGTCGTATGTGCTGAAAGTCGGCCCCACGTCGACACCCAAGGATTCGTACAATCTCAACGTGGTTGCGATAATCCTTTTGGTCTGCCCTTGGAGTCTTCCCCCGGTATTGGTGAACTCCAGTCTCATCGGCTGAACCTTGCTCGTATAAGGCAATCCTATATGCACCGTATTGTAGAAATCATCGAGCGTCGCTGCTCCGCTGGCGATGGTCCCGGTGCCTGCATAACCGGCGTCCCCCGTTGCAACATACGTCTCAGCTTCGATATGGTCCAAACCCGTGAAGGTATTCTCTACCTGTATAACAGACCCACCGCTGGTGTATGCTGTAAAGTCAACAGAATTCACATCGAGGGCATCTGTGGAGTCCCTGACCTCGAAAGAAGAGCCGGTGACAGTCGATACCGAATAGACATTATCGTTGACTTCCGTCATGCCGGAGACGGATGAAATCCTGAACTGATCGCCGTCTGAGAGTGTGTGGTTCGTGGCGGTCACCACCATGGGGTCGGCCTGTGTAATGTTCGTTACGGTGAACGGGCCATCCCCGGTGTACGACTTGCCGCATTCTACAAAGTATATGTCCTTGTCGTCGCTGCCCCAGTCGAAGGGCTGAATCTGCTCGACGTACCTGTACATCGTCCCATCTATAGTCCTCTGGACTACCAGCCAGATCTCATCTTCGCCATCGCCCGGGATCCTCGCCACCGATTCGACTATACCGTCGAACGTGTGCTTGGCCCAGCCTAAGACCTGTTCGGTGTCCTCTATAGTCAGGCTGAGAAGGTCGCCGTCGAAGTTGACCACCCAGAGTATGGTGTAAGGGGCGCGTTGGAACGCCATCTCTTTAATGCCGGATTCAAGTAAATGTTCTGACAGTAGCGTGATGTCCTTAGACACCCAGCCATCAGCTTCGAATGAATATTGCTGTTTCCTTAATACCTTGCCCTGCCTCTCGACGAAATAGATCGTATTGTTTATCGCAGCACATTGGATCAGATCGGATCCGTAGGTGGATTGTCTTTTGGCCGAGGCGTTGGTCTGGTTGATCGCATCGTTACCGCCTCCCAAGGTCCACTCGGCCCCGGTAGTGCCGAAGACCAGTTCTGTGTGAGGTGATAGCCACTGGATCTTATTGACCTGATCGGAAGCGATCGTAAACGTAAGGGCATCGGTGGCATCGCCTCCTGCGAGGAAGTTGTGCCAGTCATCTGTTACCGACATCCAGATAGTTTGCGGTTCTGCCGGAGTGGCTGCGAATGTTAGCCTCTCATCGTAGAAGGCGACCGACCCGGGATAGCCCCGGTATTCTGACCACGCCCCTTCTGCCCATTCGTCTACGGCCCCAGTCCCTCCAAGATCAGTTTCCACCGTCGCCGTCACCTGAGTTGTAGAGTCTACGGAGGTGACCTCGAATATGCCGTTGATCTCTGCCGATGGTGCTATTAAATTGTACGTACATGTTCCAGACGTATATGCATCCATCCTCAGTCTGTACAGTGCATCAAATTCACTTGACAGGATTCTGTAGGACAGGTTGCCGTCTGATTTGGAGCTGAACGGATGCACGGTTATCCAAGTAGTCCCGTCGTCGAGAGACTCCTGAAATAGTATTCTTCCTTCCCACCTGTCATGAGTGGTAACGTGGACGGCCTGACCCTCTCTCACATCCAAGGTAGCCGAGTTGCCGGTGCTGGTAAAGGATCCGGACACCGAGTTGGAGTCTATCTGGTGCGAGATCCTCCAGTGGGATCCTACATGGCCCTCGTAGAATAAGTCCGTGGACGCAGTGACAGTAATGGTCCCTGTGGTTGCACTGGGTGTCAATGTAATGGTGGTGTCTTCATTCTCCGGCATAAACGGGCCGCCGGTGAACGTAACTTCGGTCATTGTCCACGCAGTATCGCCGGTACGTTGTAACGTCTGCGGTGGGTACTCCTGATGGGTCAGGTACATCACATCCGCAGATTGGACGTATTGAATTTCAAATAAGTCCTCTTCTGCGTATGGTGTAGCTAACTCGTACTCCGTTCCGGATTGATTTACGACGCTGCCCACATCCGCGAGAAGAGAACTAACCAGAAGTAAAAGAAGAAAGATTCGCTTCATTTGTATACCCTCATGATCTTTTCGCTGAATTCCAATACATACGCCTGATCAGTTGAGTGTTCAAAACTGATAAGCCGCCCTAGGCCGTTGGTTGTATTGATGTAATACGTCCCGGGCCTCTTTTGAGCCGGGCCGGTGATTATGGGAACTACGTTTTCGCAGGTCTGGCATGCAGTGTAGTATCGTCTCAGATCCTGCCTGCCCAAGAGTTTCTGCGACCACTCGCCGCCATTGAACGCACCTATAGTTCCCAGCGCGGCGTATCCGGCAGTAGCCAGCAATAATATGATTATAAAGTATCTCATTTGTAAACTCCCAAAGTGTAATCGCCGAGCGATATTATGTACGCCTGTTCGGTGCTGTGTTCGAACGGAATAAGCCTGCGTGGATCGTCGCTGATATCCATCTCCTGCGGTGGCGTGTATTCCTGATACCATATGGTCGGACTATTCACTCCGTATTCCCCTCCAATGTCCCATCCTGCCGCCTCGAAGTTCGGACGGGTCTTCAGCCATGTGGTAGTCTGCCCCGTACCCCCTCCCGAAGTTTTCTGTAGGGATGTCTGTGTATCCCAGTACGAAACATTAAAAGTCCCGTCGCTCTGAACGTCGCCGCTCAGGCCTCCAACATTCCCGGTGCCGGTAACCAGTCCGATGGAATACACCTGCGAGAATGTAGATCCTGTTACCACACCACCAACAAAACCGCCCACCCCATCACAATTGTTTGAGGTTACATTGCCCCATGCATAGCAGTCAGTCACTTCTCCAGCTTGTGTTATCCCTCCTATAAGGCCACCATAACTGCTGGTATTTACGGTGTCCCAACTTACATTACCAGTGGAATAGCACTTTCTTATATACCCGCCTGAACCATAATATTGACCCACCAACCCGCCCACGAAGTAAGCACCTTCGACATCACCTGTTGAATAACAGTATTCCATCGTAGCACTTGAGCCAAACCGACCACATAAGCCCCCTATGTATTCGGTATTTGAATGCCCTGCCCCATTTATATCACCTGTTGCAAAACAATTATATATCAGAGAGTAAGAAGATCTGCCGGTTAAGCCTCCTACGTATCGCATCGCCCCAGCAAGAGTCTGTGTTATAGCCATGTCAGTCGAACAGTCATAGATTTGGACATCGTAGCTTGCATCCCCCGCTGAGTTACCTATCAATCCACCTATCTCAGAAATACTACCACGAAGATTCACCGTACCAGACACATGACAATTCTGGATGAGTATATTAGCTGTGGGGTCATCTGCCCTTCCGGCAAGTCCACCTGCTCCCCCATTTACAGCAGTGAAGGTAATTTCGACTGTGAGGTTTGCTACCTTAGCATCGCCCTCTATGTCTCCGAATAATCCTATTTCGTGTACTGAATTCCACCCATCTATTGTTAGCCCAGTTATAGAGTATCCACATCCGTCAAAAGTACCCGTAAAGCCTCCAATATACGCAGGTGCGCCAAACGGCAATCCTATTGGACCCCAGCCTACGTTTTTATCAAGCCACCAACCGTATTTCTTCTCATAGTAGTTCTGGTATCCGTCAACCGCAGTGGCACTGGCGTCTATATCGTTTGTAAGGTAATAGTTCCCATCGAGGTTGTTATTCACATTCTCCAGATCGGTCAAATTTGAGACTGCCGTTACATGAGGCAGGCCGGGATCGGCCTGTGGGCTTGTGGGATTGAGTATCGGATAGTCGCCGAGTTGTTCCGGCACTGACAGTGTTATATCAGCACCCGAGACGTAGTATGTTCCCGGTCGTTTCTTAATGTCACCCCATGGCTCGCAGATGAAATTCTCAAGGTCGCGGCATCCGGAATAGTAGACCTGATGATCGACTCTCGCTTCCAAATATGGAGATAGTTCTCCCGCTGAGAACCCGTGGATCACATCGGATTCTGATAGTGCCGCTGCAATTAGTAGTATTACATATTCCATATTAATTCGGTATTATTATCACCTGAGAAGCCCCGCCTGCGGTCGCTTCGTTTAAGTCCAAATCTTTTACCGTGCCGGATATAAGCCTCTGTATTGCCGAACCATCGTCATAACTTGACGTACCATAGACATATCTAAAGTCATTCTGCTCGCCTGCACTTGAGTCAACCTGAAGTGTGTCCACCGCCACTGAGCCAGCTTCGCCATGATAGTTTGTAGTACAAATATAAAGAGTATATTGGCCGGTGTTGTTAGCTCCGCCGTCATCGTCTCGGTCTAACGTAAGATAGTAGTCTGTAGATAGGCTTGCACCTGCATAATTGTCACTTGTTGCCGACCCATTCTCGCTCACTTGCAGATATATTGTATGAGTGCCGCTATTATTGTACCAAGTAATAAAGACTGCATCTTCACTGGAACCTACTTGAATATCGTGCCTGTCTCCTACGCTGTTGGCCAGCATATATGGATGTGCAATATTGTCTGCATCGCAGGCAGTTACATTCCACTTGAATCTGTGCGTGAAATCTCCACTGAAGTGAGCCGCACCTTTGTCTTTGTACACATAAGCAGTATCAACTCTTGAATCGAAGTTCGTCCATGTGATAGTGTTCGCCGCTACAGTGAGATAGCCCTGCGTGTCAACCTCGGTATAAGTTGTAAAATCTTCTAATGTGCCCCAAGCTCCAAACGAAGTAGAACACAAAAGCAATATAAGTAATAGTTTCTTAATCATTTCGCTGGCCCCTCAACTTCAATTTGTGAGAATCCGAAAGCAACCTCAGAATCCTTGACGTAAAAGACTTTTAATACGTAATGCTGGCCGGGCTTGAAATCCGCTACCTTTTCGCCGAAATTTATGCCCATAATTGCTACTGGCTTGTAATAGGTCTTTGTCAGTTGGGTAGGCATATCGGGATATACCCTGCGTCTATGCAGGTAAACCAACATTATACTCTGAGCAATCAGGGCAATAACAATCAGCACCAGCAGAATTTTATAATACCATTTCATTAGTCAACATCCGAGTTAAGCCAGTACGCCAAACAGAGCAGCACATAATCCGGCGTATCCGTAGTATCAAAATCAATCGCCACCAAGTCGTCGTGCGCAACAGTACCCGAAGTCCACGTGGCATCGCTGGCGTAGTAAACAGAAGTGCCGTCAGTGGCTATTTCCACAGCGTCCATAGTCGTTATGGCCGTAAAATCCGTTCTGTCCGTCAGGCATTCGATTTCCAGAGACACATCGTCATCGTCTGAAAATCCATGCCATTCAACGAACGTCGCAGACATGCCCGAAGTATTTAACCAAACTGGAATTAAATCTGCAGCGTCTATGCCGTCCGGTTCGATAAGGGTAATATTGAGATATTTAATCTTCGCCGCAAATAAAAACTGGTTACTGCCGTCATAACCCCTTAAAGTTTCATCACCCGTTTCGTTAGCTCCGTCGGTGTCGTGAGTAATTTCCCCTGCTGCATCTACATCGGGATCTTCAGAATTTACAATCTCTATAGAAGTTGCACCTCCGAAGTCATGCGCTCCTGTATAGGTATCACCATCGGCCTCGGCAAAGTCTGCAACGTCTGTTATAAATGATTCGAGTTCGCTCTTTTCATCTATCTGCGACGTTGTTCCCCCGGTAATTCCGGGTATGCCCGCATAAGCCGATACATCGGCCTCCAAACCACCGAGTTCATGCGTTACAAACCCAGCCGCCCCTGCTGTTAAAAAGGAAGCCCGTATACCCATTGTTCCTGCGCCGGTACCGACCAGCACACCACCATCTGCTATCGCTGATATGTCTGCCTCTATACCGCCGACCTCGTGATTTATTGTTCCCGTGCTGACAGTTCCCAATGTAGTTATGTTGGTAGACCCAACCCAGTTGAGCATTGCCTCTTCGAACGGTATCTTCCTGTCCAAGGGAGTCCCGTTGGGGTCCGTGATTACGTACAGGAGCATGTCATTATTTCCACTCGCAAGCCCGGTAAGGTCTGCCAGTTTCGTATCGGCGGCGTGGACTACTGAGCAGAGGAATGTCAGCTCGATCACCAGCACAGTAAGAAGAATAACATTTATCGGTTTCTTGAATTGCTTTACGTATCGCATTGATTCTCCTATTTAGTAGTTATCTGCCTCGATCCTGCAGTGTCGCATTCATAGTGCAGGCCCACGGTAGAGACAAGACAGTCACCTGCATAATCATCTGCCGAGGCCGCTATCCTTTCGATAGTGAATAAGAACTGGTCACCTATATTAAAATTAGTCCCTGTGATAGCGGCAAAGTCATGGTTAGTAAAACTGTACTGCGTAGTGTACGCCTCTTCTTTGGTGATTGTCGTAGTGGCATCGAGTGTCTCGCCGTCCTGCCCCACCGTATATTCCAACTGCCATTTGATATTGTCGGTCCCACCTCCCGGGGCCGTTATGCCTTGGTAATGGATATGAAAATATATATCAGAACCTTCTTTGTAATCGTGGGGGATCTCTAGTGAACCTGAAGATTTCTCGCCTATGGCATAAGCCCAAGTGGACACTCCCGTGTCAGACCCACCTTCGTCGACGTATTCATCCTCGTCAGGGTTGCCTGCAGCAGGCAGGGACAGCATCGCCGCACCCACATTGATATCATTCCATACAGTTGCATCGCCGAGGAACTCTATTGTACCGTCTGTTTCTATTTCGGTGTAATTTGTTGTTCCCCCGTCACCAGATTTAACTGTGCCGTTAATGCTGAGAGTATTGCCCGTCGGATCCCACTTTAAATCACTGTCCAAGGTCAGGAACCCATCTGCATCCATGTGTACAATAGCATCTTCGAGGCTGAACGTCTCAAGCATGAGATTCCCCCCGGCCTCTAACAACAGTTTATCTCCGGTATGCAAGAGCAGTACATCCAACTGGCCCTCCAGTTTCACTTCATCCGCTGTGAGTTGATAGACGTTCAGAACATTAGATGAGTCATCATAGACCATCTCCGCATCGCCGCCGAATGATCCATTGTCATTGTACTGGACCTGTGTATTCGATCCCCCCGGCGGTGTCGCACTCGCATCGACGTAAGTCTTCACCGCCTTTTCCGTAGGTACCGCAGAGTCGGAATTGTCTGCGAGAGTCCCGTCTGTGGAGAACTCTGTTATTGCGTTGACTATAGTCATGCCTGCAAAAGTAGGACTGGCCGCGGTGTGGGTGTCCTGTGGAGTTGTTATGGTAATCGTGCCATCGCCGTCATTACTCACTGTGATCCTGTTTGACGTCCCTCCAACCCATAAAGTGAAATCAGAGATCGATACAAGCTTCTTGGATCCGTCGGTAGCCACGATTCTTGAAGCAGTCAATGTCCCTATAGTGAGGTTGTTCACATCTATGTCGTTGGCATCGATGGAGTTCGTATCGAGGATGGGAACGTACAATGTTTCGGTGTTCGGGTTGAACCAGAAGTTGTCGTACCATGTAGGATTTCCGTTAGCGTCATAGACGGGAACTTCGTTGGGATCCCCGGCAGGTATTAATAGCACATTGCCCGTGGACCAGTCGAAGTCGTCATTATCTGTGAACAGTTCATAGACGAACTCCCTGCGATCATCGTAGGGGTATATGTGACGCTCAACCACCTGCCCGTAACATGATGATGTAATCGCCACTAACAGTAATATGTATGTGGCGCGTTTCATTAATAGCGTCTTCCATACACTCCGAGAGAAGTAGCCTCAGCCGTACCGGCCACGTCATAGGTCACGAAGTCGATCCATTCTATCCCGGCGAGGTTAACATACAGCAGGGCGACTTCGTTATCGGTGGAGTTATGCACCGACACTCCCGGCGTCCCTAATGAACCGTCATAGTTCGGCCATTTGGTCTGCTCGTCCAGTGAGATTGTATCTGCCCACAATCCATTTGTGATCGAGTCGCCGTTGGGTTCGGTTACGACATCCTGAGTACCGAGTATGCCGTCGCCTTCGCATATGATCTGGGCCATGCCGTTTGTCTGCGCCCATCCCACAAGGGTGAAGCTGAACGTCTCATTGGCGGCATCGGTGCCATAAAAGGCGAACATCCAGTTGGACCCGTAAGAATATCCTCCGGCCCTAGTCGGGTTCTGCGGTCGCAGTTGTATAGCCTCTGAGGTCTTCGATGCCCAAGCACCTTCATCACCGTCAAGGTTCAGGGTCGCTGCGAAGTTGGCCCCATCCTCAGCCGCAGAGTCTTCGATCCGCATCCACGAACCTTGATACTGATCTACGGGTTCTGCATGGGCGATTTTGACATACCTGCTCATCGGCGCGAGGAGCATGCCCATCACAAAAGCGATCATAATCACGACCATAACATCAAGTTTGGTTCTCATTTTAACTCCTTTGTTCGATATACTTCTTATCCAGCACATCCACATCGGATGCATCTACTACTGAATCGTTTCCTTCCAAGAGGTTGACTGAGTCGTCGTCCACTCGTCCTTTGTACTTTCCGTTCGCGGCCTTGGCGTCGTTGTATGCGTCCTTGTACCATCTGGCAAGCTGGTTGTATCTCTGGTCGTCCTTGCTCATGGGAATGCACAGCAGCATTGCCATTCTCATATAGACCATCTTACAGAACCACGCAGGCCATTCACCCGGGTTCTCCAGTCTTCGAATGTACTTAACAAAGACCGTCGATTTGTCCGAGAGGATCACGGGCCGTACGGCCTTGTTCGTACTGTCGTACCAGTGTTCCACATCATGCTCATACTGAACTTCATCCCCGTCCTCATCGACCACTGCTACAACTCTCAGGCAGTTGTCCGGGAGAAGGTACATGTAATCCCACCCGGAGTTTGGTGTAGTGGAGCTTGGAGACAGTTCGGAAGATCTCGTTACGAGGAACTGCCAGTCTATAGGAAGTTCGGAAATCTCGTCCCGGACCTGTGGATAGATCAGTCTCGTTATCCGGGCCTCCGGAGAAGCTCCTGTTTCCGAGGTGAGCAGTTCTTTGACACCCACCAGTGTAAGGGCGATGTTCTTCAGGTCGAGTACAGATCTGTTCGAGTACATAACAGACTCCCAAAAATGGTGGGGGCATTTCGCCCCCACCAGTTAAACATACTATCCATCAGCAGATGTCGTCACAGCAGCAGTGCCGCCACGCAAACCGCCTTCGAATTCGTCACCGTCATCGTCCGTAGAGTAGTTAGCTATACAGACCATGTCGTCGGCAACTACCATCAGCAGGTGAGTGGCAACGTCCGACGCTATCCGGTTGTCTATGATAAGGCCTCCGGTAGCATCCAGCAGACTGATCGCCGGTTGGTCGTTAAGACCTCCGTCACCAACAAGAGATCCGTTAACAAGAATGTTATTCTTGATCAGCATGTTGGTCGAAGCAGCAGCGGCATTCTCGCCGTCAATACACGCTACAGAGAAGTCTCCCTGTATGATATTGTCAACGATCTCTGTCTGGTCCGTGTCGTTGGAGAACACGATACCACCGGCAGCACCGGCGGCCCTCATCTGTATCCGGCATCCTTCGATTCGAGTGCCTATGCAAGCATCTCCAACCGTAATAGTATCCACAAACTCGTCGGTACCGATGTTATCACCGGCATCCGTAAATACACAGTCTTTCACAAGTGTGTAATCTGAGTTCGCTTCGATGTCCAGACCAATGAGAACACCTGTAACAGTAGCCTCAAAACGCAGGTTCATTATAACTACGTTATCGGCTCCAACTACACATTCGCCGTTGGCGTTGTCCATGGTAATCACAGGCATGTCCGTTCCTCGGCCTAAGCCGATAATGGTAATGCCTGCAGTGTCGGCGTCAAAACCATCGGCAGAGGAGACAGTCTCCGCATGCCCGGGAGCAACTATGATTGTGTCGCCTACGTTCGCCGTGCAGAGATCGATTGCCCCATCGATTGTTGCCTCTGCATCGGCCCAAGTAACTGCGGTTCCGGAACCACTTCCTGTCACCGAGTCGACGTAGAATACATCGCCCACATCTATCCCGGCCTGACCCAGCCGTGCAAGTGCATCGGTGGTCATGTTCTGGAGTGCCTCCAGACGTTCGAGAATGGAACCGTCGTCGTTCTCGCCCACATTCGTGGTCGCCGCCGAGTTGTTACTGTCGTCAAAGCCTATCAGGTTATCTGCGGTATCGGTAGTCCACCACATCGGTGCGGCAGATACGCCACCCTCAGTTTCGTTATACCAGTTACCAGTCAGATACATATCGGCCCCGACTACAGCGGCGTCGGGAGTTGCCACGTTACAGAAGATGTGGTTGTTGACGATAACGCCTGAGGTGTCGGTCTTCAGCTCGATGCCCGGCTGGGCATTGAGTCCTGCGGCCCCGCCGATCGTACCGTTGAAGATCACGTTGTCTTTAATGACAATATGATCCGAGGCGGTAGTGGCATTGTTGATGTCGGCCACGGCGTAGTCGCCAGCAAATACATTGTCGGTGATTATCGCATAGTCCGAATCCCTGAACTCAATAGCACATCTGGCGGCACCGGCACCCATCGCAAACTCGCAGCCGACTACACGGAGGTAGTGGTTGCCTGCGGTATCTGCGTTGATGGTTTCGTGGAACTCATCCGTTCCAGCCGTTTCCATGCCGAACCAGCAGCCGACTACGGACAGGTGTTCGGATCCGGCCTCGACCTCGATCGCATCATTGACGTCAGGGGTATTGGCCTTGAACCTCACATTCGCAATGGTGACCGCATCGGCCCCGATCGCAAATGCCCCGCCGACGTCTCCGGTGTAATCGAACAACGGCCTGCTGTCACCCGTGCCTATGCCGAAGATCCTGACTCCATCGACATCGACGTCCACTTCGTCAGCGGCGGCACCCATGGTTTCCGTATGACCGGGGGCGATGTAAATGATATCACCGTTGTCTGCGGTACACAGGTTGATGGCCTCGTCCAAGGTGTCTCTTGCGTTGGTCCAAGAAGTACCATCGCCTTCGTTGGAGACGTTGGAGTCGACATAATAAGCCCGGCCGGTAGCGGTGTTATTCCCTACCGATGCCATAAGCTCATCAATGGCTTTCATCCATTCCCACCCAACGTCCTGACCCTGACGCGCACCAGTCCACCACATTGCGGTAGGTCGCTCGTAGATATTCCACGAAGTGGCCAAGCCGAAGATGGGGGCAGTGATAAGACAAACTAACAAGATTGGAAGTATTTTCTTAAACATTACGGACCTCCTTTCTATGTGCCTGCCATCTCAAGATCGATATCGGTTTCATGCGGCTCCGGACTATCGCTCAGGCAAGCGAAGAAGCTGCCTGTCGTAGCGTTAGTGAACACATTGAAGTACAGGCGCAGGTATCTCTGGTAGGTCCAGACAGGAAGTGCCTGATTGACCAGAAGTGCGCCAGCAGTCATCTGTGCCAAGAGGAACCGCCACGCTTGAATCTCTTTTGGAGTTGTACCGAAATCAGCAGCAGCACCAGTCTGGAGCTGGATCTCGATACTTACGGTCGTCGCAAATGCGGCGATACTTTTGATCACGATGTAGGTACTTTTCTTCCCACCACCGACATTAACAGTCGTAGCATCCAGATCGATAATGTTCGTGGATGCGGCATCCGCTGTTACTGTCTGTACTAAGCCTCCGGCACCATCGTGTGTGAAACAGTTATTAACATCAAACATGGTATCTCCTTTAGCTTACGGTTGATTGGGTAGAAGTGATCTTGTCCACTCTCTTGATGGGGATCATCTGGAAAGCGGGGATCGGTTTACCGAAGGGACCATCCTGAATCGTGAAGTTGACGTTTGATTTGTCTTTGGCACGTTTCCAGATCTGTCCCATGACAGTTCTGTTACAGTAGATAACAGCACCGTCACCATCGTATTCAAGATCGACCACAGCGTCGATGAGATAATCCTCGTCGAAGCTGAAATCATCCACATTGTCAATATTGGTCGTGGAGATATTGACAATACGCTTCAGGCAGCGCGGGTCGTGGATGAATATTCCAAAGTGGTTCTCAAACCACGTTCTCCAAGCAGGGAACTGCTTGGTGGAAGCATTGGCGTCGGTCACTAAGTCCTTGCCGAAGTCTTCCATCTTGATCCCGAATTCAGTGCCAGCGTTGGGATCGTTCCGGGGGTAAATCAGGTTTGCTTTCTTGAAACCCCATTGGACAATATAGATGCTGGTCTTGTTCGCTGTTGCGGATGCGGCACCGCCTGCATTGTCATAAGTGTAGTCAGATGACAGTGCATTGTAATCAGATCTGTTATTAATACCGTTGATCTGAGTGGGGTCGGTGGAGCGGGATCCGTCGAACAGGCGGGATGCGAACGTCTTACTCATGCCACGGAAGAAGAACTGATCTTCCATCAGCCGGGCGGCCAACTCGTCAGGTGTGTGCCTGAGCTTGGCGGCGTCGACTACTGAGAGGCCGTCGAGCATGCATGTCGGCTCGATCACCTTCTCAGTGCGACCTGCCTCACGGGCGACACCCATGTCGTAGATACGCTCATCTCCGGTCGGCTCAGATAGTATACGGGTGTCTTCGTGGTAAGTGCCGTTATTGCACTCGATCCATGTAGCGTCCTGTACTATCTTGTTCGTCTCGGAGATGACGTCTACCAGTTGAGCCATCATCCCGTTAGGATCTTCCCGGTTGACAAGTTCGGCAATGGTAAGTTCCGTTCCAAGTGCTAAGGTAGCCATAGCTTGTCTCCCAAACAATATATTGTAATTGATCGGAAAACTACCCGCACTTGCGGATTTTCCTGACGCTTAACGCACGTTTCTGCGGAGGCCTCTTTAGCCTCGAAGCATCAGATCGGCCAGTGGCCGACTCCCTGAATATGAGAGCTTCGCTTTCAAGCTCTCGTATACTCCGGCAACTTGGATCTCAGAGAGACTACCCAATCAGGCGTTGAATAGCACCGCCTGTGCCGGGTGTGATTATGACACCGTCCTTATCAGGTTTCAAGTATAAAATGAAAGTTTTTTCCAACGGCGCGTAATCACAGAACATTTTTACTCTGCCCTTATTCTTCATCGCCTCCAGTTCATCCAGCCGAAACATCACCTGCCTGCCGTTCTTTGACATTATGTACATGTAGAGTACAGTGATAAGTTCCTGCGGCGTAGGTGTTCCCCGGCTGGTAAGTTCCTGTGCATATGATTTTGCCATCAGCGATGATTCGTGCTTGATCCCCTTCCGCTCTCCCTGCCATATATCCTCATGAATACTCAGCCTGAAGACCTTCTCGGGATCGTAGTAATCGCATTTCAGTTTAAGAGAACCTTTTACCCTCAGGTCGGCAAGCTCCTGTGCCTTGAAGATAAACTGATGGGCCGGTTCCTTTTCCACCAGCATGGCGAGGATCGTTATCAGCTCCTGTGGAGTCAGGTTGCTCTTCTTCTTATGTGCTTCAATGTGTGCCATTATTTATAGTATATTCTAATCATCTTCTTTACTCATACTCGGATACAGTTGTTTGGCGACGCCCAAGAGACGTCTGGTAACGGACACCTGTTTTCTGGCAAGTTCCGCAGCCGCAAGCTTCGCGGCCTCCAGCCTGCCGGGATCTTTATTGATCTGGTCTGCTGCCGTCAGGATCTTCGCGTCGTTTTCGGAATCGTAGTCACTCATAATCTAGCCTGTCGTTTATCTATCAGCTCCTGTGAAGTTTTGTGTGTGTACATATTCCTCGCCGCCTTGGTCACATCGTCCTCCGGTTTCGGTGTGCCGGAAGACGGTATGAACTTCGAGGACTTCGTGCGTTCGGCGAGGTTGGCGTAGAATTTCAAGTCTTCAGGGTGCAGCCCGGCCTTCTTGAGCTTTTCCTTGTCGCCGGGGGAATCGTAGATACCACTTTCGTCGATATCCTTCTTGACCTGATCGCCGCCACATTCCCTCAACAGTTGTAAGCCTGCTCTGGCCTTTTCAAGGAACTTGTCCCCGGCCCAGTCCTTATCTTCGGTCAGTGCCTTGTGGGCGGTGTCGTATGCTTCGCTGGTAGCCTTCAGGTGGGCCTCGATGTCGGCCTTCAGTTCGGTAGCGTACATGGCGAAGATCTTATCACCCATGGATTTCGGTACGTTGTTCTCGAAGAAGAAGTTCCTCCACTTGGCCTCCTTCTCGGTCGACATTCTCATGTTCTCCGGGATCTCGCTCTGGTTCATTGCATAACCTTCGGCGTTGTCTGGTAGACCTGCCTCGGTCATTAATGTTTTGTTGTATTCTGCTATCTCCTCCTCGGTCGCATTCTCGCCGGGCTTCTGGATCACATTCTCAAGCTTCTGGCCCAGCTTCTTCGAGAGGTTGTAGTGGTTCTTGAAGAGCTTGTCGATACTCCCGGCGTTACGATAGTCCTCCACGTTGAGATCCGGATCCTCCAGTAATGTGGGGAGGTTGTCGTACAGTGAGTCGTTAAAATTACCTTCTTCGTCAAAGTGTGTCATGTCCATAATCTTACTCCAGTAAATCCTGTGTCTCTTTTACCTCTTCCATCATTTCGAACTTCCTAGCTGCTGACGCCATGCCATTGACCTGCAGCAGCAAGTCATTGCCACAGGCACAGCCTATTATGTAGTCGACCACCAGCTTGGCCCCGGCGGCAAGGAGCGGATCTGCCTGACTGACATTTCCGGCACCCCATCGCATCATCAAGTCGGCCAGCACTTCTTTACCGGCGTCGGTCTGGAAGAACGCTGCATAATAGGCCTTGTGCCTGTTCTCAAAGTCTTCTTGTGATAATTTACTGTTCGGTGTCTTCCACCACACGATGATTCTCGTCAATGTAAGTGGTATCCCAGCCGTCTTCGCGGCCTGCTCTCTTCAGGAGCTTCTTGGCTCTCTTGATGTCTTCTTCAGGCAGTCCCTTCCTGAAACCGCCGCCCTTCTTAACGTACTTGCGTATTGCCCGTTCGAGTGCCATCGCCTGTTCCTTCTCCTCTTCGGGAGATGCTTCTACTGGAGTGGCGTCGGCAGACTTCATCTCGGCCTTGGCTATTGCAAGCTGTTCTTTTAATTGTTCGTAGGTCGATGTATCGTCTACAGGTTGACCTAACTGTTTCAGCTCTACGATCAGAGTTTCCTTGGTTTTCCTCGGCATCTTTCATCCCTTAAAATGTCAGCCTTAACCCTGCGAAGAATAAATGATCATCGTCCGTACCGAGATCCTCACGCAGGGAATCGTCGTACTCGGTAAACTGGTATTCGGTGATCGCGTCGATGTTCTCTGTCACCGGCACTGCAATGCCGGACATGAATCCGTACTTTGTGCCGTCTTCGGAATCCACGATAGATGCATGCAGGCCTATGTACTGCTTGGCACCTAGAATATCCACAAGCTGGAACTGCTGCAGGGTATAAGCACCCCAAGTCTGATCGGCGTCGACACCATCGGTATACTGCGACTCGATACCGAACTCTATCTCATCCGGGGTGATGACACCTACCCTTCCGGCAACCTTGTTGTTCTCTGAGTCGAGATCCGGGCCGCCGAGTACCCACACCGTCGGCCTACTCACTCTTTCGGCCTCACCGCATCCGGCCAGCATTGCCATTATCGTAATTAGGATCAGTAAAAATAAATGCAACCTCATTTCTTAGTCTCCTTAAATGTTTCCCATAATTCGTTGAAGTACATTTCCGACATCCAGATACCCGGCTTGTCGGTCGTCACACTGCCCTTGTTCACCGTCTCGATGACGGTGTTCTTCTTAACGAAAAATAAATCACCCTCCATCGGTTTTACCACTATCTTGGTACAGCCTATCTGGGTGGCGAGTGCCACCCAGCAGGCCGCTGTAAGGAGTTGTATCATGACGTTTCTCTTCAGCCTGTCTATTGAGGCTGCGAGCTTCGATGGATCCTTTTCTTTCAATGCCTCATCCTTCATCTGGTCGGCCTTGTCGATTCTCTTGGCGGTCTTCGCAGACCTCGCCCTCCACCATTCGGCGACCCAGTAAACGATCCGGATTATCATTGAGGTGTCACGCATTATTCTGGAACCCACTCTATTTCAGGCAAGTCCATTAATAAAGAATTCTGCATATCAAGAACCTCGCACATCGACTTCATTTTATCGCTCTTAGCGAGGTCGCTGGAATAGAACGAATGCTTCTTTTTCTCCGGCATCAGCCCAATCAGTGGAGTAGCACTAACAAGTTTTAAGAATTCGCGTCGTCTCATTTCTTATTCGCATGAGCAGCACGGCCCTGTCTCGCAGCCTTGGCCTTGGCACCTTTGCCGCGATAGATCTTGCCCTTGCTGCCCCAGCGGTAACCGCCTTTTACTTTTCTAATAGGCATTATTTTCCTCCGGTGATAGTTGTGCCTCTATGACCATACTTACCATCTCCTCTGGACGTAAATGATCTAATGCCTCCGATGCATAAATATACAGAAACAGAACCAAGTATGTCTTTGTCATAAATTACCTCCTACCCCCATCAACGCCAACGGACTGTTCGGATGAATGGCATCCTTCGCTACAGACGGCACGGCCTTGGCTACTCTCTCGAACGTATCGAGCCGTTCCTCCCGGGCCTCTTTGGCCTGCATGGCCGCTTGGATCTCGGCGATCTCTGCGTCTGACCTGTGTAGTTTCTGGCTCATGCCCTGTGCCACCGTCACCTCTTCGATCAGTTCCATCTCCCTGATCTTCAGTGCGGCGTTCGGGAACATGTTTGTAACCATCTGTATCAGGCCCAGAGAATCTATCGTTCCCTTGGACTTCAACAGTGATCTCTGGAGTTGGGCCAGCGGCCCTAATGAGAGGATCTCGACCTTACCCCCTTCGTCCTGAAGGATCTGCGGCATCTCGGGCAGTCTCCCTGCACTGTCCTCGATATCTATTAACACCCTGATGCTCTGCTCCTGCACCTGAGTGAAGGTATCGATTATGGGTGACATTAGCACCGCTTTCTCGCCCATCATTCGTGATACTTGGTATGCGGTCATCTGCGGATAGTCGCCGGAACTCAGCATCTCGAAGAACTTGACGAAGAACATGTCATCGACATCACCGGCAAGTGCATCGTACTGTGCATCCGATACCGGCCAGTTCAGCCTCTCGAAGAACGGCTGTACGACTTCATTCCGAGGATCATCTGAGAATACTCTGGCCCCCGGCTTACTTGAATATACACTCTGCAGGTTGCTGTGTATCACCGAAGGCGGCTCCACCGCTTTGTGGGCCGCTGATACCATCTTCTCACATAGTTTGTTTAACACTAATGCCTGAGTGAGGCAGTCGGCAGAGATCGATGTGCCGTAAGCCCAGCCGGGTTCCTTGCCCGGCGTCCATATGATCGGGAACCATTCGACTCCACGTTTGTCCAAGAGGTGCTTTTCGTTCTTGTACTTGAGAGAGTACACGCCCATGTACGGCAGGTCGGCGTCGCCCAATCCGCCTTTGCGGTAATCCTTATTGGGGTAGACCGAATAGATAATGTCATACTCGTTGAACGGGTGCCGTTCGTACATCTCCAACAGATCGTTTGGGATGTTGTTCTTCTCGAAGTACTCCACTATCGTTCGAAGAGAAGCTGAGAACTCCCTCGAATAAACAATCGGATTGCCGTACCAGTCGTCTGAAATAAACGACTCTCTCGGATGGACCGGAAGAAATGACGCCCGGTCCCTGATAATATCGTATTCGGGTATCATAACACCATAGCCCACCGACTGTGCATCTAGGGCCATGGCTAGAGTGGAGTTGTGCAAGTTGGATCTTTTAGCAGCCGATAAGACCTGCTCTGCAAGTTCCTGACAGTAGGTCTTAATTTCGTCAAGCTGCATGAGCTTCTGATCGACGGTGACGAATCCTATCCACGGCACAGCCTTGGACATCATGTATCCGACGAAACCATAGCAGTGTTTTATCAAAGCAGCCGCCGGTCTGGCCGTGAATACTCTGGCCCCGTACTGCTCACCTTTGCGTTTACCATCCAGTAGGTCGTGCCTCCTCGGTCTGAAGACTTTGACGATCCTTTCAACAAGGGCGTCCTGCTTCTGCCGGATCTTCCTGAGATGCTCGTGCTGCTGCCATTGATACTTGGCAAGGTCGGCATCGCTGATTGAATTAAAGTCTAACATATCATGGCCCCAAGTCTACTTTAAGAAATTGCTCTTCATTTAACATTGGCTCTGTCAACTGATAATGCTCACCGCCTATCTCACCCCTCAGCCTCGCCCTCTGCGTCGCTGCCGTGGCGAACTGGTCGGGCGTTAGAGTGTATTGTGGTACGAGCAGGGCATCGTCCTCTTCTTTTATATCCGGCTTTGTCTGCCCCGGTGGTGCTGGCGGTTTACCCTGAGCGGCAGGTGCATCAGGCATCTTCGGTGGATCGATGCCCAGCCAATCGTCTGTCACCTTACTCAGTGCTTTTGAGAACCAGCCCACTATACGATCTCCGGCTTGATGCCGCCCATTAAACCCATGGGTGTCAGGCGCGACTTGCTCCTGTTCATTATGATCCGTCGGCGTTTCTCTCTCATCTCTTCTCTAAGTGCCGCCTCCTGTGTGATGTCTTCTCTTATCGGCGGTGCCTGTACCTCTTGGGTCGCCCTTATCAAAGCCTCCTGCTGCTTCTTGGCTTCCTTCTGCTGCTTGCGACCTGAGTACATCGAATACCCGAGTACTGCCCCACCAATTAACGCTGTTTCGATACCCATATCAGATCTCCAGTAAATCTATTTCATCCGGCTCATCGTATCTCTGTAGCTCTATGATCTGGGCCGAACTGGTTGGGTTTTTATGACCGCATTGTATACACTCCATAAACTCCGGAACAATGTCACCTTCATGGGCCTCATCGTCTGCCATTGGCGTATAGTACTGTACACCACATTTCATACACGTAATCACGGGTTTTTTCAATAACATTTTCTAATTAATCCCCATTTTTTTGATAAGTAATTGTAATATATCACCTTATCAGACGCTTCAATAACGGCATTTTTGCTGTTTTTCCAACCTGCTTGGCCCAGATCCACTTGGCTTTTAAGGAATCAGGGTTGACATTCCTGCGGGACTTGACCATCTTCTGGGCCAATACAAACAATGTAGTGGTCGACCATTCGACCCTTTTTACCACTTCAGTGTGCATCACATTCGCCCCGCAGTACTCGATCAGGATCTTTATTGACTCTTCCGTAAAGACATGTACATGCCTGCCCGGCACAAGCTGACCGGGTGACGAACCCAGTGACACATAACCGTCTTTGCCGTTGGGAATGATGATTGCCATTCTGCCCCCGATCCTCAAGACCCGGAACCATTCCCTCAGAACGATCAGCGGTACCTGCTCGATATGTTCCAAACAGTGCGCCGATACCACGCAGTCGAATATCTCGCTGTAGAATGGTAGTGCAGCGGCGTCGGCATAGACGTCGCCAAACGCATTGGGATCGATATCGAGGTTCAACGCCTTTTCGATCCTCCGCTTCCCGCAGCCTATATTCAGTGTCTTGCCGTACATGTACTTCTCCAACAACTCTGTTTCTTTCTTACTACCCATGTTTGTCAACTCCTTTGTACCAGAACAATAATAGTGGCAACGCCAGTATGATCAGCACTACAGTCACCAGCGACAACAGTATGTTAATCAGGGTCTTCATATCTCTAATAAATCCTCCGTTCCCTTATCAACAACTCTTGAATGTAATGGTTTGGATCCCTTGTACCCTAGGATCTTGCCGCCTATCTTGTGATATCTGTACGCCACTGCCATGATCCTGAATGCATCGGCTCCGTGGGATGCCCAGTCGTGCAAAGGTCTGTCCACGAACTCCGTATGCTCATCAGTAGTCAAGGCCTCGTTGATCTTCCTTCGGTAATGGTTCAGGCATTCGACACCCTTGCGGCACTTCTGGTCCCAGTGGCACATCGGTATGACGCCTCGGACCTCATCGATCCCGTTCTCCAGACTGTGTGGTTCACATACTATCACCGCTTCGTTCTTCGCCTTCTTCCTCAGGTCTATGATCATCTGGTATCTGGTCTGGACCTTCTCACTTCCTTGGATCCGCTGCTTGGCGTCGTGAGGCAGGTAATGGGCTGCGTAGGTGTACTTCTGCTGACTCAACCAGTCGGTGTAGTGGTTGATTGGCTCGCCGTAGTTCTCGTAGTAATCCACGAGTCTGATCCCGGCAGAGGGAAATTGAGCGACCCAGATAGAAGTCGAGTCTCGGACTCCCAGATCCCAAAAGGTGTAGCATGGGAGAGTGGGATCCCAGAGTCCACTGATGCCGACCCTTTTTTCTTTGAGTGCTTCCGACATGAGCGATGCATAGTAAGCACCTTCGATGTCGTAGTCTTCCCACGAGTTAAGTACGTACCTGTTGTACCGGCGAGGAGATTCTTCTTTCATCCGGGCGAAGTCTTCTATGGTGTCCTCGGGCAGGTGTGGATTGTCGAATGATACCGCTTCGTGCAGTTCGTAGTTATGCCACTGCTCATACTTCCACCGCCGCCAGACCCAGTTGTGGCCGCAGCAGTTCGCAATGATGTATCCCTGCCTTATGTGTACGCCGTGGGACTTGAGGCTTCTCTCCCATTCGTTCAGTACATCCTCCGGCAGGTTCTGCCACTCCGGGTGGACCTCGGGAATGTATCCCCTCTTTACCCACAATTCCTGTAACCTCATGATAGGTGTCACTATCCTTCTCATCCGGCCACGAAGCATATCGAAGATCACTGCAGTGTCGAACTCCTCTGCCTGCTCGATCCCGAACCAGCCGAGGTTGAGGTTCTGGATAAGCTGGTTGGATATCTCTTTGGCATGCCGGAACATTATGATCGACTGGGTGTGCGGAACAATGGCAAGTTTGTGTGTGGTGTGTACTGTCAGGCCTGTAAGCTCTTCGAAGTCTTTTATTGTGCTGTGGTACAGATCTGAAAAGTTCTTCCGGACTATCAGGCCTCGGTTCTTGTAGAACTGAGAAGAGCATGCCAGTGCCTTGGCGATCAGGCACATTGTCTTGCCTGTTCCCCAGCCGCCGACAAAGCATGGATACCGTGCCGTCGACTTAATGAACTTTTGCTGGTATGGCAGGAACTTCTTTTTGATCGGTTCCGTAGCGTTCCGGGTCATTGCTTATGTATACCTCACCTTCACAATCCTGAAAGATAATCACATGCGGCACCTGCCGATCGAGTTCCGGATCCGTGGCCTTCTTCTTGAACCCTAACAGTGTAGCGACCTCGCCGATCGCCTTGACCTTATCGTGGAATGTATACTTGATCGAGGCACCCCACCTGTTGACTTTCACTTCATATGACTTGACGGCCCGGGCGACATCGTCTGGCAGTTGGTGCGGCTCCAGCATCTTACCACCAGAGGTGAACAGATCTTTGACAGAAGAGAATGCCGTCAGGTTCAATTCGTTGATATATTCCTGCACTTCCAGATCCATCTTGCCGGCCAGTTTCTCCTGCTGTCTTTCTATCTCCTGCTGGATGTTACGCTTTGTTAACAGTACGCATGCATGAGATCTTGCCCCTTTTGGACTGTAACCTGCTGCTATGTAAGACTTTGTGGCATTCCCCCTGAACTTGCCCTTTACATACTCTGTGATAAACTTGTTTTGTTTGGTAGTTAGTAAGCTTTTAGCCATAAGTACAACTTATCATTATCGGGGATTAGGTCAAGAATATTTCATGATAGTATCCGGCTTTTTTTCTTGACCGGGGCGGTGGTAGTGGTACGTTGAAGGGATGTGTAACGGTGTTCAAACTAAGAAGTGTCCGAAATGCAAGGAAACCAAACCACTAGCCGATTTCGGTAAAGACATGGGAGTCCGTATGGCAAGTATGGCAGGGGGTTTAACAGGCTTCCTCCTTCATAACGCCGGGCGGATGGTTGACCATACGCCTAAGAGTCGCCCTCCCTATAACCACGGGCCCTGCGGCACACCCTCCTCCGTTTGATCATTCTTGTCGCAGGGTCCATTTTAAGGAGCTATCATGTCAAAGATACCGTGGACCGAACTTAACTGGGATGTCACCGGGGGGTGTACGAAGTGTGCCGAAGGGTGCAAGAACTGCTGGGCGTTGAAAACTGTATGGCGTCTGGCCCACACCAATAGTACCAGATTCAAGGGGCTGGTTAAAAAGCACAAAAAGAGGAACAAGTTATTCTGGACCAACAAGATCAAGATCCATGGAGATGTTCTCGAAGCACCGTTGAAGATCCAGAGGCCGACGAAGTTCTTCGTGTGTTCAAAGAGCGACCTGTTCCATCCGTCCGTGCCGTATAATTTTATCACCAGAGTCTTTGATATAATGTGTTCGTGGCGATGGCCTAATGCGGCGGCGCGTAAAAGCGGTGATGAATCTCTGCTTGTCAATCCGGGCCATACCTACCAAGTCCTGACGAAAAGGCCGGAGCGGATATCCGAGTGGTTGGATTTTGTAGGTGAATACTGGCCGGGCGATTCGCCGTTTAATATTACCATGGAAGTCTTAGGTAAGTTACCAAAACATATATGGATTGGGACGTCTATAGCCAAACAGATCGACTTGGATAGGGTGTGGTATACAATGAAGGACATCCCGGCGGCTGTAAAATATTACAGTGCTGAACCGCTATTAGAGACGATCTATCTGCGGCTTAATGGGTGGATCGACTGGGTGATCATCGGCTGCGAAAGTGGGCCGGGAGCGAGGCTTTGTTCTCTCGATGATATCAGGTACGTGCGTGACCAGTGCAAAGAGGCCGGAGTGCCGTGTTTTATAAAGCAGATCCCTCTCAATGGTAAGTGTAACAAGAAACCTCAGGAGTGGCCTGAGGAATTTAGAATACAGGAGTACCCAAATAGCCCAGCAGGGCAGAAAGGAGAAGGCCGAATGCCGAAATAGATTGTATCTCTACCGTACAGGGCCGTATTCCTTAGTTCCTGCGGCCCTGTATGCCATCATTAATATTATTTATCCATGTTCCGGCTTTATCATTAGAAAGTTTCATGTGCTATTTTCGGATTTTTTTCTTGACAGGTTTTCAGTATGACGATAATATAAGGGCGATGCTAATCAATATGTTACAATTAATTCTATCAACAACCAAGACCCACCGGCTCCTTCTCCTCAGAAGAATCCTTATGTTGGTTAGCATCCAATCGTCGGTGGGTCGTTTTTTTGAAAGGAAAGTATGTTGAACTGCCCAAGACAGAATGGGCCAATCTCTCAAAGGCAGGCTAATGCATAACGGCCAATCCATACTGATGCGTGTTAACGGAGTCCAATACATAGGCGTATGGAGGCGCGGCACATACTTCGGCCTTGAGTTCCGCAGCTTTAGATTGTTCGTGCGTTACAAAGAATTCCTCCCGGATGGAGGATGCGACTGGATTGGTGATTTTCGTTCGTGCAGGGAAGCACAGGAGTATCTCGAAGGAACGACGACATGTACGCCGGGGTCTGATGATCCCGGCGTTTGTGCCGTTGAACCGCCCCGGGCCGATGGTGATGGATCACCCTATAATTGAATAGTCAGTGTAGTGGGCAAGTTAACAGGATAGCCCGGGGCTTTTTATGAAAGGAAAGTATATGCCACGAGAGCTAATCAATTCACAAAACTGTCGTGACTTCGCTCTGCGGTGGGCGAAAGAGAACAGAAGGGGCTGGGATCAGGACCGGGTCGCCGGGATCTACCTTGACATCATTAACACCAAGGTCAGGTTGATCATCCAGAAGTCGGTCAACTCCCATCCGACAATCGGTAAGACAATTAAGGAGATCGTATAATGCAAAAGCGCAAACCGTTCCGAGATTACGTGGAGATGATTGACTGCTGCTGCTGGTTGACACTCATCGTCCTGATCTGTATTATTATCAAGCTTGTAATGGAGGTGGTAAAATGGCTCCTGAACTCAGATGCATACACTGTGGTGAAGTCTCTTATGTAGACTATGAAGTATGGTGCGACTACGGTGGCGATCCGCACTGCGAGAATTGTGTACAGCAGTGCTTCTACTGCATCGCACATTATTGTTCCCTGATCAAGCTGAAGGAGTATCAGGGAGAAAAGATTTGCGAGGGCTGCTTGGATGCGTTCAAATATCACGCCTGTGAGACGGCTCGCAAGACCGGCAACCGGGAAGACCTCAGAACCTATTTAATTTTACGGAGAATTGAGAATGGCGAAACTGAAGAAGAAATCGAAGCGGAGTACGAAAAAGAAAAAAGTCGTACGTAAATTGACCGGATCCCCTCACATCTTAATGCTACAGAAGATCTTTAACATTCAATGTAGCATGCCCGTGATCGACTGCGACCGCACGGGCGAGGATGATGAGGGCCGGTTCGGGTTTGTGGAGGCCTCTACCGTATTCAAGATGTACAACGAGCGGCTCATGAAGGAACGCCTCGTATGGACCACTGAATCGGTCGAAACTCTGGTAAAAGGCGAGGCCGTCGTAGTAAATGCCTGTTACGGCCTCCACGACCTCGATAGCGGCTATAAATGGCCGCACCCCATCATGGGGACCGGAAAAGGCTTTAACGGCCAGTGGGCCGCTAACACGGCTCAGACGCTGGCTAAGAAACAGGCCATGTTGATGTTCTTCAATTCATCATGGCCGCAACCGGATGATCTGAGGGATGAAGTTAAAAAGGTCGCCCGGGAGACGCTGGGTGGATCGCAGGATCCGCAGAAGCTTGGAAGTGTAATTGAACAAATGGGGGAATTTTTTGAGCAGGCCTATGAGAAGGCCGCGAAAGGAAGGAAGTCATGAACGAAATCACCGTCAAAAAATTAGTGACCATGGACACTGAGCGAATCTCGATCGGCAAGAAGCTCAACGAGGAGATCTGCAAGGAGGTCATGAAGTCGCAGGCCGTCGCCCTCAAGTGCGAGACGCTGGAGGAGTCCGAGTGCTGCAACAGCCGCATGGTAGTACTCAGGGAGTTCGTAAAGAACATTGAGGAGCATAGGCTTAGTTATGGTAGAGTGATCACCGGCTTTAAGAAGGTGTGGGACAAATTCTGGAACAATATCAAGGAACCTGCCGAGACGGAGGTCACCAGACTCAAAGGCCTGCTTGCCTCCTACCACACTATGCTGAGAAAGCAGCAGGAAGAGGAGGAGGCCAAGCGTCAGGCCGAGATCGCCAAGCGAGAGAAGATGCAGGCCGCTCATGCTGCAAAGGGCCATAACATCGACGAGACGCCCCGCGAGGCCTTAGTTCCGGAAGTGGCACCCATTAAGACCAAGACCGCAGCGAGAATGCGTGACAACTGGGTGTGGGAAATTGTAGACGAAACTCAAGTTCCGAGGGAGTACCTATGTATCGACTCAGCGAAGATAACCAGAGCAGTGAAGCGCAAGGAAGACCCGATCCGTCAGATTCCGGGGATCAAGATCGAGAACAGACCGAGCGTGATCTAGATCGTGTATTGAGGTTGAGCGTCAGACTCACCGAGTATTTCATCAAGATACATGATAACGACTTCCTACTCAGGGAGGCGGTTGGTCGGTACACGGATGCTTTCATTCGGGAGTACTACACCGAAGAAGAAGGTGCAATCAGAGATGTTCTCACCACGGCGATCTTAGAGGGTATGTCAATTGCGACTGCCCTCATATCGATTGGCAAGCTTGATATAAGGACGGCAACCTATGGTCCCGAAGCTTGAGAAATTATGGTCCCGGGCGGTCCTCGCACGAGATATGCATACATGTCAGGTGTGCGGATCCCCGGGCCATGATCCCCATCACATATGGCCGAAGTCACGCCCGAACTGGAAGATACGCTACGATCCGGACTTCGGGGTGACTCTGTGCCGGAGGGATCACGACATCGCCGGGGTGAACCATTCATGGTTATTGGATAAGATCGCCTGCCGACTGACAGATGATCGGCTGAGTAAGATCTGCGGCATGAATAAAGTATTACCAAAAGAGAAGCTCGACGTAGCCGCAATGGCGGTGGCGTTGAAGGCGTTGGTGGAGCATTACGAAGAACTGGAAGAAATGAACAAGGATTGCGAACAACCAGATAAGAGATGGAGGCCGTCATGAGTCACAAGAGTCCAACCAAAAGGTACAAGAACGAGATCAAGCGGCTCAATAAACAAATTGAAGCATGGGTCGCCGAGTCTGTGAGTCGCGGCATGGTGATTGAAAAGATCCGGCGAGCCGTAATCGACTATCGGTCGTTAATGCCTGAAGAATTGTACGAAAAGCTTGACAATATTCTAAATGGGCATATAAATGGTACATGCGTGGCAAATACGTCAGCTTCACAACAGAGCAATGGAGGAGACTCGGCTTGACGTATGCCCGTGTAGAACGGTGGGATCCTTATGATCGTATACTTATCGACCTGTTCGGCTTTATCGATTACATCCTGTTGCTCAAAGGATCTATCGTCGCCGTGCAGATCACCGGTTCCGGCCATGCCGCCCATAAGAAAAAAATACTTAACGAACCACGGGCCTTGACATGGCTCGAAGCAGGTGGCAGAATACAGATAGTGTCGTGGTCGAAGCGTAAAGTTAAGCGCGGCGGCAATGCAATGATGTGGGTTGTTAGAGTGGAAGAAATTAACAAGGAGAAGTATTATGGAAATCATGAATAGAAGTGGAGAAGTTATATTCAAGTCACGGCATACCACAACTAGAAGGACTGTGATCGCTGCGATTGAGAAGGGAGCGTATCTCAGGGGAGCGGATCTCGGGGGAGCGAATCTCAGGGAAGCGACATTATGTGATGCTTACTTTGAAGCCACTCTAATAACATTCAGAGGCAAGGCAGTAAAAGTTAATTTTACAGATGCATGATACTTTCCTTAGGGCCGGGCCAGAAAACCCCTCATAGTTGGATGGCCCGGCCCGTTTATTAGGAGGCCAAGGATGGCTAAACCTCAGATCGAAAACGGATATACTAGAGTGGCGAATGAGATTCTTGACAATATTGCCAAGATAAACCTAAGTCCATATGAATCAAGAGTTCTGTGGGCGATTATTCGATTGACGTATGGGTGGCATAAAAAAGTAGCTCGCATAAGCTTAGGTCAACTAAGTGAACTAACTGGAATAAAGCGTAATAAAATGAGCGGCATAATAAAACGCCTTGAAAAACAGTTGTTGATTGTCGTAGACAGAACAGTGCGATCCCGTCTATACATCTCGTTTCAAAAAGATTACGAATTGTGGTGCAGAAAGCTTAATCTTAACTATGCGTTATACCGCAGCCTGCCGGAATCACCATGCCCTATTTGCGGCGAGGATAACACCCATGAAAAACATCATATTATACCAAAGCAGTGGAATGGCCCCAATACCAAAGAGAATATAATTAAACTGTGCCGACCATGCCATTTATTAGTACATCTATGGTATAGCCATAGTTCATTCAAAAACGCACAGGATCTATATAATTCATTCTGGCGAGAACTTGATGGTTCTCTTTATGGATCCTCTTTTGAGGTGGACTTGGCACCAGAGCAGCTAAATCGGCTGCCCGTGAATCTTCTGTCGCCTATAATGCACAGCAAATGGGGTAGAAGGCTACCTGAAGAATGCTATGTGTATGGTATAAAGGTGTCCCCTGTACGGGGGCCACTTTTACTAGATGTGACCCCCGTACGGGGGCCAGAACCGACCCCCGTACGGGGTATGAAACCGGCCCCTGTACGGGGGCCACATAAAAGAAATAAAGAAAAGAAAGATAGAATTCCTTCTTCTGATAAAATTAAAAAAGATATGGCCCGGAAGCGGGAACTTTTAAAACAATTGAAGGGAGAATCATGAATACTTACATACCGGCCAAGGATGACGAATTCATGGCATACCTCAGAGTGGATAGGCCCGGCAGGGAGCATGTGGGATCGCCGTTCACCTGCATAGATTCTACCAAATATTCCGTCACAGCCACAGACAAGAACGGCATAGAGTGTGGCCTGAGCAGGAAATTATTTAAGTATGCAAAAATTTTGGAAGAAAAGTGTGAAAGGGAACAAAATGATACCAGATATATACAAGACGAAATTCGACCTGAAATGCAAATGCGGCAAAGAAGCTGAAGGCAAAATTCTCAGTCCGGCTTTCAGTGAGTGGTTTTATGAGTGTATCTGTGGTCGGACTTGGCATCCTGAGCTTATCGACAAAGCTGATTGTGCTTTTCGTTTAGCACCCGATAATTGTATCACCGAAAGCGGGAAGTTGTTATGCGAGCAACTCCAAGAAGAACTCGACCGGCTGGAGGCTGAGAATAAAAGATTGAACGAGCTTGCTACAGCGGAAGCACTAAAAATCAAGCAACTCCAAGCCGAACTCAAGACCAAAGACGAGGAAATAGACCAACTAAAAAGAGGCTATCAAGGCCAAAAAGAAGAACTTGCAGAAACAAAAAAAGCCTATGACCAAATAGCCGACTCGATGGCTCGCTATGACAAGCGGCATTTGGAAGGACTTGTGAAAAGACTACGAGACGAAGTTAAAGCCCTGAAAGGAGAAACTGATGCCGGTACGTGAAAAACCAGAAGATCGTAAGAATGAAAAACTAGTGGCCCAGCGATACCGGGACATCAAGTACCCCGGCATGCTGCTCCACAAGAACCCGGAGTTCTACCCTATCGACTTCAACTTGGTCGGGAAGCCGGGGCTGGGGGTTCCTATCCTGCAGATGTTCGAGGTTAAGTGCCGGGATAATAAGATGCGGAAGTGGGATGAATTCTACTTATCGGCGCACAAATGCTTGGCCATCATACAGTACTCCAGAGTGCTGGGGTTCGAGACGAGGCTGGTGGTCAAGTGGACCGACCGCATAGGAGTGATAGATCTCGCTGCCTTTGATGTTACGTCGTTTCAAAAGGTATGGTTTGGCCGTCTCGATCGTAACGATCCGAATGATGTGGAGCCGGGTCTGGCAATACCTGTAAACTTGTTTGAAGAGATAGGATTATAAAAGTGCCGCCCCGAAATGAAGCGGCACTTCGGAGGAGGTTTATGTGTCTTTCTTACGGACGGTTGAATACGCACCTGCCGCGGTCAGGCCGATCACGATCCCTGTTACTACAGGTTCCGGCGTCTGTGCCTGATAGGCGTAGGCGATGCCCAGCGCACACGCCACGATGATGTACACCGGGGCGTACTGCTTGACCGTCTGGATCCACGGTATCAGTTTCAGCTGCTGCACCAACGTCGCAATGACGGTCACCGCGACCAGTGCTTCCGGAGTCAGTTCAATATTTTCCATCTTTAATCTCCTGTTCAAATGCTTTTTCCAGTTCGTGCAGGCCGATCTCAATATCTTTGACGGCTGCATACTTATTGGGACGATCTATCATGCCCTCCATGTTCATCTTGTGCAGAACGTCCCACATCTTTCTGATGTATTTATTATGTTTCATCGCGCCATCTGGTATACCATCTCGCCCCATATTTTCTTGGCGACACGGGATTCCAGAATCCTTTCAATGTCTTCGGGCATTTCGGTAAAGAAGTCCAGCCCGGTCAGCATCTCTATGTAATCGACCGACACTAAATATTCCGAATGATGCCACGGCCCCTTAGTAGGATAGTCTTTGTGGTGAGGGTAGAGCAGTGCCAGAACGTGCGGAGTGCCGTTCCTCGCCTCGACAATGATCTTGAAGTAGGCCTGCGGCACGGCGACCATGTAATCCGGGTAACCGCCCAGCCACTCGACCGATCCCATATTGAAGAAGACCGGCCCGGTAATGATCCAGATCGGACCCTTCTCATCTGCCCACTCCGAACACTTGTTCTCAAGGTCCAGCCAGATTCCCCGGTTGAACGTCGGATACTGGGGGCATGCGTTTATCGTGGTATGTGTATTCCAATCGGCGTTGGCACCGAGTCTCCACGCATGGTTCTTCATGCACATATGCCCCCGATCGAATCCCGACTTGACATATGATTTGTCCGGGGGGGAAATCCCTTCTTCGTGGATCCACTTACTTGGCCTCGCTGGCGACTTGTCGAGCGGTGGCGATGGTTTGATTTCATACGCCACCCATTCCGGTACGCCGGTGCGAATGTCCTCGTCGTTCGAATCGAAAGATGCCGTATAGGCCCGGAAGTGTCTCATGATGTCCCGGGGCTGCGTAACCCACCGATCGTGCGCATAGTTAGGATCCAGTATTATAGGTTTGTATTCCGCTGCATTAACAGAGGCAGCAAACAACAATAAAAGCATGCACTTTTTCATTATGGGTTCTCCAACTTCCTGAGGATCGCCTCGAATGCGGCCCTGTTCTCCTGTGTCAGTCGATCGACTGCGGTAGTCAGTCTCTCAATGTCACGATCCTGCCCTGCCATGTGTTCCTGTATTTTGATCATACAGTCTTCGTTGTTGTCTATATGCTCAGTCTGCTGCTTGTCTACTTCTAACATCAGGCTGTACTTTTCCTCCAGCATCTCGATCTTGTCGGAGTTTCTCTGATATGAAGCTACGATCCCCGACGCCAGTATGACTATCGGCAGGATCGATTTCATTAATATTAGCACTCGCTCTTCTTTAGCCATATTTATAACCTGTATAGAACCAGAAATGTATCGGTGGTGCCGGGATCTAGGTCTACAGTATTCGCCCCCGTATCCACGTAAACTCTTAGTTGTATATAGTCATCTGCATCGAACAGTATTACGTCACTGACCGTCACAGTCATAGTGGTGGTATATGCCCCGTTGCAATTATAGCTCACGGCCTTGCTCGTATTACCGTTGAAGTACAACTGGGCGGCGTATGATTTGTCGGCCACTAGGTTATTGTACTTGACCTGACCGACGCATAAATAGTATCCGGCAACCGCAGGGGTTATCTTGTAGTTCGAAGTGTCTGTAATCGTAGCGAAATCGAATTCATCAGTATCTAATGTCACCGTCGCCCAAGTCACGTCGGTGAGGTTGTCCTGAGCGGCAGTTAGGTACATCCTCGCATACGGTTCCCGGGAATCGTCTACGTACTTCTTATTAGCTACCATCGCATCGGTGGTAGGTGCGGCAGTCGAGGCCATCACGGATCCATCGGCAAAGGTAGAGGCTGTTGATAAGGTCACCGCATCGCTGAACGTCTTTGCACCTGTAATGGTATCGGCCCCGGAAGTGCCGACTGCACCCAAGGTGGTTCTCGCGTCGATAGCATTGGCGTCGTCGAGTACGGTTTCGGCGAACGTCGAAATGGTAGGGATCGTCAAAGTCGTTTTGGCCGCATCCGCATCGGCATCATCGAGGACCGTCTCCATGTAAGCAGAGACTGATATGCTCCCGGAAGAGATGGATGTGGAGGTAGCCACGTTGCCGCTCGAATCGAATGACAGATATTTGCTGGCCCGGTTAACAGAATCGTCCACCTCAGTAGTAATCGAAGTATCACTTCTCGGGATCTTGAGCGTCCGATCGAGTTCCTCCTGTAACTGCTGGACCAGCATTGTCAGCTTGTCCATCGCATCCTCAAGATCCTCCAGCCGTAATACCTTCGAATCCTCCAAGTCTGCCTGCTGGGTGTCCGGAGTGTTCCGCAGGATCGTTATCGAATTGGCACTGGTGTACGTGCTGACCGTCGTGACCGTACCGCCTGAACTGTAGTCGTTGTTTGTTGTACTCACGGTGTAATCGGTGGTTTCGGTCAGGACAGTCTCTGCCCCGGTAGCGACGGTCCTCAGGATTACTACGAGATCCGTAGTGTCTATGATCGGAAAGTCAAAGGTGAATTCCGTAGTGGATCCGTTGCACGTTGTAGTCACCGTGCAGGTCGTCTCGGTGACTGTGGCCTGTGCTGATCCTGCAAGCAGAATCAACACTATAGCTAATATTAATCGTTTCATTTCTTGTCTCCTTTATAAGCTTTCATTAACGGATAATAGATATCACTCATCGGGCCGGAAAGAGGAAGACCCCATCGATAAGCCGCCAGTAGTGCGACGTCTTCCATGAACCTCTTGCCCGAATCCACGAACGCATATTCATCCTTCTTGTACGGCCCCTTGTCGACCTTCTTTAATGTGACCACGTCGGTGGCGAATTCGAACCCCTCTTTCCCTGTGGTAGCAAGGTCCATGAACAGGTCCACTGCAAAGTTGCCTGACCTTGTCTTCCTGACGTCGTAAGCACCCCATTTCCACTTACTGGCCCGGATCCCCTCCTGCACCGCAGTACCCAGCAATGCGCCAAAGACGTTAAGGCCCAGCGTATTGAACAGCGTTTCCTGAGGCAGTTTCTTGCCGACCTCCTTCAATATGTCCTTAATCTCGTCTTCGTCTGGAGGCTTTCTGAGGCCCATCAGCGTGAAAGCGGCTATACCCAGCCCTTGGATCAGGCGGCGTATAATTTGCCTTATAACGGCCACTGTGAGGCCTGCTTGGCCTATGTGTGCGATCCGCTTATACATTTCACCTTCCGGGATGCGTCCTTTCTGGTAATCGTCTATCGCTTGGGCGATCACGTTGTACTGGGCGTTCCTCGCCGACATGAACATTGTAAAGCCTCTGGCAAGCACCCCCGGATCGGTCATTAGGGTGGGCCTGTACAGGGAATTCCACTGCGGCTGAGTCTCCATGGCCCGGCTGAATATGGTATCGAGATCGCCCTTGGTATCTTCTGCCATCTTCTTGGCGGCGTTGTAGATGTTCCATATAGCTATCTGGTCGCCCCACGTATAGTGGTCCAGCATACGGTCGGTGATATCGGACTTGCCCTTGATCATCTTATTAAACCCGTTCAGGGCGGTCAGTGTACCCAGTGCGAAATCGAACTGCCTGCCCTCCCACCTGAGCCACAGTTCCGGATACTGCTCTTTAAGATTGGCAATGTCCTCTTTTGAAGGCGTAGAGAAAGAGAAGTACCCCCTCGGGACCACGGGGTAGGCGGCAGGGATCGACGCAGCCTGAATGGCCGCCCCTGTAAGCCTTAACGACAAAATGGATTTACCGGCCTGACCGAAGAATTGGTTGAACATGAGGTCCATAGTAGCCAAGTCAGTCCCGTACACCAGCATGCGATCGTATATAGTAGCCATGCTCTTGAGGATCTTGCCTTGGCCGCTCTTGTTCATGCGGTCGACGAATTCCTTATTTGATAGCAACGACCTAGCGTTCATCATCGGGATGGTCATGCCGTAATAATGAGAGTCGGCCTGAAGTCCCGACATTACCTCTTGGGTGAACGGTCTTATATTCATTCTCTGAGTGCCGCCGGTCCTCGGCATGAACCTGCCCAGCATCTCCCACGCCCTCGCGGCCTGCTCGACTTTCATACCGGAGAACCTTCTGTTCAGTTCGCGGTGGACCGGGTAATGCCTCATGTCCCTCGCTATCGGTGCGCCGGTAAGCTCGGTCGATACTTCATTGATCGCCGCAGCCTGCATTTCATGGTTAATCTTGAAGTGGATGTCCAATAGTTTTTTGTGCGCCGGTAATACCTGATTCGCAATTGCTTTCAATTCTTCTACTGACGGAGTGTCGACCGGGTATTCCTGCAACGACATTCCCAGTACGCCTTGGAGGCCTTCGGTGCGGAATGTCTTTATGTTCAGCCCTTCGGTGGTAAGCAGTCTTCGCATGGTCCCATCTGCTACCGTATATGCATAAACAGATAACAGGTCGTCCCGGGAGATCTCGATTGTCTCGCCGCCCAGCATGACCGTCACCATGTCTTCGAGTGCCTCCATATCCTTATCGGTGATCTTCGCTCTCTTAATTTCGTCCCGCCATGACGTCACCCATTCTTTGTATGCCTTCGCCCTTTTCTGGTCGCCTTCGACAAGATCCCCGAACAGCATCTTTGTGGTAGCGTCATGCTTCTTGCCGGTAGCCATCTGTATCAGGGTTCTCATATTTGCCTGATCGATCGTCGCCGCATCCCGAATACGTCCTACAAGACCTGCCCGTTTTCTGCCGGGTTTGGTTTCCTGAACTTCACGAACGGCCTTGGTCTTTTCGGTATGCCACTTCTCGAACCGCCGCCTCGCTCTGGACTGCTGCTTCTTGGCATGTTCGGTCATCAGCTTTTCGACCTGCGTTATAGCGTCCTTGATCTGCTCCAGTGAGATCTCGCTTATATGCTGCTGGGAGAGACGGTGCAGCTCCTCGATATTGTGCTGCGGGATTACCTCGAAGTCCTTGAAGTCTTTTTCCATCTCACTCGATATATTCTGATACCCGTCGGCGACGGTACTCAGCATGCGCTTTACCCAGTCTTCCCGGGACTCAAGCCGCTGGCGTTTCTTTTCGGTGAGCTTCGAAAAGTCGTAATCGAGAAGTCCCTTCACCCGCTCTGCCAGTGCCGGTGGCAACAGCCCGTAAGGATCCTCGCCCCTCTTGGCGAGCTTCTCGACCTTCTTCTTTAACGCCTTCGCCTGCTTCACTACCTGCCTGAACTCGTATTCGTCCACCCACTTTTCTATAATGTCTGCGAACTTCTCTGCCGCCGCCTGCGTCCTTACCGCCATGGCCCGCCTGACGAACTGGCCCCTGTACTCTTTAGGCACGTAGGTGAATATCAGGTTGACTGCATCGACCCTGTTCTGGTTGCGGATCTTCTCGTGCATCCTCAGTCGGTTGATCGCCCTTCTGGAGTCTATGAGCTTGTCGGCGACGCCCTGCTTATATCCTACCGGTTCATCGTGGATCTGCGCCCACTTTGCGAGCTGAGAGAATTCCGGGCCGTAGATCTTGCGTTCTGCCTTGGTAAGGCCGTAACCTTTTTTGCCTTCCGGCTCGTACGTCTCTTGGCCCTCGTGAATGTCCTCGGGAACGATCAGCTCCTTACTGGGCCGCATCTGGAATGTGGGTTGTCCCTCGGCCACGGATATTTTCATCTGCTCGGTGACGGGTACGGCGTGGACTTCAGAATATGTGGCATCAGGACTGTGTTCTACAAGCCCCGGTAATGTGACTATCTCCGCATCCCCCACACCCTTAACGCCCCACTTCTTCATGTACTTCTTGGCGAAGGCCGGGAGCATCTGATCGTAAAAGCCTTTCATGCCTTCGCCGCCGACTTTGAGATCGAGATCCTTCCACTCCTGATGGCCTTCAGACTGGATGATCTTATCGGCGAGATCCTTACCGACCGTTTCCACCAAGGCCTCCGGCCCGATTCCCATTCTGGACAGGACTCTTCTATCGTTCTTGTCCCATGCGTTTATGTCCCATAGCTGTTTCCCGACCAGCTTGGCAGAAGTGACACGGTTAAGGTGGGTACTCAAATCATACCGATCGGCCTGCTGCTGGCCTGTGGTCCAGCCCACTAAATCATAACCGCCGTCAGCGGCCAATCGTAATACTCTCTTGAACGCAAGTTCGTGCCATGTCTTTTTGAAGGGAGCGTCGGGAACGACAAACGATCGTTTGGAAACATATGCTTCCTTCGACAATTCCTCTAATCGTTCGAAGTCACTTTTCTCTATATCTATTTCCCCTCTTTGGGAGTATAGGGAGTATAGTATAGCATCTATGTAGGAATCCGGCTTCTCCTGTTCAACATTCATAGAGGGTCTTAATGTCTTCATGCCATACTTCTGGGCAATGCTATTCGCTTCGTTTATGATGGCATCTATCGACCGCCGATACCCCTTCCTTCGTCCCTGCTGGTGCCAGTCGGACTGGATCTCTTCGATGAACAGCATCCTGCCTGTAGGCACCAACTCCGTGTAGAAGTTCCCTGCCCTCTTGACTTCGATAAATTTATTTGCATCCTCGATGCTATCGAACCTCCGAATGACAGGCCTGCCCGTCATTGTTGAACTCCAACTCCTCCACACCTTAACTTCATAAGGACCGCCAGATACTCTTTCTGATAATCTTATATGGGCGAGTATATTCCATTCCGACCAGTGCGGTGAAGTGTACGTCTGTTTAATCTTGGGAAGAGTTAAAAGTATTTCAGAATAGTTCTCCTTTCTGCCGGGAAGAGTGTATCCTTCGTACTGAACGTCGGAGTCTTCCATCTGTAACTGGATATTAAACTTCTCGTCTTCAAGATCTATACGTTTCTCACGCAACGCTTCTACTTCGGCCCAATCGAAATCAGGAAGTGCCTCTATGAGATCTTTTCGTGTGGTATTTATTGCGATATAAACCGGCTCTACGTCATGGGTATTGTTCTGTATGGCACCAAAGACTACTTTGCTGAGATTCTGCGGGTAGCGTGGACTTCCCTTGCTCGATCCGACAATATTAAACCGGGTAGGTTCCGGTAGATTTTCTATCTGAATATGTAACTCATTTGCAAGAGCAGCCTGCTGGCCGATCACTTCGTTTTCTTCAATATTGATCTGATGCAGATCCCGCTCCAGCGACTGGCCCGTCTGGCCCTTTATAATCTCATCGAGCTGCACGTCGTTGTTATGGATCTTCTCTAAGACCTGTGCCTTCGTCACCGTCCCTCTCAACTCATCGATGCCGGTCCACAGCATCTCGTCTTTTTTGACCCCGTTCTTCAGCAGGAAGTTCTTGAAGTCGGCGGCAGGCATTTTGTTCGGCATCTTCTCCGCGGCCCGTTCTGATTTTAAGAAGAATGTATTCCTCAACTGGAATGTAGGTTTCTTTCCGGTGGTCGGTTTGGATCCTTCGATTATCCTTCTGGCCTGCCTGCTCTGGACGGGGATCTGCTTGCCCTTGGAATATACTATCGTCGGATGGATCTTACCGCCCATCAAAGCGAATGTCCCGTCCGTTGCCCGGTCCCTTATGTACTGGAGGTTCCTCTTGTAATTATCAATATTCCTTTTACTCTTTGTATGGTAGACCACCCCGTCCACATGGGCGATATGCTTGAGTACGACTGCTTTCTTTTTCCCTTCGCCCACTGCCCTTATATCACTACCAATCAGGGCCAGAGACTTCGAAACAATGTCCTGTGCTATCCTACTCCTCGCTCCGGCGACAGCCTGCTCGGTGAGGTAATGCAGGACAGGCACAAGTTCAGGTGCCTTCGGGTCCATCAATGACCATATCTTACCATTCGAATCCACACCATTGGCGGCATGGGCCATGAAGCAGCCCAAGGATGCGTTAGCACAGCGGCGGCATTGCGCCATGTAATGAGTCTCGCCAGCATCGCAGGGGCATGATGCTAACTGAAGGTCGGTTGGTAACGCATTGTGGAGTTTGTGATTAACTGAGAGTATCAATCCGAGTGCATGGTTACCGTACAGATCCTCGATTATACTGAGTTCGGCCTTGTCCGTATGTAGAAATGCGTTGACGATCCCCCTGTCCCTGAGGTTGTTGTACAGGAACTCCTTGCCGTACCTGTTATTGTACTCTTCGTACAGAGAAGCGTCCAAGGATCCCATCTTCACGAAGAACGACTCCTGTGTGCTTTTGAGCTTGGCTAATGCCTGATGGTCCCGGGAGAATATATGAATGGGACGGTCGAAGTTCTTCGCCAGTTCGTTATAAGCCTTTATTGATTCAGTAGTATTCAAGTCACCGCCACCGTGTAAGCGCAGGAACTGCATCTTTTCCCGATCGATCTTCCCGGCATCCTCCGCTATCTTCCTGCCGAAGGCCTTCGGATCGTTTATCATGCTCATCGTGTTATGGATGTCGTGGAGGATCTTATGTAACCGATAATACGCCTTGGCCGCATAACATTCCCTGCACTGCTCAGACGGGTGACATGTACCCAGTGAATGGTCCACAGAATAACCGGCCTTACCGTTATTGCTTAATGTCGTGCCGAAGTCCAAGTATTCCCGGTAACCCCTTATAAGTGTCCTTCCTTTTTTTGTCTTGGTGCCGTTCATATAATTGCGGAACTCTTCAGCTTGAATACCTTTGTATCCCTGCTCTTTTATGATCTTCTCAACGGGATAGTCCACATCGGACATTTTCTTGAGCAGGCCGGACTTCTTGGCCTCGTAGATCTTACCGATAATTGCTTCCGGCACCGGCACGTCCATTAGTTTCTTCGTACCTGTTATCGGTGCCTTCTTCGTCTCCATCGGCCCGAAGAATGCCTGAATGACAGGAACCTCCCCCCATAGTCGCTTATTGACCTGCGCCCATTCTGTGTTTTCGTACTTCGGATCCAGCCACGGCTTTTTGTGAAGTAGCTGGAACGTGACTTTCCCCACCTCCGTGCCGTCAGACATCTGGCCCGGATTAGTGATAAGTGTACTCTCTTTGAGTGCCTCCTCGAAGTCCTTTACTTCCTTCGCCGTCCGGAGGTATTTGCGGAGCCGGTTGGCTCCATCGAGGACTTGCCTGACCCATTCCCGGAACCTCTTGAGTAAGGTATTGAGAGGTTGACCAATTGCCCTGTTGACTTTATTATGCACCGCATATTCAACGGCCCTGCTGGAGAACCACTCAAGATCCGATTGGTTATCTCTATGCCCGGTCTGCTCTTCATAATCAGCTCTCCACTTTTTAACCTGACCTTCGAACTTGTCGTCAGTTTCTACTTTACTCTTATACCAGTCTTCGGCCTTCTCTTCAAGCAGCGTTGTAATATCCGCTCCTTTGGAAAGTTCGATCACGCCCTTCTTAACACCGTCGACGTATTCCTTCCGGTTAGAGCCGAAGGCAGTTACATCTGCCGGATCCGCACCTTCATACCCCGCATCCTTAATGGCCTGATACGCCTCCTCTTCCGTCAACGCCCCTTCTTCGACGGCCTCCTGCATTGTATACGCCCGATCGACGAACCTGATCACCAGACGATCGTCGACGTCCTGCTCTTTTATCATCTCGGCAAGTTTCA
>JABAHP010001435.1_pt1 | contig 43502 bp, 42 predicted proteins | sample 7062081 | NCBI WGS metagenome assembly JABAHP01 (sample SAMN14534357, study PRJNA622989) | marine sediment metagenome | biome: marine biome [ENVO:00000428]; feature: marine pelagic biome [ENVO:01000023]; material: deep marine sediment [ENVO:00002113] | place: India: Gulf of Kutch | collected...
TGGCATTGATATGCTCGATCATCGCCGCCAATGTGGTTGACTTACCGGAACCGGTTGTTCCGGTCACAATCACAAGGCCGCGTCTGTTTTCGGCAATCTTTTGAATAATCGGTGGAAGATTGAGCTCCTCGAATGTCGGCACGGTCGTATTGACAGCACGAAGCGCGATACCTATCGTACCCCTCTGGCGGAAAAGGTTGATCCTGAATCGTCCCAGCTTGGCAACCGAAAGCGCCAGGTCCATCTCATTTCGAGCCAGAAATCTTTTCTGCTGTTCAGGCTTCAAAATCTGGTTGAGGATATCGTTCATATCCTCCTTGGTAATCGCGGGACTATTAATCGGGGTAAGAACACCGTCAATCCTCAGGTTGGGACGAATCCCCACCCTGAGATGTAAATCGGAGGCACCCTTAGAAAGCATCTCCACCAGCATCTGGCGCAGATTCATACACACCCTCCTTGATGCAAAATTCGAATTTGTTTTCTTAAGCTAAAGGCTCAACAAGGAAAAGTGTCTGTCCGAATTCGACCGGCTGAGCATTTTCCACCAGACATTTGACAACACGTCCCGAAATTTCCGACTCAATTTCATTCATCAGTTTCATGGCCTCGACAATACAGACCACCGTTCCTTTTTGAATTGTGTCGCCGACATTCACATAAGGCGGAGCATTCGGCTCCGGCGCCATGTAAAAGGTCCCCACCATGGGAGACTTAATCGGTACGTATTTATCATCGGCAGATTCAGCCGTCTCTGCAACCTCCGGGGCGGATTCTTTTTGCTTCGGAACCGCCTGAGGCGTGGGAGGGGGTGTGCTTTCGGATTTGGGGGGTGTAGCGGGCACAACGACCTCTGTCAAAGCGCCCTCGGATGAATGGCCATTTCGCGAACCGGGAGCATAACGCTTGGTAATCTTTACCCTGCGCCCCCAGCTGGAAACCTCGAGCTGGGCGATATCGGATTCCTCGACCAGCTTGACCAGCTTTCTAATCATTGATTCCAACATGTAAACCACTCACCACCTTTATAATTCAATTAACTTTTTTTCAGCTTTGTTCAAAATGACACAGCTGTTCTTTTTTAGAACAACATCATCTTCTATTCTAACTCCGCCCCAGCCGGAAATATAAATTCCGGGTTCGATTGTAACCACCATATTCGGTTTCAGCTCGACATCGGACAGGGGCGAAACCGGCGGAGCATCATGAACCACGGTGCCCAGCCCATGGCCCAGCCCATGGCCAAAATTCTTGCCATATCCCGCCTTCTCTATAATCTTTCTGACTTTTTTGTCAAGTTCTTTTCCGGTCATTCCGGCTTTTGCGTAGCGGCAACCCGCTTTCTGGGCCTTCAAAACCAGATTATATATCTTTTTCTGCTTCTGGGTGGCCCTGCCCAGAACGATCGTCCGGGTAATATCGGAATTATAGCCTTTATAGACGGCACCGAAATCCATGGTGATAAAATCGCCTTTCTGGACCTTGCGGTCTGATGCCACCCCATGCGGCATAGCCGACCGGGGTCCCGAGGCAACTATGGTGTCAAAAGCCGGCTTCTCAGAACCGAGCATTTTCATCTGGTACTCCAGCTCGGCGGCAATTTCATTTTCACGCAGGCCGGGCTGGATATATCCCAGAATCCTTTCAAAAGCTTTGTCGGAAATTTTAACCGCTTCCCTTATCAATTTAATTTCGGCCTGGGTCTTTATAATCGAGAGGCTTCCCACTAATCCCTTGGCAGGAACCAGAATAGCGTCCGGCAGTAACTCTTTGAGCTGCTCAAGCATAGCGTAAGTCACATGTTCGGACTGAAACCCTATCGTTATGTTCTTTTTCTGCAATGGCTTGAATTTGGGGAAATCCATCATCGGATCTCTCTGGCCGATCTCAATCTTAGCGCCCTTGACCTCTTTTTTCACCTGATCCTTATATCGAAAATCAGTGAAGAAATATGTTTGCGTGGGAAATACCAGCAATTTTGCCGACGATCCTGAATAGCCGGTCAGATAACGTATATTGATCACATCTGTAACAAGCAGGCAGTCCAGATTCTCATTTTTAACCAATTGCTGCAAACGCTTTAGATTGGATTGCATATTAACTCTCCAGCTCCTTCAAAATTGATTTTATACGGGTGTTTTCAGGTTGCATAACCAGAATCTCTTCACAAAGTTCCCTGGCCAGCTTTTTATGGCCCTGTTTAATATAAAGATTTATCATCGTTTCAGTTGCAAATTTCCCTCTGGCTCTTTCTTTCACATCATCCATCTGCTCTCTTTCGATCCTGGCGCTGGCCTCATCATTACCATTCTTAAAGACCATTTCACCCAGCTGGTCGGCCTGGCTGACCTGCCTTAAGTACGAGCGCGCCAGAGCCTGCTCGCCGCTTTCCATGTAGATTTTGCCGATCAGCTCTAAAGCGGCCAGATGCTCCGGAATTATTTGCAATGTTCTATGCAAATATTTGAGCGCCTTCTCCTTTTCCTTCAGGCGGTAATAGACTTTCCCCAGCATCCAGAATCCTGTGGGATAATCAGGAAAGTTTTCAGCATGTTGATTTAAAATCTCGAGAGCCCTCTTATACTCACCTCTGGCATGATAGAGATCGGCCAATCGTGCGAAAGATTCCGGAAGGTACTTCTCCAGAACCTCAATCTCCGAATCCGATTTCCCTTTCAGCAGAGATAATTTTCTCACAGTCAACCTTCCGGACTCAAAAGTTAAACCTGCTCTTTATCACTGTCAAGTAAAACTTTATCTTTCAGAGAGCTTGGCGATTCTCTTGATCAGTTCTGATGTCGAATGTCCAGGGAGTAATTTGACACGTTTAACCTCCCCGCCCCATCCTTTTACCTCTTCCGCCCCCACTATCTCCCTGACCTTATAATCAGAACCTTTGACCAGCACATCGGGCTTCAACTTCTTGATCAGTTTGAGAGGAGTTTCCTCGCCGAACGAAACCACATAATCCACAGGTTCGAGCGCAGCCAGTATTTTGCTCCTCTCTTTGAAGGGCATTATGGGACGTTTCTGGCCTTTGATTTTTTTGACGGAAGCATCTGAATTCATGCCTACAATCAGCACATCCCCCATAATTTTGCAGTCCTCCAGGAGCCTCAGATGGCCGTAGTGGATCAAATCGAAAACGCCGTTTGTAAATACAACCCTGCAATTCCGCCAGCTGCGCCTGAGTTCCGCCAAACGTTTCACTCCGATTACTTTACCCATTATTATTCCCTTTGAGTCGTTTATTAACTTCTTTCATCAGATCCGATTTTGTAGCCTGGGCAGTGCCTATCTCCGCCACAACGATTCCAGCTGCCTGGTTGGAAATATAAGCTGCCTCGGGGAGATTCGCTCCTGCCGCAATGGCCGAGACGATGGCCGAAATGACTGTATCTCCGGCACCGGTGACATCATAAACCTTGCGCGCGGCGGTTGGAAGAAATGTCAGGCTCCCGCTCTTTTCAAACAGCGCCATCCCCTCCGGACCACGTGTGATCAAGAGCGACTCGGCGTCCAAGAGCTTCAAAAGCCCCCAGCCCACCTCTTTCAAATCATCCTCGTTCCTGATGCGCTTACCATAAGCAAAGCCGGCTTCATGGTGATTGGGAGTAATAATGGAAACCTTATTATATGATTTGAAATTCACATCTTTGGGATCGACGGCAATAAATACACCATTTTCGCGACAAAGGCTGATGATGCTCCCCAGAAGCTTTTTCGTAATCACTCCCTTACCGTAGTCTGAAATTATCAGGCCCTTCGCTTCGCTGATTTTCGCCTTGATCTTTGCTAATATTTCCTCTTCCGTTTCCCGGCTGATATCCTCGGTGGTTTCATGATCGGCGCGTACAACCTGCTGGTTATGGGCTATGATACGTGTCTTTATAGTCGTCGGGCGGGTATTATCCATCACTATTCCATCAGAGCGGATTCCGTTATCGCCCAGCAGAATATTGAATGTCTCCGAACGCAGGTCATTACCCACAACCCCGACCAGATATGGCTCATCTTCCAGTTTTCTTATATTAACAGCAACATTCGCTGCACCACCCAATAGAAGAGTCTCATTCCTGACTTCCACCACCGGCACCGGCGCCTCGGGCGAGATTCGGTTTACATCACCCCACAGATATCGGTCCATCATAAGATCACCCACTATGATGATCGAATTGCCGCCCATGTGAGAGAATATTTCATCTATTCTTGGCTTGTCTACTGTCAACCCGTCTTCCTTTTTGCTATTGACTTTGGGCTGAATTGTAATACTTTTATGCCAAAAGTTCAAGGAGGAAATCTTATGAAGCAGCCGCAGGGTACTCCGCAGCAGATCAAAGTAGCGCTGGGGGACGATCTCCCGGATGAAGTTTATTCTAATCTACAAATTATAAATTTTTCGCCGGCGGAATTCATCATTGACTTTGCCCGCTTTTCTCCCGGTATGACCAAGGCCAAAATCCATGCCCGTATCATCCTGAATCCGACGACCGCCAAGGCGCTTTTAAATAACCTTGAAAACAGTATCAAAAAATACGAAGGCCAATTCGGGCAGATAAAGATATTCGGCAAAGAGGAAAAGCCGATCGGTTTTCAAACGGCCACAGATCAAAACCTGGAAGGCTGACAATTCAATATTTGGTTCGTCCGCATTCTATCGATTAAACATTTTGGAAAGGATTAGAGTATGTCTGAGGACAAAATCGGAGCATTTTCATTTGTACTCCACTCTCATCTCCCGTATGTTCTCTCTCATGGGCGCTGGCCCCATGGCACCGACTGGCTGAACGAGGCCTGCGCAGAAACATATATACCCATACTGGACATGCTCAATGAAACCGTTGCGGAGGGGCAAAGCCCCAATCTGACAATCAGCCTTTCACCGGTTCTATGTGAACAGCTCGGACATAAGACTTTTCCAGGCGAGTTTTGCACTTATCTCGATAACAAGATTCAGGCGGCAGGCACAGACAAAGAAGTCTTCGATCGGCATGGCGATACAGAAATGGCTGAACTGGCCCAGATGTGGATTAATTTTTACAGCAGGACAAAAGACAATTTCATAAACAAGTACAAACAAGATCTGCCCAGGGCTTTCAAGGAGCTTCAGGACAACGGCCATATCGAGATTATGACCTGTGCGGCAACTCACGGCTACTTTCCGCTCCTCTCGCAGGATACGACTATTCAGGCCCAGGTCAAACAGGCCATACAATCTTATGAGAATTTCTTTGACCGCAAGCCACGCGGGATATGGCTTCCAGAATGCGCCTATCGCCCGCGTTATGAATGGAAGCCGCCCGTGCAAGTGGAGGGACTGGAGAGTAGCTATCCGCGCAAGGGTGTGGAGGAAATTTTATCTGAAAACGGCATAGAATATTTCATCGTGGACAGCGCCCTTCTAAAGGGCGGTAAGGCGATTGGGGTATATATCGACCGATTTGAAGCCCTGCAAAAACTCTGGGGTCAATTTGAAAAGGAATACAAGCCGCCGGAAGAAATCAAAGAGAGAAGTCCTCAGGAAATATACCTGGTATCATCCGGCGCTGAAAATAAAAAGCCGGTCGCCATTTTCACCCGGGACCCGGATACAGGACTGCAGGTCTGGTCGGGAGAATATGGCTATCCCGGTGACGGCAATTACCTCGATTTCCATAAAAAGCGCTTTCCCGGAGGTCATCGTTACTGGAAAGTAACTTCCGCCAAGAGCGATCTGGCCGACAAGGAGGAGTATAATTTCAAGGCAGCCATGGGACGAGTACCGGAAAATGCCGCCCATTTCAAATCCGTAGTTAAGGATACACTGATTGCCTATCACGAAAAGACGGGGAAAAAGGGATTCCTGTGCGCGCCGTTTGACTGCGAATTATTTGGGCACTGGTGGTTTGAAGGTGTAAATTTCTTAAAGCTGGTAACTCAATATGTGAGTTACGATGATCAGATCGAGACCCGAACATGTTCCAGCTATCTCGATGAGGCCCTCCCCACTGACGTGATCTCGTTACCTGAAGGCAGCTGGGGTAAGGGCGGATACCATTATATCTGGCTGAACGAGTGGACCGAATGGAGCTGGAGGCATATTTATAAGGATGAACTGCGCATGCAAACGCTGGCCAGTAAATATGAGGACAGCGACGACAAAGAGCTCCAGAATATTCTCAAACAGGCAGCCCGCGAGCTTATGCTACTAATAGCGTCGGACTGGCAGTTCCTGATATCCACGTGGGCCGCACGCGACTATGCGGAGATGAGGCTGGCAAGGCACCATAAGAGATTTGAACGTCTGGCAAATATGGCAGAGAGATATGCCGCCGGCGAAGACGTGGATGAGGAGGACTGGACTTTTTTGGGAGACATGGAAAGTCAGGACAATATATTTCCCGATTTAAGGATCTCCTGGTTTGCAGAACTTGATTATCCATTAGAATAATGTGATTTCTCGACTAGGACTGTGTCGGGAAGTAATAGCGCAAAATCGACGAATTATACATCATTTCTGATAAATATTATAAAGTTTTTACTTGACCTTCGAAACAAAACCAGTAATATCATGTTTAAAACACATACAATCGATCCGGATTATTCTACTTTAATTTTATACATATTAGCGGAGGTAAATTTATGACATTGGTAAGAATATTATTTGCATTTGGTATGATAGCTGTCATTATAGGCGCCGCGGCAATTGCCGGCGAAGACCAGGAGGCTGGCAAGTCGGAAGAAATGACTTCTCAAGAGATGCCTCCCATGGGTCCTCCTGAAGAGATGAAGATGATGAAAGATGTTGTAGGAGTTTATGATGTCGAACAGCAATGGCGCATGGATCCCGCGTCTGAGGAATGGGAGACTTCAAGCGGCGTGGCCACCTATGAACTGATTCTGGATGGTGCCGCTGTGCGTCACACCTATGAATCGGAAATGATGGGCATGCCCTTCCATGGTCTGGGCCTGATTGCTTTCAATCGGGAAACCGGAAAGTGGCAGCAGGCCTGGGTTGATAACATGGGCGCTCAGATCAGCTATTACGAGGGCAATTACAAAGATGGACAGATGGTCACTGTCGGCGAAGAAAAATGGCAGGGACAGACATATCTTGCCAGAATTACGGTTTACAATATGGAGCCGGATGGTTTTGACTGGAAATACGAAATGTCGATGGATGGCGGGAAAGAATATTTTACTTCAGGAAAAGCCCATTATACTAAGCGCTGATAATCCTCTCTGATTCCCAGATAGAAAAAGGCGGAGCCAGAATAAGCTCCGCCTTAATTTTTACCTCACTTCAGCACTTATTTCCTGGACCACAAGCCCATGATGTTCCCGGCGGGATCTTTGAATAGCGAGTAGTATCCATAATCCGGCGCGATAGCTGTTTTTTCCTGGATGATTTCTGCACCCCTTTCGCGCAGACGGGAAAGGTATTCTTCCATATTATCGACTTTGAGGTAGACAGCACAGCCGGTATCATTGGGCCTACCTGCAGTGGAAAAACCGCCCTCATAGCCGTTGCTATCCTTCCACATGCCGTAACCATTCATGGAATTGCGCACTTCCCAGTCAAAAAGCTCGGCATAAAACATCATGCTCTCACCCAGATCACTGGCATAGATTTCGGTATGACAAAGAGAACCATCAGGCAGCTTGGAAATAGACATCACTCCTCCTCATTTTCAATGTGACTGCCTTTAAGCTTTGATAAGAATTGCTCTGCGGAATCGGCATAATCAAATACCCTCTGCATATTAAGAACGGCGGAAATCGAATTTTGGTTTCATAAAAAAAGCCTGCTTTGATGAGCAGGCTTCAGGGTCAGAGCCTTGTGGATTGGTCACGTAACTTAGGTTTTCTTGCCTTTTCTACATGAATATACAATCAACCGGAGAACTGGTTCCAGAAAATAGCAGGATTTTAACAAATTTCAGGTTTGCATATTTTTCACAAAGCTATATCTTCTACTGCGTTTTGAAGAAAATGAATAATATGGACGAGCATACATTACATAAGCTGGAATTCGACAAGATAAAGATTCTTCTGCGCGATTTATGCCATACCCCGGCAGGCATTACCAGGGCGGAAAGTTTATATCCTAAAACAGATTACGGGCAGATAAAAATGGAACTGGAGGAGACCGCCCAGCTGACCGAAATCCTCAGGTTCGAAGAACCGTTTGTAATGCAGACTCTTGATCCCGTGGATGTTTACCTTTCCCGACTGAAGGTAGCAAATACTTATCTGGATGCTACAGAATATCTGAAGATAGCTCATTTCTTGAGAGTGTGTCACAGCCTGACACGATATATGAAAGGCAAGGCAGATAAATATCCTCTGATAAATGGGTATGTTTCCCAGATAAAGCCCGCGCCTGAAGTCCTCAGTAAAATCGAAAAGGCTATCGATAAAACGGGCGAGGTAATGGACTCTGCCTCTTCCAAGCTGCGCAAGATCAGGATTGAAAAACAATTGGTGCGCAACAGAATACTGGCGAAGCTTGAATCGATGATTCAATCGCGAAGGACCCCAGAAACCCGCCAGGATGATCTCATTACAATTCGTGATGGGCGCTACGTGATACCCATGCAGACCTCTGACGTCACCAGCAAGACCGGTGTCATTCATGCCCGCTCAAAGACCGGGATGACATTGTTCGTCGAGCCGATGGCGACAGTGGAAATGAATAACCACCTGCGGGAGTTAATTAATGAAGAGGAAGAGGAGATCGAACGGATCCTGATTGATATTGGTGACTCGGTACGCTCTCATCTGCCTGAATTTCGCCATAATTATGAGATGGTCGGGATCATCGATTTCATCCATGCCAAAGGGCGCCTGGCAGTGCGTCTGGAATGCAACCTGCCCAAACTTGTCGAAAGACCTTATATTGATCTGAAGGATTCACGTCATCCCCTCCTTTTAATAGCGGTGGAGAAAAAATCAGATGTTGTACCGCTGGATATTCACCTTGCAAAAGAGTTCGATTGCATCGTGATAACCGGCCCCAATATGGGTGGAAAGACGGTCGCTCTGAAAGCCGTCGGCCTGTTGTCGCTCATGGCTCAATCGGGTATGCTGATCCCGGCTCATGAGGATTCCGCAATGGGGATTTTCGGGCATATCTTCGCGGACATCGGTGATGAACAGTCGATCGAGCTTTCACTATCTACATTTTCATCGCATATATCGAAAATAATTGCAGCAATCAAAAACTGCGATGAGAGCAGCCTGATACTGATGGATGAGCTGGGGGCAGGGACAGATCCCGTGGAGGGATCTGCGCTCGGAGAAGCGATCTTGAAAAAGATTCTTGATTGCAAGGGCAAGGCAATTATCACTACACATTACTCAGCTCTCAAGACGCTTCCCGAAAAAGATGAGCGCATCCAGAATGCATCACTGGAGTTCGATCAGAAAACTCTCAAACCGACCTACAGGCTTCAAATCGGCCTTCCGGGATCATCATACGCAATAGAAATGGCCAAGCGCCTGGGCATGCCCCAGGATATTGTCGAAGATGCTGTGCAGCTGATGGGTACGCAGGAGAGAAATCTGGCCGAGTTAATCGAGCGCCTTCAGGCGGAGACTCAGGAAGCGGAGGAAGCCAGAAGAACAGCTTTGCAGCAGAAGGAGGAAGTCGATCGGCTCCGCAAACACTATCTTGACCGCCAGGACCAGATTGCAGAGGAGCAGCAAGCATACAAAGAGAAGGCCATGAAAGAGGCCCAGGATCTGGTACAGAGCACACGCACCCGGCTGGAACAGCTTGTGCGAAACATCAAGGAGCATAAGGCAGACAAAGAGAGCGTCAAAGCCGCCCACAAGTTTATTAAGGAAAAGCAGGATGAGTTCAGAAGCCGGCTCGAACAGATGAAGACTAAGGAGACAACGGCCGAGGAAGAATCTCTCTCCCCCGGTGACCGTGTCTTTGTGGAGAATCTTCGCACCGAAGGTGAATTAGTAGACTATAACGAAAATACCGACAGCTGGCGCGTTCAGACAGGCAGCATCATTGCCACAGTCAAGTCCGATCTAATAAAGAAAATCAAGACTCAGAAACCGGAGCCGAGGGTACCTTCCGGAGTGAACTACGCACCTTTTGAAGATGTTCCGATGCAGATCTCTGTTCGTGGTTTGACTGCGGAAGAGGCAATTTCGACTGTGGAAAAATACCTCGATTCGGTTTCCATCGCAAACCTGGAAACGGTATATATCCTTCATGGTAAAGGTACCGGCGCCCTGCGTAAAGCAATAGGCGATTATCTCAGAACCCATCCGCTGGTCGAGAGTCACAGGCTGGGGTATTTCAATGAGGGCGGCGCCGGGGTCACTGTGGTGAAAATGAAAAAGAGCTAGTTATCGATATAATCTCTAACCTCAAGTAATGCTTTATATGCATTCCACAACTGATTGTAGCTTATAATAATTATGTCCTCATCCTTCAGGATTCTGCTTAACCTTCCTTCCGAGAGGAATTCGTAATCCCAGAGACGTATAGCCTCATAGCTGATATCCTTCCGCTTTGAGTATTCATGCTGGAGGGCTCTGAAGTCATTCCCGTTATGAGAAGGGTGGAAATAGATTTCCGTTATTCCGGCCGGCATGTTTCTAAGAGCGTACTCATAAGCCTGAAAGCGAACCTCTTTTTCTGATGTAAATGACATCGGTATGTATACGAGGTTATCCGGGAAAGTGAGACCATCTAGCCTTGCTTTCCGAAGCTGCTCGGCCGGCAATCCCATCAGGCCGGCCAGATTCTCGGAGCCCATTCTGACGGGCAGATCATATTCAGCCGCAAGATTCAAATATATATCGATAAAATCGGGCCTGAGCTGCATAGCCCCCATATGAGTATCGAGATGGTCTATTTTCAAACCTGACTCGCGCAGGCTCTCTATTTGGGCACGGCATTCCCCTTCAATTTCGTCATTGTGAGCGGAGAGATAAAGCTGTTCGATTTCGGAATAGAATTGCCCTGAACTATTGAGAAGCGAAGGGACTTTTTCAGCAGGCAGAACAGGTGCGAGGATATGATTTTCCCATTCCGAGGTCAGAGCGAGATGCACTCCGGTGGAAAAACCCCTCTGCCTCAGAACCTCCAGCCCCTCATCAGTGCCATCCGCCGACGCAAACATCGAAACCGAACTGACTATCCCGGCATCTATCAGTTCGATCACAGCCCTGTTGGTGCTGGAGCATAAGCCGTAGTCATCGGCGTTAACGATCAGGAGCTTATCATCGCTTGAATATCCACAGATTTCCGCAAGTGTCCGGCTTCCGTTGCCATAAGGGCGTTCTTCAGGCTTCGAGAATATTTTCGAGATTTCGCTGACTGTTTGAAAAAGCATCCCGCAATTTCATGAAAATCCTTTTAAATGTCAATTGGGTTCTGTCTTTGAGGTTCAATTTATAGGAGATATAAGATTAGGGAGTGGTGGAGGGGGGATGCCCGACTCTACCGTCAGGTGGCTGATTAACAGCACACACCACTCCCTAAATTTGTCAGAAGTTCCATATCATTTTTTCAAAATAAAGATAGAGCAACTCCCATGCCTTACATTCTTGAAATAGTAGTCTTCAATCTATATTTCAGCAACGCTTTAAATGGAAAGCGTATTTACATATATCACATAAGGTTAGTACCCATGAGAGTATTCTGCCATCCGTATTCTATAACTATCTACGTGCTCAGTTTGAAAATCTATGGTGAAATCGGCATTTATCTTATTTTAATGCGCATTATTTTGCATAGATTTGAACAGCCATAATGGCCTATTTTTGGGCATTATCGGGCCAAATTCCTTCATTCAACCTCCCTGTTAGCAATCAGAAATGTCATCCCCATTGGTATCACAGGGCCTGTTGCCATCTATGAAAACGTAGTTTATAAGCCAGACTGCATCGCTGATATTGACTCCGCCGTCGCAATTGGTGTCCGCGGACTCCAGCGGGTCCGGTGCCTCTCCTCCAATGAAAACATAGTTGATTATACTGACAGCATCGCTGACATTAACTGTCAGATCATCATTTACATCCCCGCATATATATTCCGGTCCGCTGAAATTAATATCCGCCGATTGAGGGCCGTCCCCGACGTAATATGTATTCAGAATAGTGCCGGATGAATCCATTTCTGTGATATTGTCGGCCCCGAAATTTAAGCTGAATATCGTACTATCCGATGCAATCGCGACCGAGATCACGCCCAAATCGGTAGTCAATGGATTGGTCTCTCCATGTATCATAACCGCATTAATGGGATCAAAAGTGTAGACCTCTCCCTTATCAATCCAGCCTCCCGCCGCCAGAAAACCGGTGCCGTCATCGGTAATAAGGACATCTGTCGGCGGAAACTGTGATGTCGAGGTCTGGAATGAATCTACACCTTCCAGGCTCGCAGTATCGACTATATACAGCATTCCCGGAAGCCCCTCGTAATCGCCGGAGCAAACAACATAGAGCCTGCCGTCGGGCCCAATATCCAGATCCTGCGGATTAGTTCCGACGGGGACATATTCGATGATGCTGTCGCCCGCATTATCCCAGACCGCCAGTTTCCCCGGACCGTATGAAAGGTCGGACGGGTTGAAGCCGTTAATGGTTACATATGTACGCCACCCGATCGTCATGAGACCCTGGGGACGTGTTTCAAGCAGCCATTCTCCAACAACCGTATTCGAATTAAGATTAATCTTTGCCAGTGTACTTGAGATGAAATTACTGACCAGTAAAGTAGTATCATCTACGAAACTCATCGCCCATGGGTTTCTGCCTGAACCGAGATCTATTATATTCTCAACAGTCTCGGATTCAATATCGACTATATATAAATCATCGGACCCGGAATTAACCACATAGGCCTTACCATTCCGGCAGATGACAAAATTTGGTATAAGGCCCACGGTCACGAAATTGTTGTTCACGGTACCTGTCTCAAGATCGACCTTGCTCAAGGTTTCCGCCAGACCGTTCATCACTATCAGTTCATCTGCCTGCAGAGAAGAACCTGGCACAAATAGAATAAGTAAGATCAGAATTGTAGCTGCTTTTATTCTATTGGGCATTACTTTTTCCTGAATCGTAATTGTAGCTGAGTCTCAATCTCACGGCATATGACCTTTCCGGCAATGGATAAAGTTCGATTACCTGGTATTCTTCAGAGAAGAGATTTTCTATTTCAGCTCCCAGTGAAATTTCAAATTTGCCGATTCTGCGATTTATTCCTGCAGTCAGATCGGTCACTGTGTATGGCGGCAGTGATTTAGTATTGGCCCTTCTGGTATAGCGCTCGGAGACCCAGCGGGTCTGCATCGAGATAAAAGCCATTCCCGGCTTAAGGCTCAACTTCAAATCGGACATTTTGCGGGGACGGAATGTCAGGAGATTATCATGCTGATTTGGCTCCCAGCTCCTGTCCCTCGGATCGGAAAGCGAATATGAGAAGGCAATATTGACCAAATCATGCGGTGATTTCCATTCAGCGTTCCACCTGACAGCCGCAACGCGTGCAGCCGACAAATTGCGGGGGGAATACTTGCCATCAAATCGCCTTTCCCAGTAAATCAAATCCTTTATGTATGAATGCTCATATTCCAAACCAAGATTCCACCTCCCGGCTTGCCTGAACATGAAATGCAGGCCGGTCGAAAAATCCTCGGACTTTTCTGGCCGAAGGTTTGGATTGCCGACCGAGAAGGCATCCTCGCTCCAGAAAAGCGATGCATAGGCAGGAGCCCGATATGAATTGCTATATGAAAGGTACAAAATCAATTTATCGTCACGACCCTTTTCCAGATCGACTCTTGCCAGGGGAGCAACCAATGGGCTGAAAAGTTCTGACGACGTCTGGGAAAAGGCAGCCTTCAGGTTGAGATAATCGAAAAAGAGCTGCGGTTCGTCAATCCTCAGCCTGCCATTATAGGTCAGGTTCGATTCCAGCCTGTCCTCATCAACCTCAATCGTCTCCTGATCACTACCAGGCAAGTATTCCTGCTTGAAGCGGTCAAAATTTACTCTCAGCCGGGCCGAAAGGAAATGATCCGGATTTAATATATATCCGGGATTCAGGTTAAAGCTCAACCTGCTGTCGCGATATTTGCTGTCATATGGTATGAAGCTATCGTGGTCCCTGAAATGCTGATGAGAAAGATAGTGCTGGGCAGAGGCAGAAAGCTGGATATTTTTCATGGGAGCAAGTTCAGTTCCCAGGTTCCAAGTACGGAAGGTCTCTAATTTTCTGGCTGTCGGCGTCAATGAATACAGGGCTCCCGGTAATCCCGCAAGTGAGCTTACATCCGAAAAAGTCAGATAGACATTTTCATATTGATTGATCTTATAATTCAGGCTGACAAACCTGCTATCGAGATCGCGGTAGTTATTCTGGCGCACACTCTCCCCTGCCTTGGGGTCATTATATTTGAAATCATTCGAGGCTCTGTTTTTTGAGATAACAAAAAGTCCTGAGAGTCTTTCATGAAACGTATTCTGAACAGTCAAATTTGTCTCACCAAAATTGAGACTCCCGAGATTTTGCTCGAAATCGATTTCTCCTTCGAGTTCGGCTTTGCGGGTAATGATGTTGACCGCGCCGGCCAATGATCCTGCGCCCATTTCGGCGCCTGCGCCGTTGGTATATATCTCAATCTGCTTTATTGAACCTTTGGGTATGCTGTTTAAGTCGAAATCTCCTGTTAGATGGGAATTAATCGGCACACCGTCAAGGAATATGCCCGTATGTTTTGCGGGAGCACCGGCTATCGAAACCGAGGCGGTCTGGTTAGATCCGCCTGACTGCATAATTATAATCTGTGGCACAAATTCCAGTATCTCTGATACACTTCGCGCGTTTTTGAACTCCGGTGAGCTATCTGATATGATGACTTTGTCGGCAGAGCTGCCATCCCGTTCAGCCGTAACAACCTGATCGGGATCATGATAGATTCTTTTTATAAGAGAGAAGTCTTGTTTCGTGGCGAGTGCGGACTGAAGTGAGAGTTTCTCTGATTTAACCGGCTCATAGAGATCGGCCCTGACTTCAATTGTCACAGATTCATACTTGAGGTTATAAATCCGAAAACGGCCGTCCTGGTCTGTCCTGGCAATCCGGCCTTCAGGTATAATCCGCACCGCGGCATTTTCGATTGGCAGCCCGGTTTCCGCATCGGTGATATAACCCCAGAGTGAAAGGCTGGATTGAGCTGAAATCATCATTGGGCTAAATATGAGAATTGCGAGAAATAAAAATGCCGGTTTGAATCCCGGCGAAAGAAGCTTTGCAGTTTTTCCGGTCATAAAGACTTCCCTCGCCCGCGCAAGGTTCATGTTTGCCTTCCATAACCGGCAGGTCTCCTGACTTTACGGCGTCGATCCCGGAGCTTAATGCCTTCCCATCTTGCGACAGTGGCTCTCCCGCAGACTTGCGGTTTAAACTCCAGTAGCGCGCATACAGTAGCGGGGCTGTGGCGGACTCTCACCGCCTTCCCTGTTAGGCTGAATGCACCGGTTATATATCTTCAAAACTAAAATATGGCCTGATATCCGAGAGTCAAGCAAAAACAATTATTGATGTTCGGCGGCGAGCTGACCGCAGGCAGCTTTTATATCGATACCCTTGGAGGCTCTTATAGTTACCGCCGGCGTGCGAGGATAAAGGTAGTCCCGGAATCTGAAAATTTGATTTTCCGAGGAGGGCTCAAACTCCGATGGCAGCCCGGGAGAGGGATTGTAATTTATCAGATTTATTTTGCACGGAATTCCCTCCACGAATCTAACCAATTTTTTGGCGGCCGGGATGGTGTCGGTTATGCCCGATATTAAAAGATATTCGAAGGTCACTCTCCTTCCGGTCTGGGAGGTATGATATATCAATGATCTCCTCAAGTCATCAAGCGGGTACTTCCTGGTGATCGGCATCAGTTTTCGCCTGATATCCGGATCGGCCGAATTCAACGACACAGCCAGCCTGACCTTAAGGCCGTCATCGGTCATGTGGTATATACCGGGAACATGGCCAGCAGTGGAAATCGTAATCTTGCTGTGTCCGATACCAAAAGCCAGGACAGACATTATAATTTCGATCGCGTTTTTTACATTATCATAATTCAAAAACGGCTCGCCCATTCCCATAAATACCAGATTAGTGATTCTTTCATAGGGCTTCAGCATCATCTGCACCAGTGCCAGCTGCGACAGAATCTCGCCCACCTCGAGATTGCGCTTGAATCCGATCTGGGCGGTCTTGCAGAATTTGCACCCCAGCGGACATCCAACCTGAGAGGACATGCATAATGTCAAACGAGGATCATCCGGAATTTTCACCGCTTCGATAAGCATGCCATCCTCGAGTTCAAACAGATACTTCACAGTCTGATCCTCCGAGACTTTGACCTCGAGGACTTTTGGCAGACTGATTAAATATTTTTCTTCGAGCTCGGCGCGCAGCTTCTTGGAAAGATTGGTCATATTCTGAAAGTCAAATACATTCTTCTGATACATCCACTGAAATATCTGCCGGCCGGAATATTTTTTATGACCCAGATCGAGCATCAGCTCTTCCAGCTCCTCGAGCGTAAAGCCATAGAGATTGGTCTTATCGAACATATTATCTTTTCTTGAAATTTATGGTCAGGGGCACGCCCTCAAAACCGAATTTTTCACGTAATCTGTTTTCCAGATAACGCTTGTACTCTTCCTTGATAAATTTGGGATAATTCGAAAATATAATGAAGCGCGGCGGGGCGGTCTCCGCCTGAGTCATATAGAACAGCTTCATATATTTGCCGCGGACTGCTGCAGGATGACGCTTATTTACGGCCTCCACCAGGAATTCATTCAGCACCGATGTCTGTATTCGTTTTATATATTCCGCGTAAACATATTCCAGTCTTTCAAAAACAGTTTTCACCCGCTTGCCGCTGATGGCAGACATAAAGAGCAGCGGCATATAGCTCAATGTGGGCAGCTTCTCCCTGAATTCCGCCCTGAAGCGGTCGGCGGTGCTGTCATCCTTATCCACCAGATCCCATTTATTGACACATATTACCATGGGCTTCTTGAAGCGCGCGATCTCTTCTATTATCTGGATATCCTGCTTGACCAGCCCGGTATGTCCCTCAATTAGAAGCGCGGCCACATCCGCACGCTCTAATGCCTTGACAGTACGAAGGCTCATGAAGAACTCGAGGTTCTCCTTGATCTTTGATCTACGTCTCAGGCCCGCAGTATCGATCAGTATATATTCTTTGCCATCGGTTTTTATCTTCAGATCAATCGCATCCCGGGTGGTTCCGGGAATATCGGTTACTATTTGACGCGCTTTTCCAGCAAGGAAATTGACTATTGAGGATTTGCCTACATTGGGACGACCGAGTATTGCCACTTTCAACGCCTGCGATTCCTCTTCGGGTGCCCTGGCCGGTAGTCTCTTGATCACCTCATCCAGAAAATCACCATAGTTGAGACCGTTGGTTGAGGAGACTCCGATAGGTTCTCCCAGCCCGAGCTGCAGAAATTCATATTTTTCGGCTTCTATATTCTGGTTATCAGTCTTATTGGCAATCAGTAGCACAGGGCGTTTTCGCTTTAAAAGCAGTCGCGAAATTTCAATATCGAGATCGGTAGGCCCGACCCTGGCATCTACCACGAACAGGATCAGATCGGCTTCCTCGATTGCGACCTCGGCCTGTTCACGCACCATGGTTTCAATCAGATCCACGGAAGCCGGGATAAATCCGCCCGTATCAATCAAATCGAACTCACGCCCAGACCATTCTGCGCGGCCGTAGATACGATCTCGGGTGACCCCGGGTAGATCTTCGGTTATTGCCAGGCGATCCCCGAGGATGCGGTTAAACATGGTCGATTTGCCCACATTGGGACGGCCTATGATTGCTACCAGCGGCAGGGGCATTAGATCAATCTCCTGAAAATCGGCATGAAGGTATTATACACAGAATAACATCCCGCTACCACAGGCAATTTCATTTTTTTTTCTAACATCGACGGAGTCCAGTCATCCAGAAACAAGCCATCATCATTAATACAGTTGGGCGGAAGAAATACCATATCGCCGAGATCGTTTGCAGCCCTGAGTCCACGGTAAAAGTCCTCTCCCCCCAGCAGACCGGAGACAGTAACTGAACTGCCCATCAGACAGTTTTCGACAGGCAGAATCTTATATTCGAAGTTGGCGACACCCCTTAATTTTTCAGCAAGTACCTGCTCGAGTATTGGCGCGGCCAGTCTTCCAGTTGCTATAGTAGCTTTCATTTTCCTTTTCAGTTTCATCCTCGGAAGCTTGCGGGCGGACATAAGACGGCGGATCATCCCCACACCGTTTTCTATCTGCGGAAAATCCTCATAACATTTTTTGGGTGGTATTGGCCTTTCGGTAAGAAGAAAGAACTCGTCAGCCGGAAAAAGAAACCTGGTCCCGAGCTCGTGCAGATATTTCTTCTGCAGATTATCACATTGGTCCAGAATCTCCCAAGCGTTTTCAGGAGTTACAGGATCGAGTTTGGGGAGCCTTTCTCGATGCTCTGTCAGGCCGACCGGAACTATAGCCACAGACTGTAATTCAGGATAGAATGATGCCAGGTCGGCAACCGTTTTGGTCAGATGGACGCCGTCATTTATTCCTGGGCATACAACTATCTGTGTATGTAACTGAATTTCCGCATCGACAAGCCGTTTTATCTGCGTGATAAGCGGCGGAATATTGGATTTTCCAAGCATGTATTTGCGAAGCTCTTCATCGGTAGCATGTACCGAAATATACAGCGGAGAGAGGCGCATCTCGATAATTCGTCTGAAATCCTGCTCGCTCAGGTTGGTCAGGGTGATGTAATTGCCATGCGTGAAGGAAAGCCGATAGTCTTCATCCTTTACATAAAGTGATTTGCGTAATCCCTTGGGTAACTGATGGATAAAGCAGAAGATGCACCGATTCTTACAGCGTTTAATCGGATCCGGTTCGAACTCAAGCTCCAATGGTCCATGTTCATATGTATCATATTTGAATGATGCCCGGCTCCCATCCGGCTTCTCGACAACAATCTTAAGCTCCTCGTCCGCCGAGTGAAACCGATAATCCAGGAGGTCATTTATTTCATGCCCGTTGATGGAGACGAGTTTGTCACCCGGTCTAATATGGTTCGCAGAATCCAGGTCTTGATCTGATATTTTAATGATCTTTATCATATCCTTACAAATATAAAAAGCGCGAGACGGGGCTCGAACCCGCGACAGCCAGCTTGGGAAGCTGGGGCTCTACCAACTGAGCTACTCGCGCCTGATTAACGAATATCTAATATCAGCCGCTTTCTGTTGTCAAGAAAAATAATACGTAGAGGGATGGGATAGGTGATTGTTTGATCTTGTGGTCAACCCCGGGAAAGCTATTCTCCGTTTGAGGTGCACTGAGAGATCACCCCATATTCATACTGAAAATACAAATTGAATTAATGTCCGGAATCGCCTCTGGCTGGCGCAAATTTACTACGGGAGATTTTATTCAGGTAATCTACAACCTGATGAATTCCCATCTCCAGCCAACCGAAATCATCGGAGTCCCTGGAAGGATTTGCTTCATTCTTATTGCTGGTGCAGCATCGAATAATCTGGCCTTCCGCATCCCTCAGTGATTGAAGTGATTGATTCAGCTGCGCGATATCCAGACCATCGTGAGACAGAAGCACCAGTATGACTTCATATTCCCTGCTGCATTCTTCGATGGCATGCTGCCATTGATTGATTACATCCTGACCCTTCTCCAGACTTTCACAGTGAGCATTAAAGCCCTGACCCTGAAAAGAAATCACGGGGTAAGCGGCGTAAGGGATAACATAAGCGCTGCCGCTTACAATATCCGCTTCGCCCGAAAGTCTGACCAGCCTGAGGCCGGAGGTCTTGCTCCAGGCCTGTGTGAGCGGTTCTGAGAAATCAGATTCCATCTGCTGTAGAACAAAAATGGGAAAATCGAATGAGGGATTGAGACCGGATAAGATATCGTTTATAAGCGGCGGTCCCCCTAATGATGCGGCCAGAATTACGATCTTATTATCCAACTGAAACTTCCTTTTCTATCTTCTCTAAGCTTATATTATCGGCAAATCGGCGCCTAAGCTTAGATCGATTGATCGTCATGGCAGCAAATTTCATGAGATTTAAGAGCACAAACGGCGGACTGCGAATGCAATTATCTTTTAGTGCAATCCTTTATCTTTCATAAAATTGTTTGTTATGCTCTCAAGATAACCCCGCAGCTTCATCAGATTGGCATCTATTCTGTCATGATCAATCTCATCGCTAAGCCAGGAACTCTGCGAGACCTTTATCCCTATCTCCTCAAGAAATTTCGATATGAACTGAACTGATTCGAGGGCCAGAGCCACAACCTCTGTCAGGTCCTTTTTTATAAGGGCTTGGCGGATATTATTGGCCTTGAATTTGGCCGAAGCAACTGCGAGATTGAGAGACGCCAACCGGATTTCCTCGACAAGATCAGCGATATTCTGGGGCATCTCAAGAGGCTCGCGACTCATCTGTCTAATTTCATTTTCCATTAGATTTTAAGTAAACTCCTGATCTTCATTTTTAATTCATTCAGGTCGACCGATTTAATCACATAATCCTCCGCCAGCCATGACTGAAAGTTATTTTTGTATGAGCTGTAGGCGGTATTCAAAATAATCGGCAGGCCTTTATTCTGCTTTTTTAACTCCGATAAAGTCTCCAAGCCGTCTTTCCCGGACATCTTGACATCGAGAATTACGATATCGGGCATCTCCTCGGATACGCTTTGAATAGCTGCCTGCCCGGAATCGGCCAGACTGACATCATATCCCTCGGAACTGAGTTCCATGCTGTAAAGCTTCCTAAAATTCTCCTCATCATCTACGACTAATATCCTCGGCATATCATCTCCTTGCGTTAGGCCATTCAACACAAATGCGCGCCCTCCCCTCGGCGCCTGGCTCGATTCCCAGATTCCCGCCATTATATTTTATGGCTTCGAATGCCATGCTCATCTGCAGCGCAATTCTCCCTGCGCTGGGATTTGCAATCTCAGATAGATAATCGGTTTCTGAGAAAGTCGAGGATTCCATTTCAAAAACAGCCTTAACATTATTATCGGCAGAATAAAATCGTATGTTAATACAACAGGACGGGTCGACTTTTTCCGAAATCATGGACATTATAGTATAGAAAGCGAATTTTATCTGGTCCACCCGCCCCTCGGCAAAAAGCTCTCCGGCATTTACGGGCTTATGAATTCGGATTTGCCGATTAACCTCTTTGGTTAGAAATATTTCGCTGATTTCGCACACGACTTCATATATATCGAACTCCGCCTTTTCCTGGGCAAATGATTTTGAAAAGTCCAGGACCGTATTGAGCGCGCTCTCGAGCCGCGTGCATTCATCATAGATAATCCCGGCCTGTTCCCTGATATTATCCGGCAGGTCATTAGATTTTATTATCAGCGCTGCAAAGCCCCCTATTATCGAAACCGGGTTCCTCAGTTCATGGGCTATATCGGAGGTGAGTTCGCTCCACAGCGTTACCCGTTCGATCTTGAGCAATTCTTCCTGGGCATTGCGGAGATTAATGTTAGCTTTCTCAAGTCTTTTCAAATAATCAGAGAGGCTTTGATACAGACGTGTCCTTTCAATAGCGATCGCCGCCTGGTTGGCGAAAACCTGAAGCTGTGACAGGTCACGGTGCTTAATAGTACGGCCGGTAATAAAATTGTCGGCGGTTATGAGACCCAGTACATTCTTGCCTGCAATCATTGGTACTGCTGCGAACTGTTCGACACCCAGGGTCGAACAAATCCTGCAATCCGAGTCACATCCGCATGCACCGCTCCCTATAATCATGGGGTTCTTCTGGAGCACAACCTGATTGAGAATTTGATGATCCCGATCCAGAGGTATTTTCAGATTTTTTATTCTGCAGGAGACGCTTTCGGCTGAATCGGTAATGGCGGCTGAATAAGTCTTCAGAACATCCATAAGACTTCTTCCCTCGTCCGGAAGAGAATTCCATATCCTGCCTGCTTCTTCAGGGGACGACGGCCCGATGCCGGTGTAGCCTTCCAGCTGCTTCTCGTCTTGATTATAGAGGAAGAGGAAAGCCCGATTAAATCCAAGGCCTTCCCTGGCCGTGATGGCGATAAGGATGATCTGGAGAATTTCATCGAAATCCATTACCGAGCCAAGCGCAGATACCACTTGCGAGAAGATCGAGAGCTCCGAATTCTTGCGGGCCAGCCTCTCTCCTAAAATATATGTCCTGCTCTCATCCTGAATGATGTAGATAAAAATCGGCCCGGTCTTCTGTTTCGCAGACATCATCGAGACGGTACAGTAACGCATCTCGCCGCGGAGATTGGTGAAGCTTATGTGGCTTCCCTTAAAGATACTGCTTGCTTCCTGATGCGGATTCAATTGGGCGCCCAGGATCGATTCGATCTGGCCCAGGCTGGTAATCTGTTCATCTCCCCTGGTATTGATTCCCAGAAGATTGATCATGGCCGGATTAATCGAGATAATCTCCAGCTCTGCATTGCAAATAAAAGCCGGAAAGGGCAGATTGTCTATGCTTGTTGATGAACAATCGGGAGAAGAATCTATCTGATACAGGTTTTTGCTTATGGATGACATGCTTCATTTCCGGCTTTCTCACCTGCTGTGAATTTTCAACGCTGGTTCATTCTATGCTTTCTCGGCCGGCTGTGCGAAAACATACTGCAGGAGCATCTTTCTGAGGTGTTCATCGAAACTGTATATCTCTTCTTCAACCTGATCCATTACATGCGAAGGGAGCTCGGCTTTCAATTTTTCCGGGGACATGAACTCAACCCCTACAAGCGGCATACCCTCTTCCGTGTCGACTCTTTTGACTTTACCCATGATTCCGGAAAGACTGTCAGCATCTACAAGGGACAATTCCATGACAATGTAGTCATTTTCACGAACCGTGTAATCGGTCTCAAAAAGAACGCCTCCGCCGGAAATATTTAAGATGGTTCCCTCGCAGGCCTGATTCTGGTCTAGTTTCAGGTCGGGCTGGGCCGGATTGAATGTTTTGAATTTCAGTGGTGAATTCACTTCCAGCCGAATATATTTTCTTCTCTTGTGATTATAAACCTTGAAAGGTTTCTTTACGGTCGGTTTCGATTTCTTTCCGGTGGTTTTTCCTTTGGCGGTGTTTTGCCGTGTCATATTACCTCCTTATAAGGCTTTCCTGCCTGAGTGTGCTCTGAAAGCTGGAATCCGGATTGAATTGCAGCAGGCCTTTATGGTGGGCAAATTAAAGAATGAGTGGCCGGCTCTCCGGGCTGCGTGGATGTATTTCTTTGTAATAATCCTTTCATGCGGACACATTTTTCTTATGCTCCAGGATTTTCAGGTTTAATTCGCCTTGTTGCATCGCAAGTTCGAGAATCCGCCTTGCCAGGGCCGTTCGGGAACGATCCCCCTTATTGGCGCTAATATATTCCTGCGCCAGTTTGATGGATTTATCAAAATACTCGCTGGCTTCTTCATGTTTAGCTATTCGACGAGAAAGCTCGGCAATCAGGTAGACAGCCTGAATCGCCTGACCGGCAGGAATCTCCCTGCCCTCTTCGTACGCTGCCTTATAATAATTTGCTGCGGAGCTCATAGCCTCATGTTCGGAAACAGGCACCTCAGGCCAGATGGTCTTCAGCTCCTGCAGATATTCCCGAAAACTGACATTCTGATCGAAGGGCTGTTCCAGTGGAGCCAACAACTCGGAACTTGCTCCGATGACCTCGCTGCTCGAGCTTATACTTCCCTTCAGCTTAACAACCGCAGACTTGTACTTTTCAATTGCGATTTCCAGGTCTGAGAAGGCGTCATTATAACATTCGGATAGTTCTCTTTTTTTGTCACCTTCCGGAAAATGAGGATCTTTTACGAATTCAACCGACGCCCTTGCCAGTCCCTGTTTTTCCTCTCGGAGTTTCTCGTAGCTTCCAGACAGCCTGAGGATTGAATCCTCGATTCTCATGGCCAGGCGGGCTAGCTGTCCTTCCCCGATTTCATCGCTTTGGGAATACTCCCTGAAAAGCCAGGCAATCCTCAGGAAATAGCGGCCGAGGTCAAGGTTAGAGTACGCCGATTTGAGTTTTTCATCATATATCCCCAATAGCATCTTTATTATGGCCGTTTGGAAGGGGTATCTGTCGGCATCGATACTGGATGCGAGACCATTTATTACTTCTTCGTCATTTTCAAGCGCATGCAGATGCTTTTCCTTAAGATCATCCAGGATGCCATTTATAAAAACAGTATCGCTTTTCCACTCTTTAAATCTCGAGGTAAATTCCCTGGTAAAATAGCAATTCGGGCACAGCGCCATAAAGAACAGTAGAGGATTATATTTCTGGAAATCAGGATTATTCCATTTTCTTTCCAGTGGACAGAAATCGGTATCTCTCCCGTCTTCAATGTAAGCCCCGGCTTTTATCGTCTCAACCTCATACACTGTGCCGCATACCGGGCATTCAATGGTGGAATTAATAATCGGTGAATCTTGCTGCTTTATCATTACATCCTCTGCGGTCTTCAATTCATATTTTTTCCGATAATGTATTTTCAACTGGTTCTTCAGAACTTTCCGATGAAAGCCTCTTAGCGGCCGATCTTTCCGAATCAATCCGCAGCCTGCTCTCAAAGTCCGCCTGAGCTTCTGACTCCTCATGAGTATTTTTGGTCTCACTATTCCTGTTTGTGAAAAGCGATGATAAACGACTGATCAATCCGGGTTTAGTGCCGAAATCATTCCGTACCTTTTTATCGGCATTATGGTAGATTCTTTTCAGCCTGCGCGGGTTAACACTTTTGCCGTTAATATATCTCCGTCCATTCTGTACATTTTTGAGAGCACGTCTGCCTTTTATCCTGCCCCATCCGGACCGGGAGCGGATCATGCAGTCGAATACCAGATAAAGGCTGATATCATGCATGCGTTCATATTTGCAGACAGTTTTCAGAAGCGCTCGCGAGGGATACCCGGATTTAATGAATCCTCCTGAACGCAGATTATCCCATTGCTTCCCAGGATAAGAATAGAAATTAAGGAGATTGGCCCTGCATTTTAGAAGTTCATTAACCGCCCTGAGATAATTTCGCCCAAAGCTTCTCTTAAAGTACTCGATCCAATCTTGAGCGTTTTGTTTTGTTTCGGCATGCTGGATATCCAGCAAGCGTCCCTCTATCTCATCGGAGAAGTCCAGCGGGAAATACTCAAGCATCTTTTCTATAAAAGCATTCCAGCAAAACTGGATTTCTGCTCCTGGGAAGACCTGTGGAATCACATTCCATAAAGGCAGATCTGCTTTTCCGATGAACAGTTTCGGATCACCCAGACCACGCCGCTCAAGACGTCTCACGAGCATTTCCCAGACTTCCTCGGAATCTGATTCGGTTTCTCTCAGGGCCAGGAGCCTGTATTCTCCCGCAAGATTGCAGCCTGTCAGGGTTAAATAGCTCTTTCTTGTTTTATTCCCCAGATCATAGTGCTTCACATCGGCCCAGATATATGGAAACCGTTCCTCGCTCAATGGCTGTGAGAAATATGTTTCATATCCTTTTTTCCAATCCAGCGCCATCTGCTGGAATGAATTTCTTGATGATCTGGCGGCACCGCCCATCAAATCGCAGAGGGCAACTTCGACATCGCGTGACCAGGGACAAGATTCTCTAACATCGGCTTCAAGAGTATCTGGATTCATGTTGCATAAATCAGCATTTTCCGAGGAACGCCGGAGTACAAGTCGCGGTTTGTCGGTTCCCTGTTTGTCTTCGCCAAATTTATCATTTTCAGGTTCCTTGAAAGATGCGGTCTTTATGCTTGAATCAAGTTCTACATTCTTTGTTATCTCAGCAATCATATCCGGATCATTATTTTTAGAAAAGAAATCTGCGCGATCAGTTATAACAGGCATTGCCGTAAAATCACCTGCGGAAGGCTCCGAGGACTCGGGTCCGACTGCAAAGTCTATTTTAAGACCGCCTTTACCGCTGGGGTGCAGGTCTTTTTTTGGATTTAGCTGAGATTTTTTCAGAGATTTCTTCGGATATGAATTTTGATTTCTTGAATCCGATGAATCGAAAGGACGAGTCCTAACAGCATTTTTCCGTATGGATTCGTCGAATTCAATGGTTAAACCTTTACCAGAGGGGCTGGATCTCTTCCCCTGGTCGCCATTTTGCCTGGACATCTTCTTATCCTTTCCCATAGTATTCTGAGAGCCGGCATTTAATCCTATGCAGGCTATTTTCTCGCCTCTCGACGATTAATACCACTAAGTGAGTGCGAATTTTTCTCTCACCATGCCCCTGAGTTTGAGCACGGCCTTGGTGTGGATCTGTGAGACGCGCGACTCTGAAATCGACATGACTTCGCCAATTTCCTTCAAGGTCAATTCTTCATAGTAATAAAGGGCAATAACAAGCTTCTCCTGTTCTGTCAGGTTTGAAATAGCTATCGTCAGGTAGGCCCGCATTTCCTGTTTTTCCAAATCGCTCAGCACCGATTCCTTCGATTCGGCCTGCACGGTTTCCACTCTGGGGACCTGTCGATTGTCATCCTCACGGTAGATCATCTCATCCAGCGACAGAAGCACCGTGGAATTGGAATCATCCAGCGCCTTATAGAGATCGCTGAGCTCATAATTTAGCTCTCCGGCCAGTTCCACATCATTGGGAGAACGTCCCAGTTTACCCTCTAATCTGACGAGGGCCCTTTCTATCTCCCTGGCCCTGGCACGTGTCGAGCGTGGAACCCAGTCCAAAGACCTCAACTCGTCGAGGATAGCTCCCCGGATTCTGGGGACAGCATAGGTCTCAAACTTGACGCCTCTTTCAGGGTCGAAGTTTCTGAAGGCTTCTATCAGGCCAATCACTCCAGTATTAACAAGGTCACCGACCTCAACTGATTTCGGAAACCCGATCGCCATCCGGCTGGCGACATTCTTCACCAGCGGCAAATACTGCGATAGCAGTTCTTCTCTGATTTCGGGAGCACATTCCTTACGGTATGCCTCCCAGATCGCTTCCTTAGCATTCATAAAGAGTCTTCCCTTGAGCTTTGACATTTGTGTTCACGATGTTATTCTCAAGTTCCCCCGGATGCAGAATACCTTTATGTCTATCGGTAATCGATGACGGGGAACTTAATGCAAAATCAGGATTTATCTTACCCCTGCAGGTGTCTTTGCCCTCAACCTCATGTTGTACGAGAGCGGAGAAAATATATTGCATAGCATGGCGCAATTGTTCAAAGAATAGACAGCGGCCCCTTTCAATATTTAATATATTTTGGTGTATGAAGACAGGTTTGGTTTTAACCTCACATGTAAATGCGGTCGGTTCTGTAGATTGTATTAACTTTGGATTTGACTGGAAAACAGATGCAAAATGAAACAGGCCGAAGACAGCTGAATGAGTCAGCAGAACTGGTTTTAATCTTAAATTTGTAAAATCAAATATATTCATAAGTCAGGCTATAAGTTTATCTGATAGATAGTTTAGCAAGTGATATGCCATCCCTGACGGTAAGACCTATTCTATTATGCGATAATAGATTATGATTATTTGTGGAAAGGTCGTCGCAGTGTCTTAGCGGAAATATTTTCTATCGGTCGGGAAAGATTTTCTTCAGCGTTCCCGTGGGTTGAGACTTGGCATACCAGTTAGATATAAATGAGGTTTGAGAATGGGATTGCAGCAAATGCAGTTATTGTTTCAATTCGCCCCTAATATGTCCATCGATAATTTCTTTGGGTCTGACCTTCTGAATCGTATTGAAGCTCTCTGCCCCGCCGGAGCATTCCACACGGATATAGTTGTCAGATAATCCGGTCAGAAGACCCGAATCTTTAGTAAAGCGTTTCTCAAATAATACCGGCAATTCCCTTTTCAACTGCGATTCAAGGAATTCATTCCATTTGCGATGTCCGAGGTCTGTCAGGATTTTGTTGCGGTCCTTGATAGTATTTCCGGCGACTTTTCTATCGAAATTGAAGCTCCTGGCCCGGGGATGATCCGAGTAGCTGAATACATGCAGATAATCAATTTTACTATTATCCACAAATTCCATGGTTTTCCCGAAATCATCATCTTCCTCACCCGGAAATCCTACAATGATATCAGCACCGACCATGGAATTGGCAACCTTCGATTTCAACCTCTCGATTACAGCTTTGTATCGCTCAGTTCTGTAAGGACGATTCATTGAACGGAGAATTCTGTCGGACCCGCTCTGCAGAGGGATATGAAAATGCGGGCAAATTCTATTATTTTCGGCGCAGAGCTTTATAAGTTCATCGCTAATTTCATTTACCTCTACCGATGACAGGCGAATTCTCTCGATGTCAGTTTCATCAAGAATTCGACTCAGCAATGAAGTTAGATTATTCCCTTCAAACTTATAGCGTCCAATATGCACCCCGGTCAGGATTGCTTCTTTGTATTGATTTGATGATACCAGCCTGATTTCTTCGATGATATCCCTGAAATCGCGCGACCTCTCCTCACCGCGTCCCAGCGGTATCACGCAATAACTGCATTTCTGATTGCAGCCGTCCTGTATTTTTATAAGCGCCCGGCTGTGTTTGTATAATGATCTCAGCGCTGGGTTGCCATTCTCATATTGATCAGCTCTCATCTCGGGGTAGAACTGTGATATCATGGAGATGATCTTATCCTTATTATCATTTGACACAACCAGGTCGACGTCAGGCATGCCATCCAGAAGCTCCGGCTGAATCTGAGCATAACAGCCGGTAATTACTACTTTGGCATCGGGCGCAGAGCGTTTTGCAGCGAATAGCTTCCGTCTTGAATCTGCGGCCGCTTTCAGGGTTACGCTGCAACTGTTGATAATATAAATGTCAGCTCTCTCGGCCCAATCGACTCGTTCGAACCCAAGGTCGATCATCTTCTGCGCAATAAGCTCAGTTTCATACTGATTCAGCTTGCAGCCAACTGTATACAAGGAAACTTTTGGCACCGCCGGTATACCTCAATTTAAATCAAAACAGGATTTTTCAGAAAAAAAACGGGCGGAAATTACCGCCCGTTTGATTTGAAAAGAATAATTTATTCTGAAGGTGGTTTTTCCTCACCTTCTTCAGATTCCGCAGACTCAGATGCCTCTTCCGTAGCTCCTTCCGCTTCTTCCTGAGCCTGTGCTTCAGGAGCGGGAGTCTCATCCGTCTTCTTCTCCTCTTCCTTAGCCTGTGCTTCTTCAGGAGCCGAAGCTTTTTCCGGCTTCTTCTCCTCCTCAGCTTCAGCCTGCTGAGCTTCGGTTTCCGGAAGTTCAGGTCTTTTTTCTTCGACGGGCGCGGTTTCCTCACCCTTCTCGGCTTCCTTTACTTCCTCGCCCGCAAACTCATCCATACCCACAGTCTTGGTTGGGTGCTTGGCAAGGAACTGCTCCAGCTCATCCCTCTCGCGCTTCTTGTAATAAGCGTCGACCGAGAGTACAATCCTGCGTCCAGGCTGATCGAACTCGATCACCTGCAAGGGCAGCTCATCGCCAATTTTAAACGCTTCCTCGGGCTTGGCCAGATCTTCCTTACCGAGCTGGTTGGTTGGAACAAAACCCTCAACTCCGCCCGGCAGCTCGACTATCACACCGCGGTCAAGGATGCGCACAACCGTACCGAGCACATCGGCGCCGACTGCGTAATTCTTTGAAAGATTCGGCCACGGATCGTCAAAGAGCTGCTTATGGCCCAGAGAGATTCTGCGGTTTTCCTTATCTATTTTAAGTACAACAACATCAACAACATCACCCTTCTTCATAATCTCCGAGGGATGCTGGATACGCTTGGTCCAGGACATGTCGGAAATATGAATCAGGCCGTCGATACCCTCTTCGAGCTCGATAAATGCGCCGAATGTCGTTAAGTTTCTAACCCGGCCCTTGAGCTTCATGCCGACCGGATATTTCTCATCAATCGTCTTCCAGGGATCCTCGACAAGCTGCTTGAGCCCAAGCGAAATCTTCTCGTTTTCCTTGTCCACTGAAAGAACTACCGCCTCAATCTTATCGCCCACCTGCATTATCTTTGAGGGGTGTTTGATATGTTGAGTCCAGGACATCTCTGATATATGTATGAGTCCTTCAATGCCTTTCTCGAGTTCGATGAATGCGCCGTAATCTGTTAATGATACAACCAGGCCCTCGATACGCTTTCCAACCGGGTACTTCTCTTCAATATTTTCCCACGGATAAGGTGAAAGCTGCTTCAGACCCAGAGATATACGGCCCGTTTCCTTGTCGAAATCAAGAATCTTGACATTGATAGTCTCGCCCAGGGAGACCATCTCCGAGGGATGAGAAATACGGCCCCATGACATATCAGTAATGTGCAGGAGACCATCAACTCCGCCGAGGTCTATAAACACGCCAAAGTCGGTGATATTCTTGACCACACCTTCCCTGACCTGTCCGGCCTCGATTTCCGACAGCAGTTTGCTGCGGAGCTCTTCTCGCTCCTGCTCCAGCACAACGCGCCGTGAAACCACAATATTTCTGCGGTTTTTGTTGAGTTTGATGATCTTCAGCTCCATCTCCCTGCCAACGAGCTCGTCAAAATTGGGCACCTGCCTGAGTGCGACCTGCGATCCGGGAAGGAAAGCATCAACCCCAAACAGATCCACTACCAGACCGCCCTTAATTCTGCGGCTAACCCGGCCGGGAACCAGTTCTCCGGATTCATAGGATTCGCGGATTCGATCCCAAACCCGCAGAAAATCAGCTTTGCGCTTGGAGAGCACCAATTGGCCGTTCTGGTCCTCGAAGGCATCCAGATACACCTCGATCTCATCACCGACCGAGACATTAACCGGCTCCGGGAATTCCTCGATGGGAATTATACCCTCCGATTTGAATCCAACATCTACAATGATGTCGTCGCGCGTCACCCCCAGAACCTTACCGTTTATAATCTCGCCCTCCCTCAAATCTGAAAGAGTCTCCTCATACATCTTCATCAGCTCTTCATACTCGGCTGATTCGTAATCGGAATCATCGAGATCGGTAAGTTTCATCGATTCGACTGTCTCAATTTCCTCCTCAACAGGCTTAGCGGGCTTCTGCTCAGCCTTTTTAGCTACACGTCGGCGCCGTTTAGTCTCTTGAGTTTCGACATCTCCAGCTACTTCGGTTACCAGACGTGATGCACGCTCTTCAACCTTTGAGCGCTTTTTCTGGGTGGTTGACTTTTGCTTTTTATCCTTCGGACTGGTTTTCTTTGAAGCCTTTTTACCACCTCCTGTTCGCTTAGCAGTTTTTTTCTTTTTTTCAGCACTTTCTGCCATTTTACGGTAATTCCTCCTTTAAAAACAAGCATTGCCCTTGAAAGGGTTAGCGAGTATATAATCAAAATTTCGGGTTTGTCAATCGATTTTGCGAAATAAACCTGATATTATCAGTCTTCCAAAAGCGCCCTGAAAGCCTGATTATTCCCGCCTGAAAATAATCGAAAAATGATTTTAAACAATCAACTGATCTACGAAATAAATGTGAATGCATTTGGATAAGAATGGCCCCTTTTAAACAGTTTTCAGGAATTCCTGCAAGTTTTTTATCTCGGCCATTATCCGGTCTGAGAGAGCGTAGATACGGTCTTTAGACCTTGCGTCAGGCATGAAATTGGCGGTGTCGATAGGCCTGCCGTAGCAGACTTTGAGATGTCTGCGGGAGAAAATGAGATGCCTCAAGCGGTTTGAATTCATTATGCAGACCGGCAAAACCGGAACATTGTAATCAACCGCGAGTTTTGCAGACCCGGGGCGAGGACTGGCCAGTATTCCGCTTTTCTGACGCGTCCCCTCCGGAAAAACCAGAATTCTACCACCCGCGCTCAGTATCTCACCCGAAATCCGTAGGGCATTACGGTCAATCCTGCCTCTCTTTACAGGAAAGGCGTTGAGAGCGCTTATCAGTTTGCCAAAGAGCAGATTTTTAAAAAGCTCCGATTTGGCCATAAAATGGATTTCAAACGGTATCATTGCTCCCATAAGCGGCGGATCAAACAGCGAGATATGATTGGCGGCTATTAGCGCCGGCCCTTCGAAGTTCAGATTCTCTTCGCCATAAACTCTAACCCCGTAAAATATTTTAGCAAATATACGGGCCACGGCACTCGAAAATCTATAGAAGGGTTTCATGCGCCTGTCTTTTCTCTGAAAAGATTGATAATTTCATTAACCTGATCCTCGATAGTAAGATGCGTGGTGTCAACCGGGATTGAGTCGGATGTTTGTTTGAGAGGGGAATTCTGCCTGTCGGAATCATATTCATCCCTGGCTTGAATGGCTTTGATCTGCTCCTGGACTGTGGTGACCTTTCCCATCCGCTGAAAATCAATCACCCTCCGCCTGGCTCTCTCTTCGATTGAGGCCAAAAGGTAAATCTTCAATGTTGCATTCGGGAAGACCACACTGGTCGTATCACGTCCTTCCGCTACAATATCATACTTCTTCCCTATTTCTCTCTGCTTGGCAACCATATGCCGTCTCACACCGGCGTGAGCCGAGACCTCGCTGACGGCGGCTGTGACCTCGGGCGATCTAATCTCCGAGCTTATATCCCTGCCATTGGCAAACACTTTTTGCCCTTCTTCATCATCCTTAAAATCAATCTGCACGGAGGCCGCTACGTCCTCAAGCGCATCAGCATCTGACAGCGGCACTTTTTTTTCCAGAGCAAGTAGTGTAACAGCACGGTACATGGCGCCGGTATCGAGGAAGATAAAACCCAGCTTTTTCGCAACCAGTCTGGCGGTTGTCGATTTGCCGGAGCCGGCCGGGCCGTCAATAGCAATTATTTTTGTGGAAGAAGACATTCTATTGAAGAGTGAAAGATCTCGGGATTTAATGCAACCCGACCTTGCGCCTCAATTTCAAAACCTCTTTACGATTCAAGTAGCGCCAGCTTCCCGGGCGCATCCCCTCAACCGAAATATCTGCAAAACGAATTCTTTTCAGACTTTTTACATTATATCCCAGAGCCGCGAAAATTCTCTTGATCTCCCTTTTCTTGCCCTCTGTCAGTTCCATCTGGAGAACGGAGTTGGATTCATTGGCCGATAGAACCTTGGCCTTTGATCTGGCCACGTAGCCGTCTTCCAGCTTCACTCCCTGTTCCAGCTTTTCGGTGAGATGTTCGGGAAAGAGACCCTTTATGGTGACCACATATTCCTTCTTTATATCGAATTTGGGATGCGCCAGCCGATAGGCCAATTCGCCGTCATTGGTCAGGAGCAATATTCCTTCTGTGTCAAGGTCAAGTCGTCCTACCGGATAAACACGGTCTTTCACACCTTTAATCAGGTCTATTACAGTGGGGCGGTTGTATCTATCTGCCAGGCTGGAAATAAAGCCCTTGGGTTTATTCAAAACCACATAGGATTCTTCGGCCGGAAGGCGGACGGTTTCCTCATCAACACGAACAACGTCATTGATTTCATCAATTATCAGACCAAGCTTGGTGATTTTCTCGCCATTAACAGTAACTCTTCCCGCCAGGATCATCTCATCCGCCTGCCTTCGGGAGGCGACACCACAGCGAGATAAAAATTTATTCAGCCTCATCATGACGTTCCACAGGAGCCTCCTCACCCTCAATCGGGGGCTCCTCACTTTCCTGATCCTCCTCCGGTGCTTTCATCACGAATTTTAGTCTGGACCTGGGTTCTTTCTTATCGCCCCCCTCATCCTCGCTTAAAGTGAGCTCCTGTTGAGAGGATTTTTTCTTTACTTTATATGCTTCGGCAAATTCTTCTATTCTCGGCAGCTCTTTTAGATTTTTCAATCCAAAATACTCGAGAAACTTTTTGGTCGTCCCATACAATAATGGATGGCCGACTTTTTCGGCACGGCCCGCAATTGTCACCAGCTTCCTTTCGAGCAGAGTATTCAAAGGGCCGTCAACCGCCACCCCACGGATGTGTTCTATCTCACCCTTGGTAACGGGTTGCTTGTAGGCAATAACCGCGAGGGTCTCGAGGCCGGCCTGGGTGAGCCTGCGTTCCCGCTGACGCTTCAGGAATTTTTCTACCGCCATGGTCATGTTGGGTAATAGGCAGAGCTGATAACCGTCGGCGATTTCACGTATCCGGAACGAATGTCCGCCCTCGGTGTACCTTTCATTAAGCGCCTGTATAACCTCATTCACCTGAGCCTTTGTGAGCCTGCCCAAAAAGCGGGATATCTTCCTATAATCAAGCGGTTCGGGAGAGGCGAATAGCAAAGCCTCGGTCAAATTCATTCGTTCGGTTAATTCTTCTGTCAGTTCTTCAGTTAAATCTTTACTCATTTTTATTCAAATATATCCTTATCGGCCCAAAGGGTATGGCCTGCCTTAAGACCAGACGATTGAGTTTTATCAGTTCCAGAATTGCCAGGAAGGTCACAATCACAACCAGACGGTAGGGGCTGTCCGAGTAGAGCTCCTGAAAAGATGCCTGGCCCCTCTCGCTCAACATTCTTTCTATTATTTCGACTCTCTCCTCAATACTGACGTCCTCTATCCTGACTGTATGGTAAATGTCGTTTTCCAGGTTTTCAAGCGCTTCCTTGAAGGCTCTCATCAAATCGAATATCGTCGCTTCCAGGGTAAATGTCTCCTCCGGCGCGAGATCGAGGAAGGAATAGTCCTGCCGCCTCAGGAACTGCTGTTCGGCGGATTCTTTTTCCCGCAAGACCTCCGATGCCTGTTTGAATTTTTCATATTCCAGCAGTGCCATTATCAGGGCTTCACGCGGATCCTCAGACTCATCCTCCTCCGGTCTGGGCAACAGCATACGCGATTTTATATTGATCAATGTCGCCGCCATCAGGATGAACTCACCGGCGATATCGAGATTAAGCATCTTCATAATCTCTACGTATTCGAGATACTGGCGGGTGATACGGGCTACTGGTATGTCATAGATATCTATCTCATCCTTCTTGATGAGATAAAGTAGAAGGTCAAGCGGCCCCTCGAACTTCTCCAGCTTTACCTCGTAACTCTCCTCGAATTCGCCGGAGTACGGATTTATTTTCAATAGTTCTTCGGCTGTCATTGTATCAACCTCATCGCTTCCCGCACCATCTGCATGGTTTCTTTAGCCTTGACTCCAGCCTTCCGGGCGCCATCATTGAGAATATCCCAGACCGTATCCGGATTGGCCTTTAACTCGGCAGCTCGTTCTCGAATAGGCGCCAGCGCCTTGTTTATGTTTTCAGCCAGATGTTTTTTGTCAGCCACACATCCCAGAGCTCCGGAACGGCAATCCCTGTCAATCTTATCAATTTCATCTTTGCTGGAGTAGATTTGATGCAGGGTGAAGACCGGGCAGATTTCCGGACGGCCGGGATCGCCCTTTCTTAGTTTCTCCGGATCGGTAAACATCTTAGAGATCTTCTCAACAGTTTCCTCGGGAGTATCCGAGAGGCAGATGTGATTGCCGTAAGACTTACTCATGCGATTGCCGTCAATACCCGGTACCGCGGCGAATTTTGTCAGCTTGTCCTGCGGCTCTGGGAAAACTTCGCCATAAAGCCCGTTAAATCTCCGGGCAATCTCCCGTGTCAATTCGATATGAGGCAGTTGATCTTTGCCAACGGGCACAAAATTGGCCCTGTACAGCAAGATATCCGCTGCCTGCAAAAGAGGATAGCCCAGAAAACCATACGAATCCAGACCGAGGCTCTTGGACTTCTCTTTGTATGACGGCACCCTTTCCAACCAGGGAGTCGGTACTACCATTGACAAAAGCAGATGCAGCTCGGCATGCTCTTTGACCTGCGACTGCACAAAGATGGCGCATTTTTCAGGATCGAGCCCGGCCGCAATATAATCGACCGCCATCTGAAATATCTGATCTTTGAGAACCTCAGTTTTATCGTACAGGGATGTCAGTGAATGCCAGTCCACAATGCAGCAGTACATCTCATAGTCGTCCTGAAGAGAAATCCAGTTTTTGAGCGCGCCTTCATAGTTCCCGAGATGCAGCGAACCGGTCGGCTGCATGCCGGAGAGAATCACCTGTTGTGCCATCTAATGAAAATCCTCCATAAACAGATAGGGCTTCCAGCTATCATCGGAAATACCAATAAACCTCTGAATGAACATCAGATGATTGGGTTTCCTGGGTCTCTTGATCAGGGTCATATTGGCCTGTTCCGGCGTGCGGTCACCCTTGCGGTTGTTGCACTTGGTGCAGGCACAAACCAGGTTCTCCCATGTATCTCTTCCACCCATGCGTTTGGGGATGACATGGTCCACAGTCATCGAGCCCTCCGATCGCCCGCAATACATACATCTATGTCCGTCACGCTTGATAATATTCTTGCGTGAAAGAAATATCCGCTTGCGGGGCACCTTGACATAGAATCCCAGCCTTACAACCGAGGGTACACGGATTGCCGTGCTGACCGAATGCAGCATATGGCCATCCATGGTCTCGATCATTTCCACCTTGCCCAAAAGCATCATAACAACCGCCCTCTTAACTGAACACACAGTCAAGGGCTCATAATTCTGATTTAAGATAAGAACATTCCTGTTTAACATAAGCTACCGCCACTATGACGTATCAAGAAAGTATAATTTACCGGCCATCTCGCAATAGTCAATAAAAACTTATAAATGAAACGTACAAAACAGCCTATATTTTGGGGCTTTTTGCCCATTTTATTCTTGTTGACAAGCGTCTCAATCAACTCCTTCTTAAAAGTTAATCGGATAATTCGCCGCGATTTGAAACCTCTCCCCTTTTTTATCGTCTAAGGAGAGACATCTGATTTGCCGGGAGGGAGATATGAAACTCAGTATAAGACAGATCAAACCTGATGATACACGGCTGGCCGAGAGGCTGGTTATGCGCACGATGAACCGTCTGCGCGAAAGCCACAGCATGCCGCCTGTGCCCTATAAGCCCGGGCGCAAGCGCAACACCATGATGTGCCATCTTCTGAAAACCGATCCGGGCGGTACTATCGGCGCTTTTTCCGGCAATCGGCTGGTGGGTTATGCTTCCGCCATGATTCGCGACGGTCACTGGTACCTGGCGCATCTCTTCACCGATCAGCGCTTTCAGGGCAAGGGAATCGGCAGAAGACTTCTCAAGCGCGTCTATAACTTCAATAAAGAAGCTGAAATTCACACACGTTCCCTGGCGACATTTGCCTTCAATCCCTTTGCGGTGCAGCTGTATGCGCAGTTCGGTATGTATCCGATTCAGATGCTGCCCATGATGACCTGGAAATATGACAAGAACAAACGGGTGCAGAAGATCAAAACTGACTATGATCTGAAAGCCGAGCCGATTGAGGATTATGATCAGATTGAAATCCTGAACAGGTTCGATCTTCCCAACCGTGGAATTTGCCGTCCGGAGGATCACAAATTCTGGATCGACAGCGAGCTCGTGCATGGGTTCATATATAAATATCGAGGCAATCCGATTGGATATACCTGGATTACCAGGGATACAGTAATTGCACCGGTAACATCATCAAAACAGGAGTATCTCATTCCCTGCCTGGCCGAGACGATCAACTATATGAGGGGCCGGAAATTCGAGAAGCTGATTGTCTGGGTACCCGGTAGTAATGGTTCTGTGCTCGATTTCCTTTTCAAGAATAAGTTTAAACTGGAAGAAAATGAGCTCCTTATGAGCGACCGTCCCTTCGCAAATGACGACTGCTACCTCCCCGCTTCGCTGGCGTTTTATTAAAAAAATGCTGAAGAAACATCAAAATCTGTCCGGGTGACCCAATCTTTAGATTGGGACGGATCTAACCTAAATCATCTGCAATTCCCAAGCTGAAGCTTGGGGCACCCCTGGACTTTATTTATATAACCACATTCACAATTCCCTATCCCTCATTGTTTAAACTTGACCTCACCATAGAAATATGTTAGTTTGAGATAAATCCGGTAAGGAGGGGCAATGAATGTCGTTCTGACAATTATCATTATTTTGGTCGCGCTCGGAATCGCCGTTTTCGTGGCCGCCAATCTGATCGAGATGCTCAGTGATGTCGAAAAGAGCATGAAGCGGTAGGCGTCTTATTGAGTATCATTCTCACGTAATCACCCAGTTGAACATACTCACCTTATATTGAACCAAGTAATTCCCCAATTATTCCAAGCATATCCACAACCACGGCCGAATCGGCTTTCTCGGTCTTGTAACCGTGGATGACCGCGTTGCGAAGTTCAATTGCGTTGTGAAGGACGTTGTATTCGTCAGGGGTGATGATTCCCATGTTGTACATTTTCTTTGAAAGGTATGATGCGGTGCGGCGCTTGATCTTGATTCGCTCGCGCATCGCCATAAGACGAAGGGTTCCCTCGATTGCCGACCATCCAAGCAGAATGGCAGCCTCTATTTGGCCTATCTCCAAAAGATGCTTAATCTCATCAATACGTTTGGTGATATCTTCTTTGGTAAGAACATCGATATCATCCTCAATCGGTTCTTTCTTGCCGCGCGGATTAGTAATCACCATCTCAAAACGCCAGCCTTCATTTTCTTCAATTGCCTTGGCCAGCTTGGGGAGATACGGTGACTTGACAAGATTGCGCCCGCTCTTGACTTCCACAACAACATTCTCGTTATAACTGGTGGCAATGATATCAGGCCGATAATTCTGAAGGAATTCCGGAAGTTCATCGCGATTCGGGCTGATATTGACATCATAGCCCTTTTCGGCATACTCGCGCGCGATTGCGGTTATCCGCTTGCGTTCCATGTCTGTCTTATGTTGGGCCATAATTCTCTACACCATCTTCGCGTCTTCAATCAAAATATGTAAAAACTCCCGACCGCTTGCCAACCCCCGCGCAATTGCCGGAGAGACATTCAATAACCGAAAACTGGTGTTAAGTTTGCGCTTGCGGCTGTAAACATCAGTGATCTGCCTGTCGTCATAATATACCAGACCGATAAGCGAATCCTGAATCGGTTTGATCATGTTGTCCACATCGAGCGCTTCGAATTTATAGAAATATGTCAGGGTCATGCGGATCTGGTCTTTGGTCGGCGGCTGATTGCGCGGCCAATATTTTTTAGCCGTGCGCCTGACCTGCGCCTTCCATTGATTCAGTATCCGCCGTTTTTTGGCCTGCTGTGAGATTGGCGTTCCCTCTACTGTAAATTCAAATTTGGTCATAGTCTAATTTTTGCTCAGGTCAAAACAATCCAATTAGCAATCTATCCTCACAAAAAACCGCCTTAAATTTCAGGCGGTAATTAGATTCAAACGCAGTTCTCGCACCTATTGCGATCCAAAAAATCAACCATAACGCCAGCCACGGTCACGTGCCAGCCTCGGATTCGGTTTCCAGTCGGTCAATTTTGCAACCGGCTTCTCTTTCGGAGGAGGCGGTTCCTCTTTCTTTCGGATCGAAGCCATCGAGACCTTCTTGCCGGAATCAGCTGAAATACTGAATGATTCTTCGGCGGCCCTTATAATCTCGGGCATCAACCCTTCTTCCGCCACCTGCTCCGTAAACTTGCGGCGGCCATTGACAAGATCGCGAAGGTAGTTATCGATCTGCTCCTGACTGTAATACTTCTCAGGACGGTAGATGCTCAAGTCGACACCCTCAGCCGATACGATTTCCTCGGTACCAAGGAAGCTGGGACGATACTCATTAGTGCCGCGCAGATCACCGCGTTGAATCGCAGCCATCGTGTCGATCGGCACACGCTCAGTTTTGCGAATCATCTTCTTATTGCCATCTTTGTCCTTCTCGATTATCTCCCCCATACCGCCGGTGTTATACTGGAAGAAATGTACTTTATCGGGATAACTGTCGGCCAGATCCATCACGATTTTATAAAACTTGTTTACTTTCTCGGCCCGCGATCCGACTATGAATGGATCGGTACCAACTGTACGAACAGACTCACCCGCCTTGGCCGGATTGGAGGCATAGCTGTGACTGGACTCGCCCCAGAGATATGCCAGTGCGGCCTGAGTTGGATTAAGCCGCTGTGAAAATGTCATGATAGTGTTGCGTCTCGTTATGAATGCAAAGACGATACCATCGAGCTCATCCACAGGAGGAAGATTCAATGATGGATACCAGATGTCCTTCATTGCAAAGGGCCAGTGACCCCGCTTGATCTTCAGCTGCTTGCGCATAATAACTGCACGGCCATTACCGCACAGGTTTTCATCCAGAAACTGCGGATTGCCGTCAGAATCGATCATCACATTTTCATACATTGCGCTTTTATGAACAAGGGCATTGTACATCGATTCCTGCAACTTCTTGTCAACGTCAGTCTTGACAAAGTAGTTCTGCTCCGAACCATAGGCGGAGCCGTCATCTTTCAAAAAACAGATATCATCCTGGCAGACCAGAGTTCGTTCACCTTTCTTCCAGTCGAGGCCGAGCTGATGGCATGACCAGGTGCTCTTCCCTGTGGCAGACAGGCCAAATAGAAGGACGCCATATTTCTTAAGTTTGCCGCTCTTTTTATCCTGGATGATAACCACCTTGGTCCCCGCATGCAATCCAAGCATGCCCAGCTTATCAGCCGCAAACATACCATTACGCAGAAAGCCCTTCTTGTCCTCGCCCATGTAATCCGAGCCGAGCACAATCGTGGTATTATAATCGGGAAGCATCAAAACCTGCTGGCGGATGTGGTGCTCCTCGGGAATATGTATCAATGTGAATTCCGGCCCGGGCGCATTAGTGGCATTACCCATAGTATGCCCCCACATCCAGACATTGCGGGCATTCTTTGGATCGGCCAGGGACATATAAAGATTGCACTTGGGATTGAATTCCGAATTTTCACCCATCTGCCTGCGCAGTTTCGCAAACGGCAATGTCTCCATCAGGTGCAGGACTTTATCAAGCTCCTCAGGCGCATTACGAATTATATCCTTCTTCTGATCGGACAGGTGAAACTCGCGGACCTTCTCCGATCCGAGATAGACTGTCTTTCCGCCAATTCTACTGGAAACAGCCGAACGCCAACCCCATGAACCATGCTTGGTGCGCTGACCGGTCTGGTAGGAGGGTTCCTTCATATCGCTCAGCTTGACCTCTTTTATATTGGGGCCGTTCAATCGTCTTTGCAAGTCGCGATGGAAGCGGCTGTATACATTCATGTCATAAAGCGAATCCGACATTCCTATATCCCCTTGGGCAAGATTTCGTCATCATTGAAAAAGAACGCTACTTCAGTTTTGGCGGTCACCTCGCTGTCGGAACCATGTACCACATTTCTTTCGATCGAGGTGCCATACTCGCGCCGGATCGTATTGTATTTGGCCTTGGCCGGATCGGTGGCGCCCATAAGATTGCGCCATCTATCTATGGAATCATGCCCGCCGATTACCATCACGACAATCGGACCGGAGGTCATGAATTCCACCAGCGAATTATAGAACGGCTTGCCCTCATGGACGGCATAGAATTTCTGAGCTTGATCACTGGAAAGCTTCAATACTTTCATACCTCGCAAAATCAGACCATCTCTTTCGATTCTGGAGATAACATTTCCAACCAATTTTCTACTTACGCCGTCGGGCTTTATGATTCCAAGTGTATTAGCCATAAAATGTACCTCCTACCCGATCAACTCCTTGATGCGGGACTTCAACGCTGCTGACGGTATCGCCGCTATATTGATTTTATACGCGTCCGCTACACGGAAAAGCTGATGGAAATTACGTCTCTGCAAATCCTCCAGGTCAACCGGGTCACCCAGCAGATAAGGATTGAAGAAGGGCTGCTGCTTGAATGGCGTCATGCCCGAACCGCTCGGAAGTCTATACTTTCCTTCAGTAATATATTCAAGCGCCTCATCCTGAGAGAGTTTCTGTACCGCAGGAGCATTAGGCTCATAAGCTAGCAGCGCCACCGCCTTTATCCGTGAGCGCTTGACAACTTTGTGCGGCCCTTTGATCCATGCCGGATCGACCATCGCACGCGAATCTTTGCTTCCCCAGTAGCAGTATGGTTCTCCCAGATCAAGAGGAAGTTCCTCACTGATTATATCGGTATTGGTCCAATCGGAACGCTTGGTGACGACATTCTCACATTTACTGCGGTCGAAAATCCTCTCATAATGCGGGTGATCTTTTGCAATAACTGTCTTGAAATAGAATTTGCGTTCCGGAGCGTCGGCTACAGCATCAGAGGCACGATAACGTACGAAGACAAAATCATTGGTTACGAAATTCGAGTCGTCATCATCAAGCATCCTTATGAAAGTTGAACCGCGCTTGAGACCTTTGGGACCTACCAACGCAATCGCCTTGCCATCATAATCCAGACAGGCCGCCCTGAAGCCATGAACATCCAGAAGACGCTCACTTAAATCTGCAACCATACCCAAGGCCCATGCTCGCACCTGGCCATAATATGTAGTATTGAACATGATTGCGGTCTTCATTTCACGATTGTAATAGGCATACGGGGTTCTACCGGGAATCCCATCGACCGCATAAATGATTCCATGTGGTTCCAGATCGGATTCGAGCTGTGCGGGATACCAGTTCTCGACCCAGAAGTCATACAGGTGCGGGACATTGGTGCGTAGCTGAATGATTATTCCGTTTATGTTGGCATTCCATTCAAAGTAACGATCATATGGCAACGCCGCTTCCGCCTCCTGCACCAGCGCATCCCGCTCCTCGACAGAAATTTCCAGATTGGCATCAGTAATCTTCTTCGGCTCGGTCATGACATTCTGCAGAGCGACTTCCTTATACTTGGGCGACTCTTTCAGCTTCGACATCGCTTCAATAATCCTGTCAGTACCTTCTTCAATATTATCCATCGAGGTGGCATAAGACAGGCGGATATTCTCATCGGCCCCGAAAGCGCTGCCGGGTATTACCGCCACCGCCGCTTCTTTGAGAAGGTAATATGACAATCCGAAGGAATTACGGATTTTCATGCCTGCGTATTCGGTGTTGTAATAAGCAGAGGTATTCGGAAATAGGTAGAAAGCCCCCTGGGGCTCATAACAGGAAACATTCGGAATTCTCTTGAGCTTATTGAGCATATAGTTACGGCGTGAATTGAATTGGGCAACCATCTGACTGATTGCATCCTGATTTCCCGAGAAAGCCTCCACCGCCGCCTTCTGTGCAATAGAATTGACATTCGAGGTCATATGCGACTGCACAATATTCATGGCCGAGATAATGTCGCGCGGCCCTGCAGCATAGCCGATTCGCCATCCGGTCATGGAGTACGATTTGGAGACACCATTTACTATCAGCGTTTTTTCCCTGATTTTCTCACTCAATGATGCAATCGATGCAAATTTGAAATTGTCATATGTGACTTTTTCATAAATCTCATCAGCGATAATCAGAAGCCCCTCGCTCGCTGCGATCTCGCACACTTCCTCGAGCTGATCTCTTGTGTAAGCCGAGCCTGTGGGGTTGCTGGGATTGTTTATTATTATCGCCTTTGTATTGAAATTGAGATTGTCC
>JABAHP010004624.1_pt3 | contig 43437 bp, 47 predicted proteins | sample 7062081 | NCBI WGS metagenome assembly JABAHP01 (sample SAMN14534357, study PRJNA622989) | marine sediment metagenome | biome: marine biome [ENVO:00000428]; feature: marine pelagic biome [ENVO:01000023]; material: deep marine sediment [ENVO:00002113] | place: India: Gulf of Kutch | collected...
CCTTCAATGCGTTTTCTACGTCTTTTTCGCAGCCAAGCTTGGTGTTCATAAGTACATAGGCTTGAGCCATTTTCTGTATCTAGGCACGATAAACGAGTAAGGCTTTAAACTTATCGAAATTTTACCGTAAATAAATAAGAAAAATCCTGTCATTAAACCTGCATTAGTCAATTATTTCTGTGTTCGATCTTGGAACGACTATCTTTTCCCCTTCCTCTGTTTCTATCTCAAGGACCATGGCTTCTACTTCAGATTTCAAAATTATTGATGCCTCAGGAAGGCTTGTAACGTATCCAATTTTACCGAAATGGGGTTCCCTGATGACCCTTATTTTATCCCCGAGGTTCACTCCTTCCGAAAACTCTTCGCCTATTGTTTCAATCGTCTCCTCTGATGTTGAATCAAGTTTTTGTGAATGAGGGATTATAACCTCTGGTCTAATGACTCCTGCTCTCATCTGGGTAGCGCCGTTAACAAAAGCCATTTTCCCCTCATACTTTTTTAATAGATTGTAGCTTTTCTCGAGCATACTGATCTGGCCAAATCCTTCGGTTACAATCAAAGTTAAGCCATAGTTCTCCCCGCCTGTTACCACATCGGGCTTACCACTGATAAAATTCTCAAGGGTCTTATCCGCAATGCTCCCGACAATCAGAGCACTGACTCCTACATCTACAGCTTTTTTCAAGACCTCGAGGCTAACATTCTTGTCGATAACTACTATCTTGCCTTTATGTTCTTCAGTGAAATCTATGCTTTGTACTCCTCTGGATTGAGTGGGCAAGACAGCCAATTCCCCCCTTGTTTCCCGGCCTATACCGAAAATTCCCTGAATATAAGCTGCATTAACCTCTATTATGGCCCCCTCGTTTTCTAGGACGCGATGTACTCTACCTGGAATAAACGCCTCAACATCAATTGTGTGTGAGGGCAATCTTATGTGGACAAGGCATGAGAGGGGGTGTCTTTCATCGGGGATATCTATCTTCTCTATAATCCCATTTATTGGGGAAAAACAAGTTGCCGTGAATAGACCCCATGCTCTTCGTCTAGCAATTACCTCGTCTTGTGTTAACTTTTCCCCAACATTCTTCAAAAGAAAATCTTTTTTGAAAGTGTAATTGTCGAAAATAGCACTAAGAACATGGAGTTCTTCATATGCATCCACAACTACCTCAGGGCCTTTAACAACGGCTTCAGCGATTTTCTGATCAAAGATTACTTCTTCACCTTCTCTGACTAGCACTTTACCTTTTATAGGAAGTCTACGCGTCTTTCTAACCATGCAATTTTCTTCTCGTTTCAATCCTGGAACAAATATCTGTGACATGTTTCAGACCTCTTTCCTAGGTTTCATGTTAATCTCGTAAACCGTCTCTGGGTAGGTTTGAAGCGAATCATACCAAGTGCTAATTTTTCTTATTCTCTCCTCTGTGTCCTGAGGAAACTCGATTGGCCGTCCCCTTGCATCGATAATTATCCCTACCTCTCCGCCTTCCACGACTGTTTCAATATTCCTCCTAAAACCGTCAAGATGGATACCGCTTTCTAGCTTAATTCTCAACTTGGCTTTTGGCTCTTTAAACGGGATAGTATGAATTGAACCCCCAACAACATCGATAATCGATTCTTTTCCAACTGAGTTCTCGAAACTCAGACTAGCAACTATTTCATTCACGGGGATTTCTCCAGTTAGAGTAATACATGTGCCGATGTTTACTAGGCAGTCCCTCTCGAAAACCTCAATTGCTGCTTCCGGATGCACTGTTGATAAAACCCCTAGGTGAGGCATCATGAAAACGCTGTCCTGTGAGAGCTTCGTAATCCCTTCCGGTTGAAAGCTATCTATAAGAATCAAGGCTGATTGACTTCTCCTCGGAGCATGTGATAACAGTCCTCCTGTTCCGCAGATCCAATCAACTTTTTGCATTTCAATGTAGCACTCAATCTCCGCTGCCGCAAAACCCTCCCCCAAAAGCCCTTTGTAAGAAATTGCTCCCTTTAAGGGGGTTGCTAGCTTCCTGTGTTCTTGCAGGCCATAGCGGATAGCTTCTCTTGCTACTGCGTGTTCAATTAACAAATCTTCAATAGTTTGCGGGAGGGTTGTTGGGCGCATTGACTTGTTGTGAATCCTGTCACATAGTGCTTCATCTTCGATAACAAAGGGAAGCCACCTCTTGATGTTCTCTTCACCCACCTCCCTAAGTACATTGTACATGCTGTAACTCATACCGAGGTTCGCGCTCAGAGTTGCAAGGTATCGTCCTTCGTAAATCGAGTAAAGGTTTGTTGTTGCCCCTCCAAGCCCTACTCCAAGAACGTTTTTTCGGAATTGGTCGGCTATTCTTTGAAACATTATGCCTTCTCCTCTGGGAGTTGGGATAATGGGGGCTGATGTCCATTTCATTAACTCATCGTAACCAGGGGCATGGGCCATCACATGTTCCATAAACATCTTCCTTATGGCGTCCCGGGTGGGCTCAAGATTTTCCCTTTCAAGCCAAGGCCTTAGGTTAGCAACAGGAATGAAAACATAGTTATCACCCAATATTTTTTGAACATCTTCTCTACATGTTTTGTTGCCCGCATAGATAACTGGTAACTTAAAATTTACTCCCTGCCTAGACTTTGGGTCAGATGACTCAATTTGATAAACTATTTCCTCAAGTTGTCTGACTGCGCCCCCATCCACGCCACCCGTGATCAGGATGATGTCAGGTCTCATCAATCTAATTCTTTCAATTCTCTCGTAAGGGGTTCTACCGTCATCGTAAGTTAAAACATCCATCACTATTGCCCCCGCTCCAAGGGCAGCACGCCTAGCACTTTCTCCGGTAATCATTCCGGTTACTCCTGTCACAATCATTTGCAGACCACCACCCGCGCTGCTGGTGCATAAGAACAAATCAACACCTTCCTTTTCCTTCAAAGGCGTGATGATTTGCCCGTTTCTCAGGAATTCTTTACTTGTTTTATTTTCCAACTCTTTAACCGCGTTTCTTATCCCAAACAGTACGTTCTCAAAAGGTGTCTCGACAGTTGTTGGGGCTTCACCACTGCAGACAAATCTCCAAACGTTGTCAATTTTCTCAAAGAGCCTAGCTTTACTTGTTGTACTGCCGCAGTCAATGGCAATAATTCTCTTCGCCGAAGGTGAACTCAATTCAGCTTTGTTCTGCTCTCTCTTTTCACCTTCAACAGCCATTCTTGTTCCTCTTTATGGAAAATATCGTATACTTTACTCTGGTAATGTTCTATCTCTTTTATTCCATAACTACTGATGCTTAAAACCTTTTAATAATCAGCATAATCTACAAAAATTCAGGTAAGTTAGATGAAACTTGATTCAAAGGAGTTCTACAGACTCCTTGTAAGACCAACGGTTGTTATCTCCACTATTTCAGCTAATGGAATATCAAATGCCGCCCCGTTTAGCTGGAACTCACCTTTAGCAACAAAGCCCAAGCCCTTATTCGGTTTTTCTTGTAGCACCTCCCACGATACTTGGAGAAACATTAAAGAAAACGGAGAGTTCGTGGTAAACCTTGTAGGAAAGGATTTTGGGCCTCTCATGGAGACAATGGAGCGGGATCTACCGTATGAAGTCAGTGAGATAAAAGAATGTGGTTTGACGGAAACCAGCTCAAAACTAATCAAAGCACCTCGAATTATGGAAGCCTTTGCCTGGTTGGAATGCAAAATCGTGGAAAGTATTGAAATCTCCTATGGAAATGTTTGGATAGTGGGAGAGGTTTTAGAGGCTGAAGCAAAGAACGATGCGATTAANNTGCGATTAAAGACGTGGTTGCGGTTGAAGTCGTGAAGCCCCTAAACCATATTTTCGCTGATGCATATGTCACCGAGATGAAAATTTCAAGATTCAAGCGAGCATAATGAATGTCTTCTGAGTCACTATAGCTTATCCAATATCATTTTCAAGCTCTATTGGCAATTCTTCTTCAGCATTATTTTCATTTACTAAGTTAAAGGGTCCAAGCATAACTCCTACTATAAGAGAAATCAAGATTATTATCAGAAATATTTTAGCTTGTTTTTGGATCCATTGAAGTTCATATGGGTCTTGATCAATTAGAAAAAACAATGTTGAAAGAGAAAAAAGCTCCATGTATNNCATGTATAGTCTTTCTACTGATTGTTTAATAATATAATTCTGTTCACAGGTGTTAATTTACTTAAACGTTCATGATTTTTTTCTAGTTTATTTTATATGTGAAGAAGACATCAGACCCACAACTTGGGCCTTCCCTGTTCTCTAGATTCAAATTGTGTTGATTAAGGAACTTCTTTGTTCCAAGGGACCCACAGACTGAGGGAAGTTTCCTCTTCAGCCCCATCTCTTCATGTATGTCCCCTGCTCTAACTTTAACTGTGCTAACTCCCGACCCGCGAGCAGGTTTTATGTACTTTTCGAAAACGAAATCCCTTATGTCATCGGCTAAACCCATACAACCACATCAATAAAACATAGACAAGGATCTAAATATTTTATTCTTTGTTTCTTCGCTCATGTTTAAGTAGTTGTATAATGAAGACACATAGTATCAATGAACAAGGAAAGACTGGAGATAGCTATCCTAGGAAGCCTTCATGGGGTTTCACATATCTATTCATCATCCCTAGCACCCCTTTACATCTTAATCCAAAACGATTTCAACATAACCTTCACTTCACTCGGTTTAATCGGTTCGGTCCTAACCGTAACCAGCGCTTTTCAATTCCTAGCAGGCTACTTAGTTGACAAACTAGGTTGGAAAAATTTAACCTTCTTTGGGATGCTTCTTAACGCCATCGTCCTCTTCACGTACAGTTACTCCCCGTCTTTTCTAGTGTTACTTATTCTAATATTCATTGCCGGTATCAGCTCAACCACCTTTCACCCCGCTACCTATTCCCTTATAGCTATGAAGTCTTCTGAAGAGCACCTCACCAAGAGCATGGCTATACATCAATTCGGAGGATTCTTCGGAGGAGCAATCGGAACAGCGTTAGTCGCCTTCCTAGCGTCTTTCCTCGGATGGAGGGGGACTCTACAAGTTACAGCAATAATCGGAATACCCTTCATTTTCCTCTTCCTGTTCGGTGTAAAGGAAGAAAAAACTCCATCGGCTAGAGAGATTGAACCCGAATACGAAGATACAGGAACTAAAGAAAACTCTCTAATCACGCGAGCCTTCATAGTTATTCTCCTAGCGTCTTTTCTTGGTTCACTTGGGGGAGGAGCAAGGCAGTTTTTACCAACTTTTCTGACAACCAAATACGGAGAAACCATCCTGATTGCAGGCATGTTATCAAGCATGACTCAAGTTATTGGCAGTGTTTCCTTGGTTTTAGGAGGGGTTTTAGCGGATAGGTTCAATAAAGCCTCGGTTGCAGCAATATCTTATGTTGGCACAGCGATTTTCACTATTATCGTTGCATTATCTTTTTTCCCTTCTAACTTTTTGATTCCATTTTTGCTGTTTCTAGGATTTGCTCAATATTTTGGTGGTCCTGCAATGCATGCCTTAACGCAATCTGTTTCCATGGAATCAGCTAGGGGACGGGCTACCGGGCTTGAATTCAGTTTTTTAGCTCTAGGAGGAGTAGGAGCGTCATTACTAACTGGTTACCTGACAGATGTATACAACATGACTTTCGCCTTTCTGGTTTCAAGTATGTTCATATTTCTTGCTGGTCTAACAATCTTAATTATTAAAAAAGAGGGTGCTTGAAACCAGCTTTTAGCCCTTCTATTTTATCTCGCAGTGTTCTTCGTCTTTCACTATCAACACGGGTACTGTACAGGCGTCAGCGACGCTTCGACTTGTTCCCCCAAGCAACCAGCTAACTATTCCCCCAATTCCCCTGTTACCTAAAACAATCAAGTCAACCATTTCAGTTCTGGAGGTTTCAATTATTTTATCTGAGGGGTTACCTTTCTCTAGAATCGTGGTTACGTTGAGTTCTGGGTGTTCCTGTTTTATCCTTTCCTCTTCCCTGTCAAGCAGTTTCTTATAACTGTCTTCCATATCCTGCTGTATTCTTGGAATGTACTCAGGGAAAATGTCTTCTGAATAGATGAAAGGCATATTCGGAATAACAGTAAGGATGAACAGTTCACCTTGATAGGTTTTAGCTAAATCAATACCATAATTTAAAGCGGTTATAGAAGCTTCAGAACCATCAATCCCAACTAGGATTCTTTTTATCATAACTCAAACTGGTTACACCGCAGTATATAACCAAACCTAAAATATATTCAAGTTTATCCTATTAGGTGGTATTATCAATTCTGAGTGGCTTACACTGATATTTAATGCATGCGTGTGCACGTAAACTGTCGAATAGGATGGGTTTCAATTGGTGAAGTTGATTAACCCCATATCTTCATTCGACTTAGTAGACTTATGTATGATTCTAAAATGTCTGAAAACAATTAGATCTCTATAGCCCACCAATTAGTGAGTAATCATTTACGCGCACGCAAAAAATTAACTACCAATAATTTGGTAGGGGAGTCTGTATCTCTTCTAACCAATAAAAGTGAAAAATTACGGGCTCAGGATCTACGTGCGAAATTACTAAAGTATCAATAGCACATGCCAACGGTCTATAAGACATGAGCTCTCAGATAGTCTAATTGTTTTAAATTACCAAAATCAAGTTACCTATAAATGTTCAAACGGCACGCGCGGAACTCGACTTGGTTACTTATATCTAATAGCCTAAAACATAAAAAGCCCTGCATCACATACTACCGTACTTCGGAGGAACTAGTTTGACACTTGACCGGACGTTGCTCAGCCTTATCAACATCTTGAAAAAATACCGTCCAGGAGAAAAAATAGAGGCAGACCTTTCAAGGCAGACTTTCATGGTACTAGTAGATCGGCAAATCATAGACTCTGAGCACAGGGTCAGATGTCGAGGCTACGTATCAATTCAAGAACATATGCAAATTCATGAGTTCCTCAGATACAAGACACTCGAGAATCTTGCAGTCAACCATACTAACGTTTTGAAATCTCTAATGAATGGTGACCGCAGGGANNATACGAAGGAAACTTAGAAAGTATGGTTTAGTTGAGAGAAAGAATGAAGGGAAAAGATGGACGCTTCAACCCACAGCACTATGGAAAGAGATAATAGTGATAGCAGAAACCTCATTAAAAACTGCCTAGCGTGTATTCGTGCTCTCATATACTTGTGTACACTTTTAGATTTCTCTACCAAGTTTTATACGAAAAGCGTTTTCCCTATTTCGATCAAAGAGTCTAAGCCTTTTACCTCAAAAGGCATCATGGGAACTTTTATTATCGGTAGTTTATTGTCGTATGTTTTCTGTAGTTCGTTGATGTATCTAAGCTGGAAATCTCTGCGACTTTTGTTAAAGTCAGACTCTGCTGCTTCCTCCGTTAGCACTCTGTTTAGCACGATCCCTCCAATCGTAATGCCGAATTTCTCTAGATCAACCACAACTCTCCTTGCCTGATTTACACATAGTGCTTCCGGATTTGTGACAACGAAGCACATTGTGGCATCGCTTCTCATCATGTTTAGAACATTCTTTGAAAGCTGCTCCCATTTGGCTATCATTTTCAGGGGATCTGCTCGCGAACCCCGAGATAATGTTTCAAGCGCGTTTCTCACTCTTAGGTACATTTTAGTAGCCTCACCCAAGTGCTGGTAAAACGTATCTTGCAATTTCAGTAGGGATAGGGTGCCTCCTGCGGGAGCAGTGTCCCAGATGATCACATCATAATCACCGCTAATATAGAGGTCATACAGATAGCTTAGGGCGAACTCTTGATCCATTCCTGGTGCTCCTGCGACGTATTCTATTATCTCTCTATCGACAGGAAGGAACGAGGACGCCACTGAGTATACCTCTTCTCCATATTTCTCTTTCCAAAGTTTAATAATGAGGTCATAGTCCAGCTCGATCACTGTGAGGTTTGGCACTTCTTCGATGGGTGTTTTTACGCCATGGACGTTTTTTTCGAACATATCTGATAGTGAGGGGGCTGGGTCTGTAGAGATGAGAAGGGTTTTTAACCCAATGTTAGCGAAATGTATGGCTGTCGCAGAGGAGCTGGTGGTTTTCCCGACTCCCCCTTTACCTGTGAACATTAATATTTTTGGTGTTTCCTCTTCAAGGAATGAAAGACTATCGACAGTCATTGGTCTATAATTTAAATAAGAGGTTTAAGATAAGAATTTACTCAAAAGCACGAAGGAAAGCGCGGGCACGCGGGAGTTTTACTTGAAGGGGTTGGTTACCAATGATCGCTGGGCTGGGAATTTCCAGTTTTTCTCTGGCATTAATTGCTGCGCGCGCGCATATATTAATAAAAAATAAAATAACATTCCGACCTAATAAACCATTGAAAAATTTTATTAACCTTTGTCCTGTCCAAATTAATATGTTTGACCAATTACCTTCTCCTATCTGGGATTTTGCTAAAAATCAAAAAATTGGTCATTTATCGGTAAGAACAACTAGGGGGGTGCTGGTACACCCAATAGCATACAATATCGAGAAAAAAGCCATGGTCTTCGGCACTCCTAGGAGTGCTAGAAAACTTTAGATGCTAAAGGATAACCCTCGTGTCTCTTTCACAGTCGATAATGGAAAACTGATGAAAGAAGCTATGGGTATCACCATGCTCGGCAGAGCTGAAACCTATAGCTTCGATGCGCGCGCGCTCCGATTCTCTACTGAAATTGTCTCATGACATTAACGAATTTTATAAAACCCATTCATAGTTAGCACGCGCATATACAAAGCACATGCTTTTTTCATTATATTATAATAGTTCTGAACAGGTACATTAATATTCGAAAAAACCTTGCCAAATCTATAGATGTGTCTCATAATCAATTACAGAAAGTCAGTCACTGATGTTACTTTCTCCGGTGGCTTTGGTGGCATCATGAACAGGAAGGCTACGGAAGCGATTGCGAGTAATGCTATTCCCTGGATTAAAACTGCCTGGTAGCTTCCAGTTACATCGTACATCCACCCCGCATATATTGGGGAAAAGATTGACGCTGGTAGAGTCATCAGCGATGAGATGCCTTGTATTGAGCCGTAGGCTTTTCGACCGAAGAACCTGCCCCTTGTTAAAGGATACAGAACATACCTTATTCCCATAGTGAAACCGTAGAGGCCGACAAACACGTACACCATTCCCATGGTTTTAGCGAAAAGAAAAATAAAGAGTTCAAGCACTTGAGCTGTGTTAACCGCAAAAAAAACATACTTGACCTTGTCTGATGGGATTCTATCCATAAGGACTCCCCCTAACAACCTGCCTGGAGCACTTACCACAACCATCATTCCTAGGGCACCTGCAGCCACCACCGGATCAATGCCCACATCTATCAAATGGGGTACGTGATGGAGCTGTACAACTGACCATGAGACAGAGTATAGGATTCCGGCTATAGCCATTATCCAGAACGCGCGTACGCGCATTATCTGTCGAACTGTGAACTCTATCTCTCCATACTGTTTAGCGTATTCAACTCCGGCATCAATCATGGATTCGCCATCATTGTTGACTGTAATATCGAGTATCTCAGACTGTATTTCTTTCACTCCATCAGGTAACAATCCGTAGTATTCAGGGCGTTTTGGCTTTACGAAAAACCATGTTAATGGTATCCCTAATATCCATGTCCCGAATCCGGCTATGAGGAAGGCTGATCGCCATCCATATGCATACAGGAGAAAGCTCATCACTGGTAGAATCACGCCGGTTATGATTCCGAAGATAAATCTACCCAGTCCGATTGCCAATCCCCTTTTCTTGATAAACCAGTTAGATAAAGCAGTCTCGAGAGGGCCGAACCCAGCTAGGTTGAAACCCACTGATACTAGAAAGCCCCATACAAACAGGAACATCCAGAAAGAATTCACAAAGTACATTAACATAAGTCCAAGTCCTGCCATGAACTCGCCGAGAAGGTTTACGACACGTGGCCCATACTTATCTGTTAGAAACCCTCCGAAGGGGCCTTCAACTCCTCCTTCTAACCTTCCTAGAGAGTGGGCTGCTGATAACTGTGCCCTTGTCCAGCCGAATTCCTCTTGAATTGGTTGAAAGTAGGAGCCAAAACCGTAGGACCAAACCCCTGATCCCCAACCCGCCATGATCCCCGTCACCAGAACGGTCCACCAACCAAAGAATATGTTGGATAAATTTTTGATAGAGAATTTAGATGAACTCTCAGTGGAAGCCATTCTGCATAATGAAAAAAAACGTAGGTTTAAACCTATCTGCCAGTCAGAACACCTAAAGATGAATTATACACATTTATGAATAAAATAGAATAAGTGAATCCATTTGAAGGCGTCTGAATACCTTGAACTCCTTCAGCTTTCCAACATAGAAGACTTCTTTTTACACTATTTGTTATTGATTTTAATACTCCCTATCTTATTCTCTTCAACACCCCTTCAAGAACTGGATCCAAGGTTCTTGTTTATCATAGCTTTCTCCGTTCTTACAGTATTTTTCTCCTCATCAATAGATGAACTATATTACTCAATGAACCCCCACGCTTTACGCTCGCAAGAGAACTCTAAGATAACAAAATCTAATCTTTTGGTTCTATCGTTATTTTTTCTGTTAGCAAGCATTCTTTCTCTGTTGTTCCTGCCAGTTAGAATCCTGGTTCTCGGTTCGATCAACCTTTTTCTATCAGTGTTAAATACTTGGTGGTTGCGTGCAAAGGATAAACCCTTTCTTGACTTATTTTTTCATGGAACCATTTTCACCCTTTTTTTCTTGATAAGTTATCTTTTCTTTGAGCTTCTTGACTTTACGGGTGGACTGGTTGCAGTAATCGTCTTTCTAGGCGGTGTAATCTCGGAACTAATGCGCGGTGTAAGGAATTATTTCTTAACAAAAGGAAACAATAGCGTTAACAAAATAGGGGTGCGAAACTCATTAATCATATTAATTGTATTTTTTATCGTTTGGATTTTACTTGTAATTCAAGCAACGAATGAACTTCTTGTCTTTCCCGTAATAATATTTGGTATATTTATCCCGATCCAATATTTTTTACTGCCACCCTTAGCGTTTTTTTTGGTTTATCCTATTGTTGAGTCAATTAAAAACAGGGCTTATGCAACCGAGGTGCGTGTTAACTTTAGGAAACGTGCGTTAGTAATAATCTCAATCTTCTGTACGGTGGCTATTGCAGTGTATCTAACTGGAGCTGGGTATCAGACCTATCCTGTCCCATCTAATTCTTACAGTATTGATGTAAGCGTTAAGACGGTGATTGCAGGCCCCGAAAATTGGGAGGTAGCTTTCATCAACTTCAACTATGTAGATGAGGGGAATCATTATTATGTTCTGCTCAACAGGGATGGAACTTTAGAGCTTACAAAGGTTGTGAACTATGAGAAACAGTTTCTATCTTTCGTTGATACCGGTCTTTCACCTTTTTATTGGCATCATTTCAAGATACTAAACATTGGTGGAGAAATCCATGTCTATGTTGATAATACCCATTATATCTCACTGGTGGATGAGATGCCTTTTCTCGGAGACTTTGTCTTAATAGGAGAAGTAAGTGCAAAGTTAGCCTTTTTCAAGAACGCCCATGTCCCGAAACTTTAATTTAGGATAAATTGATGCTTATTCTTTCTCAAGCTCCTCTACAAGTAAGGGTAGGAAGGTTCCCACGTCTGATACTATTCCAATGGCTTGGCTTGTACCACGGTCGCTTAGCTTTATCACTACTGCTGGGTTTATGTCCACGATAATTGATTTCACGTTGGAGGGTAGCATGTTCCCTACGGCTATTGAGTGGAGTGTTGAGGCCATCATTATCGCAAACTCGGCGTCTTTGACAAGGTTCATGTATTGTTTCTGTGCTTCTAGGGAGTTTTGTATCACGTCTGGTATCGGACCGTCATCTCTAATTGAGCTCGCTAAAGCATAAGGCACCTTGTTCATTATGCACTCGTAGAAGATTCCCTTCCTTAACTTCCCAGAATCAACTAGGCCTTTGAGAGATCCTTCCTTCATTACCTGGTTGACGGCTGCAATGTGGTTTCTGCTCTCCCTCCTCGTTGAACCGGTTTGAATGTCTACTCCTAGAGATGTGCCGAATAGGGAGAACTCTACATCATGGACGGCCAGAGCGTTTCCTGATAGGAGAGCATCAATGAATCCCATTTTTATCATTTTTGCCAGGTAAGGCGAGGCACCTGTATGAACGATTGCTGGCCCTGCAACCATGACTACTTTTCCATTCCTCTCCTTGGTCTGTTTCAGATCTTCGGCTACTCTCTTAACTATGAAAGCTGAGGGTTTCTCAGGTGACACTTCGCTCGCCATGAACTCGAAGAGGCCACCTCCCTCTCTGGGTCTCTCTGGAGGGGTTATTCTGATTCCCTCTTCTCCTACGACTATTAAATCACCTTTCTTTACGAGTCTTATTGGCTTGGTGTATGCTCTTGATTTATCATCCTCTATTATGATTTGTTTATCCATCATGGGGTCTTCAACTTCGATCCATTCTCCTTTCAGATAGACTTGGGTTGGATGGTTTGTAGTGGAGTAGAAGTTATCTGGTAGTACCATGTCTTCAGGGGCTCGTTGCGTGTTAACCTTTTGGCTTTCTGGACTAGTTGCGCCCAGACGGTACACGTCGCTTAAAATGGAGTAAAGGTGTTCCTGAGTATTTCCCGTGACGCGGATTTTTGCATAGCTGGAATCTGTTCTGTTCTTTCCTACATCGAACTGTAGTATCTCGAAATCACCTTGTCTATCCATTATGCTATCTAGGATGTTTGTGATTATCATGGAGTCCAGTAGATGTCCTTCCACCTCGATTACTCTTGACCGTGTTTCATTTTTCCCCTGTATTTTAATCGCCTTCTTTGAACTTTTCAGACTTTGTCTAAAGCTAATGGGTTATTAATAAAAAATTTCTGGTAGGAACGTTTTAACATGTTCAACTCCTTAACATCCCAGTATCCACTTGAGTTAGGGGGTTGACATTTTACCAAATAATAAAAATGTAGAGAAATTTTCCGAGGAGTTAAAAAAATATGCAATGTCCGCTGGTGCTGAACTTGTAGGCATTCTCCCTGTTGAAAGCATCGACGCTGAACCAGCCCATTGGGTGGGATGGACTACAAACGCTTACACCAAGAAATCAGAACACTACATGAAGGATGCAAAGTCTGTTATTGTTCTAGGGTATCACGCTTGGGATGATGTCCATGAGATTGCCCTCCTCGGAAGTGAGGATATTGAATACACTGCGTATCAGAGGATGAGGTTATATGCCCGGCGCGTGCTCAGGTTCATCAAAGAGCATGGCTATAAAGGAATAATGTATCCAGAACTTCTATCCCAGAAAAAAATGGCCCAACTCGCTGGGCTTGGTGGCTTTGGTAAGAACTCACTGATCATTAACCCAACTTATGGGCCCTGGTTAAGGATTCAAAGCATTCTCACCAATGCTGAATTGGTTTACGATGAGCCTTTTAAAGAGGATCTCTGTGGTGACTGCGATAAATGTATCCAGGCTTGTCCGGTTGACGCTCTTACCCCTTACAAGGTTGATCCCGACACATGCATCGTTGGGATGTATTACCCAAATAGAAGTGTGCTTCAGGGACTGGAACATGAATTTGAAGAATACATGCCGAAACTCACGGATAACAGTAGGTTAATGTGCACTGAATGCCAAAAGGCGTGTCCTATTGGTTTCGACTTAAGATATTAGGAAAAAGTTGTCTTTCATTTTTCGGTAAAAAGCATAATCCACGTATTCTCTGTGTGGATTCTCAATCTGTTCAACTATAGGTACCAGACGTTCCCTTTTCTCAACGATGTTCTCGGTGACTGTAAAAATGTAGGCGTCGCTCCCGGCTCCCGAACCGTATGAGGCAATTAATATCTTGTCTCCTGGCTCTGATATGTCCAGTATAGCTGCCAGACCTGCAAGGCATGAGGCCGAGTACAAGTTACCGATCTTTGTTACAACCATTCCGGGCTCTATTTGTTCCCTTGTAAAACCTGCTTGATATGCTACCCTCTGGGGGAATCTTGCATTAGGGCTGTGACATGCTATATAGTCGATGTCCCCTGCGGTCATATTACTCTCTTCTAATATTTTTTCGATAGAAGAGTAAACATGCTTGAAGTATGCTGGTTGTCCCGTGAACCTCCCACCATGGCGGGGATATTTCTCTCCCTCCCTCCGATAAAAGTCCGGAGTATCACTGGTATAAGATACATAGTAGTCGAGTGTGGCAATTACATCCCTCCTCCCCATAACGAAGGCCGTTGCACCAGCACCTACAGTGTAGTCAAGAGGATCTCCCGGGGCTGCCTGGCTGTTATCGCTTCCAATAACCATAACATATTCGCCATTAAATACAGGAAAGTTGACCAACGCAGCTGCATCTATCAATAAGTCACTCGCCGCCTTGCAAGCGAACTGAGTGTCAACGCCCCCCAGATAGAAGCCATCTCCTTTTTTCTCCCCAAGTTCCAGCACCTGTGCAACCGTTGCCATTATGGGTTTCACAGCATATGTGGGGGACTCTGTACCAACGAAGCACTTCATGACGTATTCACTGTTTAAGGCTGAGTGTATTAACGCTCTTTTCCCAGCTTCAACAGCGAATGTCGTTGTGTCTTCATCAGCGAAGGGTAGGCTTCGTTCTTGAACCCCTAACACTCCCCCTCCTTCGTTTTTTATCCGGTACTTCGGTAGGTAGGTTCCGTAACCCACTATGCCAGGGTTTCCCTTCTCTTTTGAAGGTTTAACTTCAATGTATTTTTGGTACGGATAGTAATCGCCTTCAAAACTGAAGCTCAGACTAGAATATTGCACCAATCCGTCATTACCGTCTGCGTAATTTCTTCTGAACCTTGGAATAATTTCTCTACCAATATGTTCGGTGACAACCGTGTCCCTTTCTGGCATATAATCTGTTATTCTTCCTGGGACTCTTAATCCATCTTTCTCAAACTCTGCGATGCATGAAATGTACCGGTCTAAATACTTGTACCTGTTCGTGGGAGTGTAGATTACGCTCCCAGAGTAGAGTATACCTTTATCGAAAAAGTGGTCCCGAGATATAACCTTGCTATCCCTACCCTCAACGTCGCAGAATGATTTAGGAGGAAAATAGACCCGTCCGCATTTATTACATATTGAGGAAACTATCCTATAATCTACCAAGGACTTTCTCAGAGCTATTGGTTCACTCATCAATTGCCTCTCCTTAAAATATGTACGTTGCACACTCCACCTGTGCCCCCTATGTTATGAGCTAAGGCAGTATCGATGGCTTCTTCAACTTGATGCCCCCCTGCTTCCCCTCTCATCTGTATGAAGCATTCGTGGGCTTGTCTAATGCCCGTGGCTCCCACCGGGTGCCCATCTGCTTTCAGTCCTCCACCCGGATTAACTATCAACTCATGATTTTCATTAAGGTAAGGAATGTGTTTTGAGCCTTCTCCTGATTCGTAGCTTTCATGTACTTTTCTCCACCCTTCCCCGGTTTTGTAGTAGCCAGAATCCTCCAGGAACATCATTTCCTCAATTGTGAAACAGTCATGGACCTCTGCCATTTGTACGTGTTCCATTTTTAGTTTTGCTTGTTGTAAAGCTGCGTTCATAGCAAGCTTTGTTGCTTTTACTGAGGTTAGGCTGTCTCTTGTGTAAAGTGAAACATGATCGGTTGCCTGTTGGCTTGCGACGATGTAAATGGGGGTATCTGTAAATTCCTTTGCCCTCTCGGGGCTTGTTATGATTAGGGCTGCTGCTCCGTCAGATATTGGGGAACAGTGTAGTATTCTTATTGGGTCTGCAACGGGGGTTGATTTCATCACCTGTTCCACGCTGAACTCCCTCTTGAACTGTGCATACTTGTTATTAACTGCGTGATGATGGTTTTTACATGAGATCATTGCTAGGGATTCGTCACATTCCACCTCTCCCCCGCTGTAGTCGTATATGTAACGAGACATCATCGTTGCGTATAGTCCTGGGAATGAGAAACCTGTGTTGAATTCGTTGGATCCTGCTGCGAACATCAAGTCGTCCATGATTTTATCTGACCTGTCGGTCATTTTTTCGAAAGCACCGACTAATACAACATCGTGTCTTCCCGAGTCTATTGCCATACATGCGTTATAAAGGGCGGATCCACCAGAAGCGCAAGCCGCCTCTGTCATGGTAATCGGGATATTTAGTCCAAGCTCCTTTGCCATGTATCCTGGTATGAGCCCCATTTTGTTTGTTACTTGGTAGAGGAAACTGCCGAAAAAGCAGGCCTCAATGTCCTTTCTGCCAAGTCCTTTGTCAACGGACTCCAGACAGCTTAATCCTGCCTCGAAAAGAAGTTTCTCAGGGTTCTCGTACCATAGTTCCCCAAACCTGGTACGCCCTGCACCTACTATAGCTGATGATGGTTTGATCGGAACAGATTTTGACACAGCTAATTGAATTTCGACAATAGTCTATAACCTTTTCGTCAAAAAACGTATAACGTTCACATGCAACTCAAAATAGCTGAGCTCAAGAGCTCTCGACACACGCCTTTCAGATTATTTGCGATCTATTTATTCATCTGTAGAAATAGTTTATCGCATGACCTATCGCGCCGCTTACGGAGGTGAAGGTTTCTCCCATCGTACTGCTTCACATAAGGAGGAGATTGGCAGCATCTGGAGCCCTTGTGGCATATCTACCGAGTGGGAAAAGCTTAAAGCAGTATTGCTTCACCCCCCTGGGTCTGAGATCGACTCCTTAACCGACCCAAACTCAGTTCAAATGATTGAAGTTCTCGACTCTGAAAACGCCAGAAATCAACATCATGCTCTTTCCGAAACTTACTTGCGAATAGGTGTCGAAGTCTATTTCATTGACCCCGATATTGCTCCCCCACCAAATTTGATGTTTCAGGCTGACCTTTTTTTTATGACTCCAGAAGGGGCAATCCTTGCAAGACCTGCATCTACTGTCAGGGCGGGTGAGGAACGATTAGTGGCTAAAAGGTTAGCTGGACTAGGAATCCCTGTACTAGGTATCATCAGGGGAAATGGCGTCTTTGAAGGTGCTGATGCTGCATGGATCAACCCTGACACTGTCTTGCTGGGTACGGGGCTCAGAACCAATCTAGAAGGGTTCCAGCAGGTGAAAGCACTTCTCAGCGGTTTGGGTGTTGAGGTTATTCATGTTGGGTTACCTTACGGGTCGATGCATTTAATGGGTACTGTAAGATTCGCTGACAAGGATATGGCTATTTGTTGGCCCGAGCGGGTTCCATATGACGCTGTTTCTGCTTTGAAGGATTTAGGGTTTGATGTTTTCTTTATTCCTGATAAAACTGAGGCTTTGAAGGGGTTTTCTTTGAACTTTGTGACTTTGAAACCTATGCATATTCTGATGTCTGGGAATAATCCTTTGACTCAAAAGTTTTACGAGGACATTGGGTTAAACTGTGAGACCCTTATAATCGATGAGTTGTTGAAAGCTGCTGGTGGTATTGGCTGTCTTACGGGAATTTTGGAAAGAAAATTTTAAAAGAAAGCCTTCTAGGCTGATTATTTTTTGGCTAGTTCTTCGAAAGGTATGCTGGGGATTGAGTTGTACTTGAAGCCTTCTGCTGGGAGCCAGGAGCTGAATTTCTCCACGCCTTTTGAGAGGTAGTATCCTGAGGGTTTTTCAGGGGTGAAGTGGGGGAAGCAGAATGCTTCTTCGTTGTCCGATACTGGTGGCATTACTAGTTCGTATTCTTTTGAGCCTGCTCCAAGCCTTGCACATGTGTTGATTGTTACCCATTGACTCATACCGACTATGCCTGTGAATTTTTCGTCCCCTGCTTTCATTACATTTTTCTCTTCTGCCATGGAGCCTGGTATTCCAAGGGCTTTATCTGCCATGTCTAGGGCGGCAACGTCTATTGATACCATGTCTCGGGATGCAAACACTCCAAGGTTAGGTATGACTGGTCTGTCTGATCCGGGGACACAGTCGCATGCAGGTGTTATGTCAACCGCGTAGGTTAGGTAGCCAATGTTTTCAGGTTCCATTTTTCTTAGGTAGGCGGTTGATGCGTCTCCCATCGCGATCAGGAACCATGTTCTGAATTCTTCGTATTTTTCTCTTCCCCATACGTCGCATCGAAAGAAGGGTCTTTGGTGGCCGAAGCATCCTATGCATTTTTCTCTCTCCCATTCCATGTGGTCTTTCTTTACCTGAAACGCTCCAACGGGGCACATGTTGTTGCACACTGTTGAATCTGGGCATTCTTCGCCTATGCAGTTTTCTCCATGGAAATCCCAGTTCGTCCATCCTACCGTGGGGTGGGTCGTCAGATGAACTTCCATTTTTCCCCTTTTTGAGCTACAGCCTATTGCCATGTTTTTTATGCTGCCTCCGTATACCCCGCTTCCGTGGCCCTTAAAGTGGCTTACAACTATCATGGCGTCTGCATCTGCGATTGCTTTTGCCATGTATGCCTCTTTTAGAAGGATTCCATCCGGGAGGTCTATCCTTACATCCTCTGTTCCGTAGGCACCATCTGCTATTATGATGGGGCATCCCATCGTTTCCGCTGTGAAGCCATTAGCGGCTACGGTTTGAAGATGAAACTGGGCTGTGCTCCTTGAACCATAATGATAGTAGGGGAGCGTCGTAGTATCCGTTACGAAGGGTATGCCGCCGTGCTCCTTCACTTTATCTACGACTGCTCTTACCAGTATGGGGCGCAAATAAGCGCTGTTGTACCATTCTCCCATGTGGCATTTGATTGCCACTGAATCTCCAGGTTCAAAACATCCATTTAGGTTCGCCTCATCGAATAGCTGTGCTGCTTTCCCTGGTAAACTCGATGTTATCCCGGTGTACCTGTCATCCATAAAATATACTTTACTACTCAAAACCATCAACCAGAATATTTACTGGAATAAAAATGATTAAAGTTGTATTTAATAATCTTGTTTAAGAAAATAGATGCGCGCAGGGCTATGTTACTACCATGCTTCTTTTTCTGATTTCTTCAACAATTTCTTTCGCCTTTTCCTCCATCTCTTGGAGAATGCTCTCAAAATTTTCTGAAACTTGCGTTTCTTTTAATGATTCTAGTAGTCTCTCGGTTCTGCCGCTTAAATCCGATATCAATTCTTTACCTTTCTTGGTTCTTAACCAGATTTTTTTCTCATTTTCTATTACAGTGTTTCTAACGAACTGAAGCCTAGACCTTAACTCATTCAGCTGATTTCCCGGTATGTCGTCTCTTAATTCGTTGACGAACTCTAAAACGTCTGCTACCCCACTCTTAATGGTGTTAATTTCCTCACTCATTCAAGTCACCTAAATTAACCCTAATCTCTCCGCTACCTGTTTAAGCTCCTCAAGAAGCATATTAAAACTAATCTTTTGATAATCAAGGAATCTGCTTCTGCTCGTGTCGTACCAATCTACTGCGGTATATGTCTCAGAGAAATTTGTTTCAACCTCAACGCCCAAGGCTTCGTAGTATTCTCTAACATACTCCGAACCATGCATTTGCCAGCTTTTACCCCCGGCAATATTGTACACATTACTTCTTGCTTTGGGTTCCTTAAACGCTGAATACAGGGCTTTTGCTGCGTCGCACACATGGATAAACTCGACCCTTTGGTCTGATCTGTAAGGTATTGTTTCAGGTAGTTCCACCAAATCTGCGACCGATATAGGAGCAATCCTCAATATGGTATAAGGAACATTGGAACTTCGAATCACGTTTTCTGATAGAATTTTACTTTCAGAATATAGGTTGTGAGGCTTTAAATCAGCTTCCTCTTTCAGTTGGGGGGCATCGTCCGCTGTTACTCCGTAAACCGATATTGATGAAGCAAAAATAATCGGGATTCCTCGGAGATTTTCAAGGCTTTTCACAAGGTTTTTTGTACCCTCAACGTTTACACTGAATGTTAAACTTCGGTTTCTCTCGCTATTTGGGGGTAGAATAGCGGCTAGGTGGACTACTCCGTCCACCCCTTTGCAGGCGCTTGAAACTTCATCATAGTCCGTGATGTCCCCTGGTGTGGGTTCGCATCCATCGGGTATTGGAACACGTTCGAAAACCGGTGGTAAATCAAACACTGAAACCTCATGGCCGTCCTCAATTATCCTTTTTGACAGTTCTCTACCGAGTCTCCCAGCGCCTCCGGTAACTAGTAGCTTCATCCTATCTCACTATCCTATTACAACAATTTAATACGAGTATTAATTTGTGCACTTCCTTAACAGGAGCGAACATCTTTTTTATTTAACTGATTATGGCTTCTCTACCATGAAGGCTATCAGGAGATACATAACTCTGGAGGGCAACATTAAAGCCCTCGCATTTCAGATGTTTGTGTCTCAGATAGGCTTTGGAATGGTTTACACGGTTTGGCAACCTTTTATTCTCTCCACTGGCTTAAGCGTATCTGAACTTGGGTTAATCCAGAGTGTTATCAACACAACAACCGCCCTAGGGTTGATTCTTTGGGGGCAGTTATCTGACAGGTTTGGTAGGAAACCCGTTTTGTTACTTTCCGATGTATGCAGGCTTGTCGCGACGATTATCGTGATCTTTTCTGGTAGTTTCCATGCTTTGCTGATTTTTGCTTTTTTCGTGGGTTTAAGTGCCATGTGGATGGTTCCCAACCCTGCTAGAAACGCCTTGATCGCAGAGTCTGTTGAAGAAGGAAGAATGGGAGTAGCTTACAGCACATTGATGGCAATAAGTCAAATTACTAGCACTGTTACGGCCTCAGCTGGGGGATATATCGCAGTCGTCGCAGGGTATTCCCCCATTTTTTATATAACCTTAATCGGGACTGGGATAGGCCTTGTTACCAATGCCGTGTACTTAAGGGAGACTATATCAAATAAAGACCAAAACAGGATAAAAACAAGTTTATCAAGGAAAATAAAAGGCGTTCTAATCCCTGAGAAGCATGTCTGGGATTTGTACATGATTCTGATTATCAATGGATTCGGGTATACAACGGCGTACAGTATACTTTATGGTACTCTGGTAGACCGGTTTGGGTTCTCACCATTTCAGATCGGTTTGATATCCACGTCTTTTAGTTTGGGGTGGGGCATCATGTCAATCCCAGTTGGAAACTTTACTGAAAAACTAGAAAGACGAAAATCCCTTCTGGCCTCATGGGTGCTGGCCTTAGTGACGGCTCTCGGCTTTATCTTCTCCAAAAATTTAGCTGGCTTCATGTTGTTCGAGGTTGTAAGTGCTTTGGATATATCCTTCTGGCATCCTGCTTGGAGCAGCCTCCTAGCAGAGAAAGTTTCAGTCAACGAAAGATCAACTGTATTTGGGAAAATCGAAGCATATGCAAAGATTGTGGGAATCCCTGCCCCTTGGTTAGCTGGTCTCTTATACGAGCAATATGGCTTTACAGCTCCAATATACGTAAAATTAATTTGCCTCAGCTGTTCGTTTTTCTTAATTTACAGGATTAAAAGCTGACCAAGCGATTTTTTTAATTAATTCAAATGTATGTTTGTAACCAGCATTTCCTTTACACGCCCCCTAGATGATGATTTCGAACTAATTTTTCTCTCACTTGAGACCCAGTTTATTTTGAAAGAGGAATCAGAATACAGATCCTCGATTTGCTTACTAAATGAGTTACTCAACACGAATAGAACTCCTTGTCTGTCTAAGGTAAAGCAAAGGTTCCTTAGGCTTCTGTGTTTCTTCAGACCAAATCCCTCCTTTGTGTAGCTGGTGAATTTTGATGTTTCACTTATTGGCTGGTAAGGGGGGTCAAGATATACGATATCTCCTTTCTCAGCGTATCCAGCAATGTAATTGAAGTCTTGGTTCAGTATCTCAACGTTTTTTAGCAGTTTACTAGCCTGCAGGATTGTTTTTTCCGGAGTTATTGTTGGGTTTTTATGTCTCCCGAAGGGTACGTTGAATTTTCCATCCGAGTTTACTCTGTATAATCCGTTGTATGCTGTTTTGTTTAAATACAGGAAAAGAGCAGCGGCTTCAATGTCATCAAGTTTTCCATTGTTGAATTTTTCACGTAAATCGTAATATGTATCTTTACAGTAAAGGTGCTTTTTGGTTTCCTGAATCAGTTCATAAGGGTGCTCTCGCACGACTTTGTAAAAATTGATTAATTTTTTGTTGATGTCGTTTATGGAGCCTTTTTTTGGCTGTATCTTAAAGAAAACTGCGCCTCCCCCGAAGAATGGTTCATGGTACGAGCGGTATTTGAAGTCTTCTGGAAATAAGTTTATAATTTCCCTGGTTAAGCTACGTTTTCCGCCAGCCCATTTTAGGATAGGTCGCAATTTTCTCTCATCCCGTCCTATGCATTATTATTATCCTAAGTACTCATTTAGCCATACTTGATTTTAACTGACATTAGGGGGTTCTGAGGAAAAATTCTTTTCAACCTTTACCATTTAAAGTGATGGTACCCCTTGGAGATAACTAACGTCGAACCAATTCTATGTAATGGCGGTTTTAGAACATGGATTTTCGTCAAAGTCACCACGGATTCCGGCCTTTTAGGGTACGGTGACTGTTCGGTATGGAGCTTCGAGAGATCCGTGGCTGAAGCTGTTAAGTTTCTATCTAAACAGGTTATCGGTGAGGACCCCAGTAATATCAAGCGTTTATGGTGGAAGATGTGGGATAAAACAACAAGGGTTCTCGGCGGTATTTCCCACATTGCTTTAGCTGGTATCGATAATGCGCTATGGGACATCAAGGCGAAGGCTTTGGACATGCCTGTCTATGACCTCTTAGGCGGGGCTTATAGGGAAAAAATAAGACTCTACTGGTCCCACTGTGGAACCCACAGGGTTTTCAGGCCTGAAACCGTAGGAGAAACCAAGATTACAGGTTATGATGGTATTGAAGCTTTAGGTAAAGAAGTTTTAGATAAAGGCTTTACAGCACTTAAAACCAACATATTTAACCCAGAAAACCCCGCGTCTGGAGGTCCGGGGAGTTACCGCAAAGGGTATAGCCCCACAAACATTGACAAAAAAACATTACGGGACGCAGTAACCCTAGTAAAAACTTTCAGAGAATCAGTGGGCCAAGATGTTGATATCATCCTTGATGCTGCGTGTAAGTTTAACACCCCTGGTGGAATAGAGTTGGCACAGGGGTTAGAGCCCTATCGACTGCTGTTCTTAGAGGAGCCCATACCCCCAGAGAACCCGGAAGCATGTTTAATGATTAAGAAATCAACCAAGACCCCCATATGCATGAGTGAGGGGCTTTACAGCCCGGCTTCATACCGGCGGTTCCTGGAGATTGGGGCCATTGATGTAGCGATGCCCGATATCGCATGGGTTGGACTCACGGCTGCAATGAGAATAGCAAAGCTTTGCCAGACATTCTACATACCCATTGCTCCTCACAGCCCCCATAGTCCTTTGTGTACTTTAATAACCGGGCATTTCTGCGCGAGTATTCCTAACTTCCTTATACAGGAGGTTGAGGTCGACGACGTTCCTTGGCGGGATAGAGTCGTCTCTGAGCCTTTGAAGATAGTAGATGGCTACTTGGAGTTATCTGATAGACCTGGGTTTGGCGTTGACCTAAACTTTGATGAAATTAAGGAACATCCACCCATATCTTAACTGAGTCTGTCTATTCTATCCAGAGTTCCCTCTCCAAGTCTTTCCAGATCTCAACCTGCATGGTTTGATGGTTGAAAACTCCTTTGTGATAGGGGTCGTTTTCTTTGTACTCTTCGTAGGGGCCTGGATAATCTGCTCTACGTTTCTTATAATCCTCGAAGTCCGATAAGCTTTCATACTCCCAGATTACCATATGGCGCTCAGATTCTTTCCCAGCGATGTCTTTGACAAAGTATCTCACGCTTTTCCATTCAGGGAATAGCTCTCTGTGATCGTTCACCCATTGCAGCCACTTACGCATCCAGGCCTTGTGCTCCTCCTCTTTTCCTTCTGCAACCTTCCAGCTCTCCACTTCAAAAATCATATTTCATCACCTTAACTATATTCAACTTTAAGTTCACTTCCCTAAAGATTTGTTTCTTCAACGATTCCTTTTAATGAATGATTTCCAACAATAGGAACGTTATGAGAGCTGTCGACAACGTCCTGGAACTGATTGGTAACACGCCCATAATCGAACTATCCAAGATAACCAAGGGGTTGGACTCTCGAGTATTGGTGAAGCTCGAGTATCTCAACCCGAGTGGTAGCATCAAGGACCGGGTTGCCCTCAGCATGATAGAAGGCGCTGAAAGAGAGGGAAAATTATTTCCAGGATACACTATTGTTGAGTCAAGTACAGGTAACACAGGCACGTCTCTGGCTTTTGTCGGTGGCATGAAGGGATATAGTGTCAAGATCTTTGAGACAACTCCAGGTAAGATGGGCGCTGAAAAGAGGAAATTAATGGAGAGTTACGGAGCTGAGGTGAAGGCATTATCTCCGGAAGACCTCGGTAACCTACAAGGCGGAGTTGCAGGGGCGGAGGTTGAACTCCCTGGTAGATTACTCTGTCTCGAACTAGAAAGCAGGGACGAGAAAGTTTGGTGGGCACGGCAGTTCAGCAACCCATACAACGTTTCAGCTCATCACGTCACTGGGAATGAGATCCTCGAACAGACTGATGGGAAAGTAGATGCTTATATTGCCAGTATTGGCACGGGTGGTACATTGATGGGGGTGGCTCAGGTCTTAAAACGAGAAATCAAGGATGTCCGAGTCGTTGGGATTCAACCTTCCAGCTCTAAGAAAAAGATGGTGCCTGGAGAGCCCTATCCCCGAAGCGAGATCGAAGGGGGGATAGTCGCTGATATGTTGGATGCGCCGGGTTTAATTGACGAGGTCGTTCAGCTGAGTGACGAGGACGCGGTTAACATGGCTCATAGGCTCTGGAGGGAGGAGGGGATATTCGCGGGTATATCTTCTGGAGCAAATGTCCATGTAGCACTCGAGATAGCCAAGAAACTAGGGCCTGGGAAAACTGTTGTAACTGTTCTGCATGATAGCGGGGATAGGTATCTCACCGAGGAGCATTACGTTACTTAACCATGTTTTTCTAGATTATTCTAAGACTGCTCTCGGGTTCTGTTATATATTTGTAACCGTCATCCGTGACTAATATCACGTCTTCGTGGAGGATTCCTCCCCAGCCTACCTCATAGTAAGGCGTCTCGAAACACATGACCATGCCTGCCTCTAGTTTTATTTCTGTTTCAGGTCCGACTGTGGGGGGGTCGTACCCTTCTATTCCCCATCCATGGCCTGTATGGTGTCTTCTATAGTGTTTAATGCCAGCTTCCTTCACTGTTTTAACTGCTGCTTCGAAGATTTCTGATGCTTTAACACCGGGTTTTACGAGCTCAATGGCTGCTTGTTCTCCTGCGTAAATTGCTTTCCAGTAACTCTGTAATTTTTCACTGGGCTTCCCATAGGAGGCAACTCTAGCCATGTCACAGGGATATCCTTGGTAGGTGCATCCTCCATCGAACCTTATCATATCTCCCTTTTTCAGTTGATAATTGGTTGGCTGGGCAATGTCTGAGAAAGCTGTTCGCCTTCCGAAAGCTATCGGGGGCCAATATCTGCCGAGATAAGTGAAGTTGTGCCCTCCTTTCTTCAGAATTGTTTGTTGAAAAATTTCAGCGAACTCCGTCTCCGTTATGCCTTCCTCAATGTTATTCAGTGACTTTTCCCATGCGTTCTGAGTGATTTTAATGGCTTTCTCTATTCGTTTTATCTCTTCACCGGTTTTGACCATTCTTATTTCTCTAATTACTTGGTTGGCTGGAACAGCCTCTACATTCGAGTTGGAGGTTGTTAAGTCTCTAATGAGGGGGTCTTCGTATTTTAATCCTGACTCGTCGATCCCAATCTTACCTTCGAACCCTTTTTCCCTTATCAAGTCTGAAAGTATTTTTTCTGGGGCTAGTTGTTTGGTATATTCCCCGTTTTCCACTGCTTTTACAAGCCTTTCCTCTGATGCGTCAACAGGATGGTCGATGAATTGAGTGTAAATGTAAAACTCTCCATAATACCTGGCATCGTCAAACCAGGGGGGAGACATTAGAACAATAGGGGTTGAACCTGATATGGGTGCTATAAGTACGGGTTTTATGTTTTTGTCTCTTGGAAGAAGTGCATAGCATTTACCGTAGGGGTAACAGTCGCTGAAGTAGAATACGTTTGCTGGGGAGGTTGCGACTAAGGCTTCGAGATCGTATTTATCCATTTTTTCTTCTGCTCTTGCCCTATTCACTAACATTGATCATCATCCCTGAAGAGTTACCTTGTTTGCATAATATCCTTTCCATGCTCTTATTTGGCGTTCAAATCTTTTTGATTATGTGCTCGGAGAATTGCTGTTGCATCACTCTTTTTTCTTCTCGGTTTCTGCCCATCGTTAACATTGCGAATTGGTCAATACCTTTTTTCTCAATTTCCTTTATTCTATCTCTTACTTTATCCACTGGTCCGGCTAGAGCCCACGAGTCTATGATATCGTCTGAAAGCTTCTTAGCGGCTGACTTGTATACTTTATTTGCCGGAAGCCCCCTTCTGAACCCGTTTTTCAGCTCTCTCTCAATCGGGGTCCACTGATCCCTGTTAATACCTAGTCTATCGATTATTCCCTTGCTACTCCACATTGAGGAGACCACAAGGTTTTCTACTAGGCTTTGTGCTAAACTATAATTTTCTGATATAGCTGTGTATCCCCAGAAAACGGTTTCAATGTCCCTTAGTTTTCTGTCGCTGGTTTCCAGTCCGATTTCAATGTTTTCAAAGGCGTATTCAAGCCCTTCTTTAGAGGCAAGGCTTCCGATTATTACGCCATCTGCGATCTCTCCTGCCAGCTGGAGTAGTTTTGGACCTCTTGCGGCGATGTATAATGGAATTCTCTTGGATTCGAAGTCGATGTCTGCGTTTCTTACCTTAATTGTCTCGCCGTGGAAATCCACTGTCTCTCCCCTGAGAAAAGGTTGAAGGGTTTTCACTGCTTCCTTTATTGCAGTTACTGGTGAGTATGGTCTGGTCAAACCTTGTCTATCAAATAGGGTGGATGCCCCTGCACCGATACCGAGGATGGCGCGACCCCCTGAAACCTCGTTTACTGATGCAATTCCTGCGCCGGTGATTAAAGGGTGTCTGGTATACGGGTTCGTTACTGACACTCCCAGTGAAGCCCTTGTTGTTCTCAGGGCTGCGAGGGCTAAAACGGTGTATATGTTTCTGCCGTACCTCTCGTCAGGGTACCAAATGCTATCATAGCCCCATTTCTCGATCTCTTCAGCATACACAGGGGTTTTATTGATCTCCCCCCAGTCAGGGTCTAGGGGAAGATCAGTGCCATATTCCATGAAAAATACTATTTGCTTATAATGAATTAAGTTGTTTATACTTCTATCATAATTGGATGGATGTGGGATCCATGGTGATGTTTGGTATATCTGTTCCAACGGGAAGAGAAGGCTTGATGGTTCCTCCAGGATTTGCCTCAAAGGAGACAATAGTTGATGCAGCTGTTTTAGCAGAGGAATATGACTATGATTCTGTCTGGGGTAATGATCATATCACCGTTCAGGATTACGTGAAGCCAATATCTCCTCAATCGTCTTTTTTCTCTCCCCTTATCTCACTGGCTTCTATCTCCTCCGTTACGGAAAGAATAAAACTCGGTATAGGGATCTTTGTTTTACCCTGGAGAACCCCTTCAACAGTTATCTGTGCTAAACAGATTGCAACCCTTGACGTCCTATCGGGAGGCAGACTGTTACTGGGTATAGGCACCGGAGCCTACGCTGAAGAATCCCAAGCAATTGGAATTACCAACAACTTAGGGAGAATGAACGAAGGGGTAGAAGCGTTGAGGGTTCTTTTCCAGGAGGACCATTCTTCCTACCATGGTAAATATATCGAGTTTAATGGAGTAGAATTCTATCCTAAACCTGTTCAGAAGCCTTTTCCGATTTATCTGGGACGCCATTTAACCTCTGACAATGTTTTAAAGTGGTTGGCAAAGAATGGGCAGGGATGGATACCCGGTTTAACCCCTGAGCAGTTCAGTGAAGCGGTGCCCAGACTCTCCTTGTACCTGAAAGAGAATGGGAGAAAACTCGGTGAAATCGACATAGTTAGGGAGATCTCCCTTAGTCAGGCTGATACCCTTGAAAAGGCGATTGAAAAATACAAAAATTCACCAGCACAAGCACATATGAATTCCCTCTCTAAAGGGAAGAAATTAGTGGATTTTGATGAAGAGATGAGGTATTCCCTTATTGGCACCCCTGATTACATCATCAAAGGCATCGAGACCTACTTGGATGTTGGGGTCACCCACTTCATGTTCAACCTCACCGTGAGAACGCCCGACGAGCTTTTTGAGGGTATAAGAGATTTCTCCGAGAAAGTTATGCCGTCTTTTAATTAAGTGCTCTAGGACACCTTTTCTAATAGTTCCCTGAGCATCTTCTCGGTTTTCTTTAACCTTTCCTCTGCGATTTCCTGATTTTTTGATGTTGTTGACAAGTGAACCTCAATATGGGGTATACGTTCCTCAGCCTTTGGATGCGATTTAACGTATACATGAGGGTTCGCCCGCGCAGCTTTTTCAATGTATGGAGCCATTGCTGACTCACCTATACCTACTACCCGGAATGATCTTTCATGAAACTGTATCCCTTCAGTCTTCTCCATTATCAAATGGACAACGGAATCATCGAAAATCGCTTTCATCTCGGATGGGACCCCTGGAAGACAGATTATCGTGGAATTATCTTCAACTAGCTGTACTCCGGGAGCAGTTCCAACCGGGTTTGTTAAAGGCACCGCATTCATTGGAAAANNGGGTTAATTCGACCTGGCTTAGCCTTCCTTCTTTATGGTACTCTTCATACTTTTTCCTGACCATTTCAAGGGCCTCTTCATGAAGCGTTAAGGGGTGCCCGAGGGCTTCAGACAATCCTTCAAGGGTCTTATCATCATATGTGGGTCCAAGCCCCCCTGTGACAATGATCAGCTCCGGCTTCATCTCCAATGCTTTCATTAACCCTCTGCCTATGTCTCTAAGATTATCCCCGACGACAGAAATTGTTGAGACCACGCAGCCAAGGCTTGTAACTCTGCGAGCTAGCCAGGATGCATTGGTGTTAACTATTTTACCGATGAGCAACTCGTTTCCAACGCACACTATTTCAACGTTCATCTGAAGCTGTTAACATATCTTTATTCTTCAATAAAATAAATTTGGGATATTATTTGATTGGAAATTATATTTTACATTTATAAAAAAAGGTTTAATTGCAATGGTTTTGCAGTGCTGGGGTGATGAATCAGAGGCGTTCCCGCCTTTTTTGGGTTAATAGAGCTTTAGCTTGGCTGCTTTCCGGAGTAACCGTGGCTCTACTAATCTTAGGCTATTCCATAACTAGGTTACCTCTCAACAGAGTTAGGTTAACCCCAGTGCACACAATACTGGGGTACATTTTCCTTGCAGGCCTTCTCGTACATTTCATCTTATCTGTAACTGTGGTTAGGTATCCGTGGCGGAGAACTCTAAAACAGATCTTGCGTAGAACTGCAACTAGTTCAGTGAAATGGCGTTTTCTCCAGAGAATTTCCGGTTGGATTCTGCTAGCATTCTCATTGTTAATGGTGATTTCAGGTCTGGGATGGTATACACTCAGATTCTGGAGGGCTTTGCCTTTTCATCCTCACGTCAGAACAGATATACTGGTGTTGTTTGCCCTCGCGGTCCACTTATTTGTTAGCAGTAAATTCACCCTTTTGAGGCGTGGAATCAGGGGAAACACCATAAATGCCATGCTCATTATAGGATTATTTCTTCTCTCCTTTACAGGCGTCTACATTGATGTTTTTCTCGGGGTGACAAGAGGCATAAATGAAGTTCCCGATGGAGATCCATTTAATGTTCCAGGACCAACTCAAAACAATACTCGTCCCCACAGGATGGGCAAAGTAACCGTTGGCTTTGAGACCTTCGAGTTCGACGCAAACGAGATCACCTCTACGATTAGACCCGATATCTTCAAACCCGGATACTTCTCCATGTTCGACGTACTGTTACATATTGCTGAAGAGGGGTTTGTCGATTTAGAGTACCATTTCGATGAAGTCATGAACACCCACATCATAGATTCATTAAATGGTGAGCCAAATTGGTGGTACAACACCTACTATGATGGGGGCTGGCCCGAGAACAATTACTTCCGACTGGACCATTACCCATGGAAAGATGGTGCAACTTTGATATTCCAAACCTTCAAACCCGCACATCTGGAACGTGCGTACTCATATTACATGGAAGAGGCTGAAAGGAAACAAGCCAACGATGGGAAAATAATAATCCCAAGGGTTATCATTAACGGGAGAAANNCAACGGGAGGAAATTTCAAGGAGAATTTCTTAACGTCGAAGTAACGCCCCACAACCTTAGAAATGACGTTTTCCAGGAGGATACAATCACCGCATTGGATGTAATCCTCTCCCTGGGCGACCAGGGTAAGATCGAATACGGCCTACAATGGTATGAGAGCATAGGGAGAGCTGGTATCGTGAAGAACTACTGGGTTGAAAAGATCAACGACGACGAAGCCCACGGGCGCTGCGGATTCGTCTATGAATCCGGTGACGAGGATGTCAGAGGTTTCCTAGGCAATCACATCCATCTGCCTTCAGATACTCGGGTGCTGAACTCTCCGGAGTACGTGCTATACTTCTGGATATGCATCTAAATCCCGAGCAATCAAACCTACCAGTAAGCTTTTTGATTAAAGAATCAACTTATTGATGGTCAATTTGTCGTCAAGGGACAGTGAAACAATCGGAGATACGATGGAGGAGACCAAGGAGAGGCACAGAAGATATCTCAGGGCAATTGAAAACCCGCAGAGAAGAGATATTCTGGCTTTACTCGAGCAGGGCGATGCAACCCTAGAAACCCTGAGTGAAGCTACCGGAATGGATGAGAGAACCCTGAAATGGCACATGGACTTCTTGGAGTATGGATACTGTGTTGTAAGGAAAATCGACGACGGAAAAGTATTTTACAGCATTACTGATGAGGGAAGGGTTGTTGACTATCTTGGGGAGTAACCTCAGCTAGTCACCGATCCCTAGATAATTTTTGATATTAGCTTTACTATCCAGCATTGTTTCAAGTTCTCCTGGTAAGGCTGCCATAATAGGGTTAACACCGGGACCATGGCCTGCAAGATCACTCCAGCCATGAACAATCACACCGATTGTCACCGCCCCTTCATATCTTCCTCTGCCCCAAGCGTCATAGTGGTCCATAATCGCTATCACGTCTCCGAGTTTCAACTCAGCTAGGCCCAGCTCCTCGTTCGTTTCTGGACAGGTAGTTTGAATATCATAGTCCACCGTCTCAACGGAGGGATCGTACCCAATTCCGGCTCCCATGATCCAGCCAGGCAACACTTTCGATACCGGGACAACTAGCTTTTCCCCCTTCTCGGTGATCCCCATATTCTCCAGAAGGTTTGGGGAAACCTTGTTCACCTTCACGTTGCTGTGCCCCATTATCTTCAAGCTTACCCCCCAGGCCTTAACCTGAACCTTATCCCCCAGGGAGAGCTTTTCCACAACTTGCTTTGGAAACCATACTAGGTCGTCTGCACCGGCGTGCCGACCTATGTATAACCCTTTGCCTCCTAGGGCTTCACCGCTAACAATTTTCGCCTCGTTCCCGATGCAAGCAAGGACCGCTAGGCTGCAGTCACTTGGATCAGGTTTCTCTTTGCCTTGGAAGGTTACGTCTGGTTCCACGTGATCTGCCTCGCTCCAACCCGCAACGGAGTCACCTACATGAACCGTGTAGTTGATTGAAGCGGTTCCAATGGATAGCTTTGGGCGGCCATTCCAGGTTGTTCGGTATCCTCTCCCTGAAGATTGCTGCACCTCCCCTTGGACCGCTGTGATTATGAGCCTGTCTTTGTTTGTCTTTAGCATATTTATTCCTCTAAATTTTCAGTGCTTTGCAGATGTTTGATTCAGGGTTCAGCCAGGGGTCGATTAAGGAGGTTCTTGAAGACATTATAGTGGTTACCCCGATACCTTGACCGGATATTTCACTGGGACCGCTGCAGATCACGCCGATGGTCATTGCACCCTTGTAATATTGCCTTCCGTAATCGCTTAAGATGTTCTGGAGGGCAACTAAGTCGCCGAAACGCAGTTCATCTAAACAGTGCTTTTCAATGTCAGGGGGAAAGCATGTTTGAATCTCGATATGGCTGCTATGCGCAGTGGTTCCGAATCCTGCTCCTATTAACTCGTTGGGAATCACTTTAACCACGGGCACTCGTAGTTTTCCGTTTTCCTCCTCTATTCCTATTCCCTCTATAAGTCGTGGGCTTGCACTGTGAACCATTACGCCTTCGAAGCCGCTGATTTTTAACCCGGTACTCCTTGCCTTTACTCTTACCTTATCCCCTATGCTAAGCTTTTCAAGGGTCTCATCATGGAAATGCATTAGGACGTGATGAGCCCCCCCGGGAAGCCTGTACCCATGCTTTCCGGTTACCACTCCTTTTTCCCCCTTGGCCTCCCCGAAGACCAAGGTGGCTTCATTTCCTATACCCGTTTTCTGACGGAACGAGTTTTTTTCGTTATCGTTTCCTTCACCGTCAGTTGCTACACCGGGCTCCAATCGGTCGCCTCCAACCCAGCCAAATATTTTTTCTCCAATTTTGATGTTGTAGTTGATTCCCCCCACTCCCAGGCAGAGTTTGGCCCTACCATCCCAAGTGGCTGCGTACTGTCTGTTGACCTGGGCTGGAACAATTCTCCCTTGAACTGCTAGAGTGATCATTTTGTCCTTGTTTGTGCTAATCATGGTATTAAATAGAAAAATGCACTAATATTGTGATTGATGTTCAACCGCATACACCCATGGATTTGAGTACAAAATCTTTAAGCCAATAGCTCCATTAATCCGAATATGACCCCGGCCGGTGTTTCATCTTGATGCTGATATTCCAAATACTGATCGTGATGATTTTCATCGTTATTATATGGCTCATATACCCCTTGTACACTGGCGCGGTTTTCTTACCAACTCCCATGAAAAACGTGACAAGGATGCTTGCGATGGCTCAACTCAGCCCCGACGACATCCTATACGACATGGGCTCGGGTGACGGACGGATAATAATTACCGCAGCCGAGAGATATGGATCACGGGCGGTTGGAATTGAACTGGACCCCATCAGGGCTGCCTACGCAAGGTGGAGAATCTCCCGAAAAAAATTAAGTGACAAGGTTCGGGTTGAGAGAAAGAACTTTTACACAGCTGACATAGGAGAAGCCACCGTGGTCACGGTCTACCAAGGTGCCGAAATAAACAGAAAACTTGAAGAAAAGTTCCTTAAAGAGCTGAAACCAGGGAGCCGCGTAGTAACCTATACATTCAGATTCAAAAAGCTAAAACCGGTGACCATGGACCACAACCTACAGGTTTACCTATATATGGTTTAATTCACTTAATCTTCAATTATTATCTTCCGTTCGCGCGCGCGCAAAATATAGTGAATATATGGCATATTTTAGGCCAAATCGTTTTTTTAATAGTGTATCACTTTATATTTTACCTCATTATGTGACTTTTTATGTCAGTTGAAACAATGATAATGCAAGCAGGAGCTTTACTATTTGCAGCAGCCTCATTATATTTCCTATTTTCAGGAAAAGAGAAACCTAGATTCAGCACCGAGTTCTTCATTAGCTTCATTACCACGACAAGCTATTCTCTTATGAGCGTAGGAATAGCCACAACAACTTCACCTAGCGGTCAAACTATCTACTGGTCAAGATGGCTATTCTACATGATAGCATGCTCCCTACTAATGTACGACACAGCAAAAGCGTTGCAGATACCAGACAACGAGTACCCATGGATGGTATTACTAACATGGCTTACAATGTTCAACGGATTCCTAGCAAGCTACATAACAACACCAATGAAATGGATATTCTACATACTAAGCAGCGTAGCCTTCCATCGGCCTATTATCCAAAGTACAACAAGGACAAGAGAACCCTAAATTTAAAACACTCAAACCATTCGTATTTATAGGCTGGACCCTCTTTCCATTGGTATTTCTTCTAGCCCCAACTGGTTTCGGGCTACTAAATACATCTATTGCAGAAGCAGGATACCTTTTACTGGACTTCGCTACGAAAATAGTATTTGGAGTTTTCACATCTAAACTCAAATAACCTTTCAACCCATTTTTCTCAATATTTTATCTGCAATATGTCTTGCAGTATCTAGTAAAAAACACAAAATTCTGCGGGCTCAAACACAATTTATAAACGTTTAGTGACTGCGTTTGCGCGCGAGTTGATAATTAAACTATTTTTAATACCGTTATTTCTCTTTCTCGGTTTGAAACGGAACATCTTAATCGGTAATATCGTCACTTACACTGCTGCGTTATTACCTATAGTTATTTTAGCCCTGGAAAACCCATACAGCCTTAGATTTAATAATTTTTACAATTTTTATACTAGCCTAGCAAAGATAGGTGCCCTAGGTGGTATAGGATTATTCGCAGTTAACATATTATTGTCTTCCAGAAATAGCTATCTTGACAGCATGTATGGGGGTTTAGATAATGTTTATGTTATTCACCATGATAAGGGATTCATTACCCTGATATTTCTCCTGATTCATCCAACTTTTTTAGCGTTGAGACTAGCTGAAAACTTCATTGCTGTATTTCAGTATTTCCTGCCAAATGATTCCATTGCGGTAAATTTGGGCAAGTTTTCTTTGGTTTTATTCACGGTGATAATCATAATAACAGTATCCCGAAGGCTGGAATATCAGACCCTGTTGAAGGCTCATAAGTTTTTAGGCGTTCTCCTCGTCTTCAGTGCTTTCCATGCTTTTATGGTGAATAGCAACGTTTCTAGGCTAGTGGTTCTAAGAGCTTATGTAGTTTTGTTAGTTTTTTTAGCGCTTTTAGCATATATAAACACAACAATACTGGGCAATATTATTACGCCAAAACATGTTTACATCGTTGAAAAATTATCTATGCCTTCAAAAAGTTTGATTTCAATCGATCTGAGCCCCATAAAGGAAAAATTACGTTTTAAATCAGGGCAATTTATTTTCCCATTATTCCATCAGAAAGGTCTTAAGGAGAAACACCCTTTTTCTTTAGCCTCTAAATGCTCTGATAACAAATTGAACATCTTAATCCGCCCGGTTGGAGACTTCACTAATAAACTCACAGATCTCAGGGAAGGTACAAAAGTAACCATTGAAGGCCCTTATGGTGGTTTCAACTACAGAAAAGGAGGTAATCGGCAGATCTGGATAGCAGGCGGAATAGGATTAACGCCCTTCATCAGTATGGCTAATTTTTTCGAGGAAGACCCAGTTCACCCAACAGTTGATATGTATTACAGCTATAGGCTGGAGGAAGATAAGATTTTAGCCACAAAAATGAAGAATCTAATTCATCAATACAGGTCATGTAGATACTTTGAGGTGAATACAAGAAAAACTATAAGAATAACTGCTGATAAAATATTTCAAGAATCAGAGGATGTTGAACGAGCTGATATTTTCCTTTGCGGGCCATCCAAGATGATTGAGGATCTCCGGAAACAATTCTTACGTAAAGGCATCAAAAAGGATAAAATTCATCTAGAATGGTTTAAGTTACTTTAAATTCTTCATCGCGTGAACGCTTACATTCTAGAATGTATGGAATGATTATGAATTAAGTATTTAATTCCCCAAGTTTTTTTTACTGGATGGAAAGAAGTAAAGAATTTGAGGATTCTTTCAAAGAGGCTAAGATGGTATACCTCATCACATATGATGAGGATGATGGAGAAAATTCTCGTCCTATGACCAATTACTCTGAAGACCCTTATGAACAAATCTGGTTTCCTACAGATAAAGAAACTCAGAAAGTTAAAGATATTAAAAACAATCCTAGAGTAAAGGTTCTTGTACCTTCAAAGAAAAAAGGCTTTTACTATGAAATAGAGGGTAACGCTGAGTTTGAGGATCAGGAAGTGGTTAACCAGAAATGGCAGTGGTGGTATTTATCTTGGAGACCTAATCAGAGAAGATGGTTCTGGTTCCCACCAGGATTAAATGAAGATAAGAGAACTATAATAAACATAAAACCAACCGGAATAAAACTAGTAGATAAAAACGTATGAAAGTAAATACCTTATAACAATTTTATGTTAAAAGAACTATCCGATGGTTAGGGAAATCAATAGAATGAGTCCAGTAAAGCTAACCAAAATGGAGAAACACGAGGTGCGCGTTCAAGGAGATAATTATTTCAGAGAACTATAGTTCAATCATGATATCATTTTCTCGTATTTCAATTTCATAAACTCTCAAATTTTTCGTATCTAACCTAAATATTAGGATTTTAGGGCCCATAATAGCCTCGCCATTTCTAACATTGAAACGAGAGCCATGCCTTGGACATATTATAATATCATTTTCAAGAGTACCCTCAGAAAGATTACCTCCCATATGACTACAACGATTATCAATGGCGAAAAACTCGCCATTAACATTAACAATCAATATCTCCTTATCCTTAATGACGAAAGATTTCATTTCTCCATTAGAAATTTCGTTAGTAGTTGCGATCTTCTGCAAATGCATTACCTAATGTAAATTCCAATAGCTAGTTTAAATAGATGTGTGCAGCAACGGAAGGTGTCCACCTCTAGTACAAAACTCAAACAACTTATACACAAGCACATGAGGATACTCAAGGCTAGATGGAATATGCCAACACCGCGTGCTCGCTTCGCTCATGCACACACCAAGTTTATATGTTTCATAAATACCGGGCAAGCAGATTCCAATCAATAATAATCTAAATTGATTACTTCGCGCGCGCGCCGCACACGTACAAAGAGACCGGCTTTTACCAGGGTGTTTGAATGGCTTTTAGAAGAAATAATAGGCCTCCGAGTCCTGTGTTAATATAGGGATAATACCAATAAATCGAATTTACTTCCAAACCAGTTATTATTAATCTAATAACATTTAGTGGATAGATTAATGTTAAAATGCTGAAAATTGAATACCGACCTATTATCAGAACTATTACAGAAAAACTGGTCCATAATAATGCACAAATAAATAGTGACTTTTTTTTACCAAGTAAAACGGCCGTTGTTTTCAGACCAGTGTTTCTATCATATTCTATGTCTGGGATTGCTGAGAAAAGATGCATAGCAAAGGTATGAAGAAACGCTGCGACAAGAATTGCTAATATTGGTAAGCTTTCGCTCACTTGGTAAAATGCAAAAATTCCGGGCAACGCGTATAAAAAATTTGATGCGGAATCAAGAATAGGAATAGCTTTGAACCTCAGGGGCCTAGCACTATAAAAAATACTGAGAAGTAGGAATGAGGAGAATACCGCGGTTTCGAACACGTTTTTCATAAAGAAAAATAAGAGCAGGCTGAATATCAAAACAGTCACTAGAATAATCTTGACCTTTTTTCTTTCTTTCTCAGATATTAGGTGTTCTTTTTCACCCTTTTTTGGGTTTATTATATCTGTTTCGCGATCATAATAGTCATTAACTCCATATAGCAGTATGTTCGCTGGAAAAAGGAAATAAAACAAGAAAACGAAAAACTCTAAGTTCAGAAGGTCGAGATACCTTTTGGCCCCCCATATGCATCCAACTGTGAATGGCCCGGCTAAATAAAACCAGAATCTGAACCTTGATATTTTAAATGCGGTTTTTATATCCTCCAAAAGAAAAGACATCACATATCCAACTATGCAAAGATGGTCTGATACCCAATTGTAGAGACAATTCTAGGTATTGAAGGTTTAACTTTTCGCATATACACGATAAACGGGTCTTTTGAAATCGTTTTAGCTGTCCATTTGTACATTTCAGAAGCGGTCTTTATAGGAATTAGATACCTTTTTGGTATGTATTTAAAACCGGCTTCGGCTCTAATCTGCCAATCAAAGTACCGGGCTATTTGTTTATTAATTAAGTTATGGAATGCTTCACGATTATTAATTGTATTCTCATATTCTAAGTCAGATATGTTACATTGGATGAAGTCTTTTCTCGGAAAATAATTCCGACCCAGATGCAGATCTTCCTTTATGTCTCGGATAAAGTTCATGTATTGCATTGACCTTCCAAGAAGTTTCGCAGATTCATGGGCTTCATCCGGAAGGTCTAGGATTTTAGCCATCATAAGACCGACCACTTCAGCCGACCCATATAGATATTTTTTCAATGCTTTGAGTGTCTCATAGCTGTTTATGTATAGGTCCATTTCCATACTGTTTAGAAATGCCTCCACCCATNNCCTTCAACGCGTTTAAATACATTTCCCGAAATTTATAGAACTCTTTCTTCATCTGAGGTATTACGTCTACATAGTCGTCCGCTTTTCTGACAAAGCTGTAGAGCTTAAAAACGTCTTCTTTAACCGGGTTCGGGAAGAAAAAGCTGCTATAATAATAGGTTTTGCTTCCATTTTTGAATATTTTTTGAAATACTGGATTCAATTTTTATTATGGGCCTCCGTGTCGCTTTTCGATTGTTTTAGCCAGCACTTGACTGCTTATCAGACACATTGGCATTCCAATTCCAGGATGTGTGTAATGGCCAGTATAGTAGAGATTATCAACCTTACTGCTTTTGTGACTTGGTCTAAATAATGCAGTTTGTCTTAATGTATGAGTTAAACCGAGCGCTGTTCCTTTGTATGCGTTGTAGTCCTCCCTGTAGTCATTTACGCAATAGATTCTTTTTACCACCTCATTTCCAATAATGGATTCTTCGGTGAGAACTTCAATGTGGGATACGAGTTTTTGATAGTATTTTTCGCGGAGTTCTGGAGTATCTGTTAAATCGGGTGCAAGGGGTACAAGAACAAATATTGTTTCGCCTCCTTTGGGCGCAACGGTTGGATCCGTTTTACTGGTAACATTAATGTAGTAGCTTGGGGTTTCGGGCCACTCCGCTTTCTCTGGGTTAAAGACACTTTCAAATCCTTGGTCCCAGTCTTTTGTTAAGAATAGGTTGTGGTGATCAAGTTTTTCTAGTTTTTTTTCGAGCCCAATGTAGAGTACCAAAGCGCTTGGGGCGATTACACGACTATCCCAGTATCTTTCGTCATAGCTCTGGTGTCTCTTGTCTAATAAGTTGATTTCAGTATGGGGGTAATCAGCATTAACTACAAGTAGGTCTGGCTCAATTATTTCATCGCCGACATTCACCTTCTCCACTTTTCTGTTTTTTACCTCAAGTCCTGTTACTTCTGAGTTGTACCTGTATTCTACTCCGTTCTCTTTTCCGAGCTCCACCAAGGCATCAACCACCCTTGATATTCCTCCATCAGCTGGGTACCATACGCCGAGGTTGAGGTCTACGTGGTTCATTATGTAATACAGGGCGGGAGTGTTTCTTGGGCTTCCGCCGATAAATCCGATGCTGTACTCCAAAATCCTTTTAGCGCGCGCGCTGGAGAAAATTCCTGAAATATAGTCATCAATATTGCCAAATAAGGGTAATTTTAGGCCTTCACGAATTAAATTTACATCAAATAAGCTTCTTAACTGGTCATAATCTCTTATGAGCAAACTATCTACAGCAATTCTGTAATCTCTTGCTGCTTTTTCAAGATAATTTTCAAGTTTCCCGCCTCCATTTTCCTCGAATTTGTTAAATAATTTATAATTCTCCTCAATATTTGCTGAAACATCCATTATCTCTCCGTTTTTGAAGAAAATTCGATAACTGGGATCCAATCTAACAAGTTCGTAACAGTCATTAATCTCAAAACCCAACTCCCTGAAAAAGCTCTCATAAATATCTGGCATTAGGTACCAGCTTGGGCCCATGTCGAAGCTGTACCCGTTTTCCCTGTAAACGCGGGCCCTTCCACCGGGTAGGGAGTTTTTCTCAAGAACGGTCACTTCTTCTCCAGCATTCGCTAGAAGAGCAGCTAAACTTAAACCCCCTATACCAGCTCCAACCACCAGATTAGACATTGAGACATTACCTCAACTGGTTATAGTTTTATCCTATAAAAGATATTAATGCCTAGTTTGAATTATGATGTTATCATAATTGGAGCGGGTATAAGTGGATCAGTTTCAGCTAAGATATTGGCTGAGAAAGGCTACAGGGTTTTATTAGTCGACGGGGAAACGCCTCCAAGAGAAAAAGTTTGTAGCGGAGTTCAACTCGGATACATGGAAAAGCTAATTGGAGAGAAAATCCCTAAGGAAGTTTTATGCAGTAACAGGTTGAAAAAAATTCGTCTGGAAACCCCTTCCGGAAGATTCATAGAAGGAAGTATGCCACTTCTAAACTACTGGAGAAGGGATTTCGATTACTGGCTCACCTCTTTAGCATTAGATTCTGGAGCTGAAACTCGTTGGGGGACATTTGTTAAGGATTTAACAGTAGATAATGATTCAGCCAAGATAGTACTGAATTCTGAAAAAATAGAGGCTAGGTACATTATTGGTGGTGATGGATTATCAACCAATTCTATTACCCGTAAAACATTATTTCACGAGAATTTCAGTGACGTGATTACAGGCGCTTCAGTGAACATATACTTTAGCGGAGTATCACTAGTTAAACCTGACACGCTATACCTTTTTTACAGGAAAGAGGTTTCCGATCTAATGTACAGTTGGCTATACTATAAGGATAAAATACTGGTAATAGGAACAAGCGGAACAAAAAACCTCAGCCAATACGCGAACACCTTTCTTGAAAATGTAAAGAAGAAATTTCAAATACATGGAGATGAAGTTGGGCGAAAAGGCTATACTACTCAATGCAAAGGCGGGGTTCTACTCGGAGTTAATCGACTATTATTGGTAGGCGATGCTGCAGGGCTTCTTGATCTATACAGAGGCATAGGAATGGATACAGCAGCATTAAGCGGACGACTATGCGCCATATCAATATCCGACGCACTGGAAGGCAAAGGTTCTGCATTGGAAAATTACAGACAAAGGTCAAACAGACTCGTAACAAAGATAAAGAATAACAATGAAAAACAAAAAATACGGTATGCCAATGATAAAGCAATTGAGGAATCCCTTTCAAAGTGGAACATTATAAAGGGTTTATTTTCTCTTTATAGAGCACACTTGTGGAACCAATTCTGTAAACCCGAGGAGATTATATTGATTCCCCCCTGAGCTTCCAGTAATTAATAGAATTGGATGCATTCGATGCATGCACATTTAATCAAAATGCATGTGTGAAGAATTATTGCTAAATTCGATGGATCGCGGTAGGTTTAAGTTCAAGTCATATGATGATATACAAGATTCTGTTGACTGAAATTGACAGCCCCCGCCCAAGAATCATTCTTTACACGGGTAAAGGTGGTACCGGTAAATCAGTTATATCCTGTATTACAGGTCTTAAAGCGGCAGAGTTAGGTTATAAAACGCTTCTAATTTCCTCCGATCCCGCACACACTTTGAGTGACGCCTTAGGTCTGGCAGTCGGAGATAAGCCAACTTTAATAGTTGAGAATTTGTGGGCTCAACAAATAGATCCTGTTAAGGAAACAATCAGTAATTATGGGATTGTTCAAGATTTCACAGTTGAGGTCTTTCAGTCTCAAGGAATCGATGAAACTCTTGCTTATGAACTCGCATCACTACCGGTTATGACTACATTATTCGCATTGTTAAAAATTGAAGAAGTGTATGAAACAAAGGAATATGACGTCTTAATTCTAGACACAGTTCCCTCAGGCGAGTCTTTAAAATCCATTCTTTTTCCAAAAGTGTTTGGAAATATTTCCAGAAAACTACTCAAGCTAATTGGATCTCTAAATTGGGCAGCAAAAGCCATTTCACCTTTAGTAGGTATGCCAGTGCCTAATAGAGACGTAATTGAAGCCGAAGCAAAATTGATTACAAGACTAGAAAAACTGGGGCACATCCTCACAGATACCGAAGTAACTAGTCTTCGACTAATATCGAATCCTGATACATTTTCGATTACTAATATGAGGAGGTCATTTATCACTTCGAATCTTTATGGCGTCAACGTTGATCTAGCAATAATAAACAAGGTTTTACCAGATAATATTACAGACCCATATTTCGAGAAATGGCTTGGAACACAAGAAGAGGTTATGAAGTATGCTGAAACAAGTTTCTACCCACTGCCAATTAAAAAAATGAAACTTTTCGACTCGGAATTAAAAGGAATAGAAATGCTTGAAGAAGGTTCTTTAACCCTATTTGAGGACGAAGATCCTACAAAAATATATTTTGTTGGCAACCCAATAGAAACCATCCAACAAAAAGACCAGTTTATGCTTAAAGTCAAGGCCCCCTTTGTTGAAAAAGATGCTTGTGAAGTAGAAAGAATCGGAGATGAAGCCATAGTAAAAATATGCTCAGATATTGGAGACTCCGTGAATGTGATACCCTTACCTGCAATTACGCATCAAATGAGCTTGACTAAGGCGAAAATCTTAGATAATGAACTAGTAATTTACTTTACGGAAGAAGATGAGTGAAATAGATATGGATGCTCGTACGCGTGCACAGGTACATAATATGAATGAGTTCCTTAACAACATTGCTAAGGCACAGAAAAATCTGGAAAAGGTTCTGGTCGAGATGGTACCAGATAACTACTTAAAACCTGCAAGTCACATGAATAATGCTCAAAAAGAAGTGCTTAAAGCAATAAAATCCCTGATTGACAACAGGATTGATGACCTAGAATACATTGGCCAAGAGATAGAGAAAAAATCGAAGAGAGACATCGTTAAGAAAGAAAAAGTCGAAGTTGAGTAAGATTCGCGCAATCTTCCAATTTATTTTTTTAATATAAGTAGTATGCTTAAAGAAAACGAAAAGGTATTTTAATAAGGATTTGATGACACACTTATGTTTGTTGTTGTAGTTGGCTCAGGTTTTGGAGGGTTAGCTGCTGCTGCTCTTCTCGCTGAAAAAGGCCATAAGGTACAGGTTCTTGAGAAAAACGCGCTACCCGGTGGAAGGGCCCGCGTTTACAGGGAAAATGGCTACAGCTTCGACATGGGCCCAAGCTGGTACCTAATGCCAGATGTTTTTGAGGCATTTTTTAAGGAGTTCGGAAGAAAGCCTTCTGATTATTATGAATTAATTAGAATTGATCCAAGCTATAGAATATTTTTTGACGGTGAAGGTGTTACTGACGTTTCTGCTGATTTGGAGCTAAATATTGATCTTTTTAACAGCTTTGAAGAGAATGGAGGCAATAAACTTCGTGAATACCTTTCTCAGGCTGAAAGGCATTATAGGCTAGCTATGGATGAGATGATTTACAGGGAATATGATAGGATATGGGATCTTTTTA
>JABAHP010002329.1_pt1 | contig 43066 bp, 43 predicted proteins | sample 7062081 | NCBI WGS metagenome assembly JABAHP01 (sample SAMN14534357, study PRJNA622989) | marine sediment metagenome | biome: marine biome [ENVO:00000428]; feature: marine pelagic biome [ENVO:01000023]; material: deep marine sediment [ENVO:00002113] | place: India: Gulf of Kutch | collected...
AATCCCCCGGCTTTGACAATGCCGCCGGGCATCCCAAGTTTATTCCCTGCAGAAGCTCATTGATTGAATTGAATTCCATACCGGCAAAGCGGAAATGCACAGGATCACGGATGGGCGCAGGGGTGTCCATGATTCCCGAACCTGAACTTTCTGACTCATAGTACATTAATCCAAACGAGGTGTTGGCATAAATCGAATTCTGTTCATAGATGTTAGTACCCTGTTCTACATGCTGAAAAAGCTGATAATGGTGCTCACCGTCTACTTCTGACACGTCATTGATCTCAACCAGTGAGTAAAAATCGGGCCAATCCTCAACCAGGGATTCAATCTCAGGCGGATCGAAATTAAACAAAATCGTGCTATTTGTATACTCCCATCTGTAGCCGAGCCCCAGGGGATATACAAATTCCTGTGCTCCTACTGTGAAAAATGTCCATACAGGCGAAAACGCTGTATTGCCCTGGTCGTCAGAAGCCGCGATCTGCCAGTAGTACTGCGCATCGCCGGTCAGAAGACCGGGATAGAAATCATTGAGCGTGTATCCGCTTTCCAAAAGCGGCGGGCTTTCTGATGTCCCGAGATAGATATCATAGCTTATCGGATCCCCCTCGGGATCGCTGCATTCCCAGCTAAGCTCCGCGCTGTTCAAAGTGATTCCATGCTTGAGGTTAACGGGCGATGGGTTTGAGGGTTCCTCGGGCGGCAGGTTTCGCGGTTCATGAGGCTTATCCTCACAACCCCACACTAAAAACGACCCTCCAAGCACGAGGCCGATCAGCAGTAAAATCCTAATCCCTTTCATTGCAATCTCTCCTTCAATGTATCCAATGTAGCGTTCATGTGGAGCAACGTCTATCGCTGTATTTCCTATGAAATAACGCCCTGAGAGGAGATTTTGTCAAAAGGAAATCGAAAAATAAGATATTGGGCATGGGCTTTAGCAATTAAAAATATTACTATGATTATGAATGTAAGTGTCTTAAGCATGATATCTTACCCCTCTAAATTGTTATTCCTTTTGTAACTCAAAATCCTGTGTGATTGTATCGTTTGGTACCAGTCGAATTTCGGCTGAAGACCCCTGGTAACCATCTCTTTCAGCCATCAAAGTGTATGAAACGGGAAACGCATGCAATATGTAATAGCCCGATTCATCCGAAAAAGCGGATACATCCGTTGAGGGAATATAGATCTTAACTGAATCGATAGGCGTGGTTGTCCCGGCCTCATATACGTATCCGGAAACATAACCATCGGGGAGGCTCAATAATTGTATCCTCACACCGGACAATAAAAATCAGGGCACAAGCACAGGCGAAAATCAGCATTACGATTTTTTTCTTCATAAATTACCCTCCATAGTAAAATTCAGTATCATTTCTTTACCTGATAACGGAAGATAGCTCTCATAGTGAGTTTAGTTTCATATCTCGTACCTTCCTGCTTAGGATTAGAATTCGATACAATTTATCTTTGTGGCGCGGGGATCTTATAATTAACGTAGCCAATAAATATTACGAATGACAGGCAACTTTGTCAATTTTTTTTCGAGGTATTTATGGGTGTTTTAGGCGCCTGCGGGGAGCAGGATATATTGGAGGTCTCGCTTGAGGAAAAGAAACGTCTTGACCTGAGATTAATTTGCCATGTTGACGAAAACTGCCGCATTTTATACGGGCAAAAAGTCATCAACGTATTTATCCATTCGAACCTCGGGTTATGCATATAATAATCCACCTGGTGGCAATTACTGTTTGGCAGCAGATCAATCCCAGCTTCCTTTGGTTATCAATTCGATAAGGTTTTTGCCGGGATCATGGAAGTATAGTGAGGTACCCCCTCCGAATGAGGCTTCTTTCAAAATCTCGATATTGTTTTTCTTGAGATGATCTTTCCATGCTTCTGCATCCTCTGAATTTATTTCGAATGCGATATGGCCAATTCCCTGAACGCCGTGCGGTGGAAGATAGTGCTCCTCCATTGTCGCTTCAGGATTGAAAATAATAAGAATCGTATTCCCGACTTTATAGAACAGGTGTCTTGAAAGTTTTTCTATAAATGGCTCGAGTCCCAGGACATCATGATAGAACTTCTTTGCCGCTTGTAAATCTTTAACATAAATCCCGGTTTCTTTGATATGCGAAAGTTTTGGTACAGCCACTATTATCCGACCTCCTTTTTTGCTCAGCTAAAATACAGAACATGAGTTTTTACTCAGAGTTCAGATTAAGATGCGCTGAGGGCGCCAATTCCGAGGAACTGGCGCAGCCCTGTTGAGTGAAATCATCCCGCCCTGTGGATCTTCTCCTGCTTTTCTATTTCTATACCGCCCGCGATGCCTATCGTGTGCACTTCCACCGGAATACCGGAATCGACTTGATCCCGAGCCATCACAGCCGCCTGCGCGATCCCGTTACAGCAGGGCACCTCCATCTTGAGAATAGTGATTCGCCTCGGTTTGGCAGTCCTGAAGATATCTTTCAATTTATCGAAGTAATGCTGCAGGTTATCAAGCTTGGGACATCCAACCAAAATAGCATGATCCTTTAAGTAGCGGTTATGAAAATCGGGTACTGCAAAGGGCACGCAATCCGCGCAAATCAGCAGATCTGAGTTTTTGAGATAGGGCGCCATGGGCGGCACAAGCATAAGTTGAATCGGCCATTGACCAAGCTGAGACTTGACAGCAATACCACGGTCACTCGAAGAATCACTCTCAGGCGTTAATGAGCGCATAGCTGCACCCGGGCAGCCCTGATGGATATGTTGCGGTGCCGGTGTCTCAGCATCCTTCTTTCTTCTTAAGTGTTCTTCGACAGCCTGCTCACTGTACTCCTCTACATCACGTTTCTCAATAGTCAATGCATTCTGCGGACATGAACCCAAACATGCCCCGAATCCGTCACAGAGGATTTCACCGACAAGAACAGCCTTACCGTCAATAATCTCCAAAGCTCCTTCATCGCATGCGTCGACACATTTGGCGCAACCATCACATTTCTGTTCATCAATATGGATTATATTTCTATACGGCACAATATTCTCCTTTCAGAATTAAATCTTCGAGGAGAATATCGAAATCGGGAGGAATAAAGTCTTTGATCTATATCAAGAAATCAGATTTTTTCACCTTCGGCAATGTCTATCAAGCGGTTTCTGTCGAGAATTGAGATCTTTTTACCGTTGACTTTAATTATATTTTGATTGCTCAGCTTTCTGAATCCGCGGGAAAGAGTTTCGCTCTGGGTGCCCAGCTTCTTGGCCAGTTCAGCCTTGGTCATATCCAGCGTAACCATATCATCTCCTTCCTTTAATGATAATTTGAGAAGATATCCTGCAATTCTAGACGGCACCTCTTTCAGGGCCAGATTTTCAACAGTCTCGGTGAACTCCCGCAGGAAGCCGGCCATAGAAGCGATGATTTTAAGTGAAATTTGCGGCGATTCCTCGATCAATTTTATGAAATCAGGCTTCGGAAAGAAAGCTACAACCGAATCCAGTACCGCCGAGCAATCTGCGGGATAATATTTACCCTCGAATATAGCGACTTCCGCGAATATCTGTCCTGGATTTATTTGATGCAGGATCTGTTCTTTTCCTTCAGGAGATGACTTGTATACACGGACTTTTCCAACCAGTAGAAGATAGAAACCTCGGGCCTCATCTCCCTCAAAAAAGAGCATCTCCCCTTTGCTCAATCTCTTAAGCTGTGAGATTGCCGATAGATTTTGCAGCTCAGGTTCTGTCAGGCCTTTGCACAAACGGCTTTTCCGCAAATAATCAAGCTTTTCCACAGGTTTATTAATATATTCCGGAATAGAAATTTACAAGACAAAACTTGCTGAATATGGCATCGCATATAAAGAGGATAATAGGCATAAAGATTGCCACTTGCATTTTCTTAAAATCTGCTTGAATATATATGGTTATAAATGTATCATAATATCAAGTTTGTGAAAAAGGGAACATATTTTAGCGGAGAGGTAATCTATGGATTGGATTGGGAAGTTTTGTATAGGATTGAAGGCCGCATCGTTGAAATCCAGACTTATTGCTCTGGCAGCGCTTGCGGCTTTTGTTTTTTTGGGCCTGGCAATAGCCGAGGAGTTTCCGACCGGCTCAGAAGCAGAGGGATCCAGATCATATGATGATTACGACACTCCTGCTTATTGCGGAAGTTCCTGTCATACCGATTTCTATCAGCAGTGGAAACAGGCCATGATGTCGCAGGCCTACACACATCACTGGGATGAGATCGAGTATTTCAAGCTGGCGGTGCCGCATGCCAGACGGGATGAGAAGGTGGCTGAAGTCGAAGCGGGATGTAACGGCTGCCATACACCGCTGGCGTTTCTTGCAGGTGATGTTCCGCCGCCGCGTCCCGAGGAGGGATCACGTGCCAACGAGTCGGTATCATGTGACTTCTGTCATACAGTAACAGGCTTTGTAGGAGACACCCCCTATAATTTTAACTGGGTCTCGCAGCCCGGAGATGTCAAGTACGGTCCTCGTACCAAAGAAGAAGCCACGGAGTCGCCCAATCATGAGATGGCCAAATCGGATTTTATTAATACCGCGGAGTTTTGCGGGACCTGCCATAACGAGAAAAGCCCTTATGATGTCTGGGTGAAATCTACGCATCTGGAATTGAAGGAGGGCCCGTATTATGAAGAAGGCTATGTCTGCCAGACCTGCCATATGACTCAGGGTAAGCTGCAGGTCGCCTCAATGGGAAATACTTACGAGGATGCCTGGATGCATCTATTCCATGGCGCTCATGACCCCGGCAAGATAGCAGGAACGGTTGAACTGAGGATTCACCCTGATATCGACGAAGTCGTACCAGGGGAGCCGGTAAAGTTTACATTGGTGTTGTTTAACCAGAAAACCGGCCATAAATTCCCCTCCGGCTCGGTAGAAGACAGAATCGTATGGGTGCATGTAGAAGCCAAGGATGCCGAAGGCAATGTTTACCATATACCTGTCGACAAGAAAGGCTTTGAAGGAGAGGAATACACGATCGCCTCGGATGTCCTAGCTTATCAGGATATGGGAATTGCCCTTGATGATCCGGACTTTGAAGGTGTCAGGCGTGAGGATGTGCCTATCGGTGACAGGATTTTCCGCATGCCTTACTTCGATCCGCAGGGGCGTATGACGATTCAGCAGTGGAATACTGCCTCCCTCGGTGTGGATTACCGCATGGGGCCGCGTGAAACAAAAGTTGAGACATATACTTTCGATGTGCCCTTTGAAGCAGCTCCGGGTGAGATGACAGTTACCGCAACCATGAATTACCGCAAACTGGTTAAACCGGTGGCAGATTTTCTGGAGGTCCCTGAAGATGAATCTGAAATCATACTCGTAAACGAGCATTCAACAAAAGTAGAGGTATTACCTTAAAGGAGGCTTGATGCGTAAGAAATTATCACTGGGGCTGGTTTCTGTCTGGCTTTTGTCAAGTATGGCAATCTTCTTTCTGCAGGAGACGGAAACTTCAAAGGCAATACCCGCCTTTGCCAGAAAATACAGGATGTCATGCACAACCTGTCATGCACCATTTCCAAAGCTGAAAGCGTATGGCGATGATTTTGCCGGAAACGGCTTTGTGCTGGAAGATGAAGAAGCGCCGCGTTATTTTATGGAAACCGGTGATGAGAAGCTCGATCTGATCCGGGATTTTCCTATTGCTGTCCGGATGGAGGGTTTTGTCAAATACCAAAGCGAAACAGATAAAGATGTTGATTTTTCAACTCCATATAATATGAAGCTGCTCTCTGGAGGCTCGCTCACCGATCATTTCGCCTATTACTTTTACTTTTATTTTTATGAGCGCGGCGAGGTGGCCGGGGTGGAAGACGCCTATGTAATGTTCAACAATATATTCAACAGCGAGCTGGATATTTATTTCGGGCAATTCCAGATCTCCGATCCTCTTTTCAAAAGAGAGCTTCGCCTGACCTATGAAGATTACCCCGTCTATACTTTCAGCTTAGGTGATTCGGATATCCGCCTGGCTTACGATAGAGGTTTTATGGTGACCTACGGCTTCGAAACCGGTACCGATCTAATTGCAGAGGTTGTGAATGGCAACGGTCTTGAGGAAGCCGATGAAGATCATGTCTTTGACAATGATAAGTACAAACTCTTTGCGGGCAGAATCTCGCAGGATATCGGCGAGTATGTTCGGATAGGCGGCTTCGGATTATGGGGCAAGGAGGGGACGAACGAGACTAATGAGGCCTATTATTTCGGCCCCGACGCGACCTTTGCCTATGGCCCGGTTGAACTGAACCTGCAGTATCTGGAAAGGCGCGATTCCAACCCATTGTTTGCGGCTGACGAGCCGGATGATAAGATCGAAAGCCGCGGAGCGATGATCGAAGGTATATATCTACCCGAAGGCGAATTTTCCGAATGGTATGCAGTTGGTATGTTCAACTGGATTGAATCGGATTTCGCGGATCTGGACTATCGCACACTGACCGGGCATGTCGGGCATGTCTTACGTACCAACATCAGATTCTTCGTCGAATATACCTATGATATCGAACATGAGGAAAATCGTGCAGTCGTAGGTGTAGTAACGGCATTTTAGAAGATGATTTCTATGTTGATAAAAAGGGCAGAGCCTCATAAAGGATCTGCCCTTAATCTCAAAAATGTATCTGCTTTAGGCTATTCCTTGTCCTCCAGCCTGTTTTCCCTGGACATTTTCAAGGCTATAAAATAATAAACCACCAGGCCGATTCCTGCAAACAGAGCCATCATACCAAAAGCCAAAACCTCCTCGTCCCCTCTCATGTCATAGGTCTCAATATCAATAAACTTATACCCCAAAAGACCGATACCCACACCCAGGAGTACCAGACCCCATTTGAGCGAGGACATAAATCCGTTTTGATGCTTTGCCAGAAACTTAATATTCTCGTTTACCTGGCCTTTTTCAATCAATGCCCTTTTTGTCTTATAATCCAGTGAGATTTTGACTACCATAAAGATTACCCAGAACGCTCCCAGTGGTATTAAGATTTCTTCAAGTTGACCCATCTCAAACTCCTTTGCTATTTTGATTCTTCTAATCGATCTGACAGGACATCAATGATTTTGTTGCAGAAAAAATCAACGGTGGCTTTGCAACATTATATTGTTTTATCTGTCGGTTTTAATTAGGAATATGATATGCACGAAAACAGAACGCTTGTGGAGCGGATTAGGGCTGGCGATAACTATGCCTTTGAACGACTTATTCAGAAATATCAGAAGCTGGTTAGCCATATTGTTTTCAGAATGGTTACCAATCAGTCAGATCGAGAGGATTTATGCCAGGATGTTTTCTTTAAAGTATACAAGAACTTACGGAATTTCAGATTCGACTCCAAAATGTCGACCTGGATCGGGCGTATCGCCTACAACGGATGTCTCAACTATCTGGAAAAAAAGAAAGTACCGCTTTACGACGACCTCACGGATGACACAAAGGATTTCGAACAGAATGTCTCCAATGATCCCGGGCCGGATCTTATCGCCGAAAGCAAAGACCTTGGAGAAATCCTCAGGAAGGAAATTGATAAGTTGCCGGTGAAATACCGAACGATCGTGACATTATATCATCTGGATGAGATGACATACACCGAGATCGCTGATGTTATGGATTTGCCGGAAGGAACGGTTAAGAGCTACCTGTTTCGTGCCAGAAAAGCATTGAAGGCTTCGATTGAATCCAGTTACAGGGACGAGGAATTATGAAAATAAAACATTTAACAGATGAGCAGATTCAGGATTATCTCGATGGTAATCTTGCCGAAAATGCCGGGACGATCGAAGAGCATATCGAAAGCTGCAATAACTGCCGGGCAGAGCTTGCCAGGTATAGATCACTTTCGACAGCTCTTTCCGAGGATGTCGGATTTGAGCTTTCGCCCGATTTCGCTTCCGAGGTGGTGGCCTCGATTGAGGAAAAAGGTGCGGAGAGGTTCTTCTTCCGGCTTTCGCATATTATCCTCTGGGCAACAGGCATTCTGGCCGGCATTGCCCTCTTGATCAGATTCACCGACATTGAGAAGGCATTTAGCGGATTTGCGATATTTGGAGAGACGGGCGAGAGCTTTATAAATGTCATAGTAACATCATTCAGGAATGTAATCGAAAGCAGCGGGCTGGATCTGAGATTTGTCGGTATGATTATTGTTGTGCTGCTGGGAATCTACCTGATAGATCGCCTGATTACGAGGGCCAGGCGGAATATCACTTCAACCGGTTTAATCTAAGCACTCCGGTCAATCTTATCTATCTCGCTCTTCAGCGCGAAAGACTTCCCGTCAATTGCACGCTGAGTCGCTAATATACCATCAAGATGATCGTATTCATGCTGCAGAAGCTCGGCTAGATCTCCTCCCAGCACCAAACTCTGCTCATTCCAATCCGGGTCTCGATACAGAATTTTGCCGCGGGCATGACGTCTGACTTTTACTAGTAAATCAGGAAAACTCATGCAGTTGTCCCAGACCTCGATCATCTCATCGCTCATCTCGACCAGGCGCGGATTTATGATGGGGATGGAGGTTCCTATATGCATGTAGATGACTCGCTTGAATACACCGATCTGCGGGGCGGCAATTGCTCTCCCAAAATTGTATCGGCCACGAAAATCCATTATTGTGTCATGAAGATCGTCGATTACTATTTTGATATCATCAAGTCCGGACTCATCTACTTCCGTCGATTTCCGGTACAAATTAGGATTACCCAGCTGCAATATTTCACGCACTGCCATTTCTAATACTCTGCAAAATCTATCACTTCAGGTTTCGCAATCCTGAGATAATCCGCTGTTTCCAGGATGAACGAATTCGAAAGTGATCCGGCGTTAAAAGCTATTCGCTCATTTTGAGTGATTGATTTGTCAACATACAGATCAAAATCGAGAATCGGCCGTCCGAAAGGAGGTATTGATCCCGGTACAAGACCTGTGAGTTCTTTTAACTCACTCTCGCTGGCGAAGCGTGTCTTTTTAACATTGAAGTGCTGCTTGATCTTCTTCGAGTCTATCTTCTTTGCGGCACTGATTACAAACAATTTAAATTCATCATCAATTTTCATGATCAGGGCCTTGCCGCCCACTGATAGATCCTCCCCGCGTACATTCGCAGACTCCTCCGAGGTAAACGTGGGCTGATGATTTATCTCGCGAAATTCTATCTTATTTTCCTTGAGAAATTTCTTTAACTTTTGATAAATTTCCATCTAATCCTGTTCTTTCGTTAATCTCTCTATCAAACTTTTCCTGTTGGGATATTTCTCAATCAACTCGTTCTTTTCGGCATGCTCGTAATCGTCGAAATCGAAACCCGGGGCCATAGTCGTTCCCATGAGCGCGCATTTTCCTCCTTCGTTTAAAAATGATCCCTGCCAGACATTTTTGGGTACTACTGCCTGTGGCTTCTGACCCGCCAACAGGTCATGCCCTAATGTCAGGATCTGACTGTCGCCATCAGGATGCAGCAAAAGCATGCTCACGGGATCGCCCAGGTAAAAATGAAATATCTCATCGGTATGCAACCGATGCAGAGCAGAAAATGTTTCCCTGGTTAACATATAATATATACAGGTCGAAAAGGACCTTTGTGAGGAATACCTTTCGGGCAATTCACCGGGAGTCAAAATTTCATCCGATCTGAAGGACTCGGCAAAAAATCCGCCCTCATTCGGGTGCGGCTGCAGGCCAAGTTTTCTTATAATCTCATCAGGCTCTATCATTCCTCCTCCATGTTCATCTTAACAAGCTTCTTCCACGTTTCTCTTTCCAGGAAGCTGCCCTCGATATTGCCTTCCATCTCATAAAACATTTTCAATGGTATCGCAAATGTCAGCGCATCCTTGCCAAGCTGACGGGTGCTGTATTTGCGGGCAGACAAATCAGTAAGACCGATTACCGCCCGGGGATTATCTTTTTCTCTTTCTTTATAGGCCAGAATACCGATCGCCTGACATCCAGCTGCAAAGGGAGCATAAACATTATCGAAGCTCGCACGTTCATAATTTGCCAGAACAACAAGGGCCGACAACTGATCAGGATTGACAGTGAAGACTATTACCTGGGGCTCTTCTTTCTTCTCATCGACGTCCTTCAGGGATTTGAACATTACATATTTGGCAGGCACATCGATTATAGGAAGATTATCCACAAACTTTTTCACTAACTCAGGGGATTTTACATAACCCTCGCCATGCATAAAATCCTTATAGGATTCTCTCCTTCTGAACTCCCCGGACTCCTTAGCCAAATCTTCGCCCTCAACAGTCTCGATATTGCCTGACGAAAGAAAGCTGTAGAAGCATTCGATGCCACCAGAGAAACTATAGTATTGATTACCAAATCCCAGTCCGGTGCCGCCCCCGAAACAGCCATAAGTCTCGCGGTCGAATACCGCGGTCTTGCCTCTTGCAGCCTGGGCAAACAGCATCATCACACATCCCCATTTGCCCTTCCGAAACTGCATGGCCTCGGCCGGCTTTTCATTGGTAAAAATAATGGCTACAGGATTGTGCTTAAGTCTCAATATGTCTGCAAGTTTACATTGCACGAATATGATCCCTTTGATTTATATTCGATGAATTATCATAGACGCTATTATTTATACAAGTTCACCGTCACTTTTTCCAGAAAGCAGGGATAAAAAGCACGAGAGCCGTAAATAATTCCAACCGTCCGATAATCATCATAAGCGCAAGGATAACCTTTCCTGCTCCAGGAATGAATGCGAAATTCTCGGTAGCGCCGACATCCCCGAATCCCGGCCCAATATTTGCAAAACATGCTATCGTGGCGGTGAAGGATGTGACAATATGATCTTCATTATATGGGATTATAAGAGTCATGGCTGCTGAGCCGAGCAGAAAAAGAAAGACATAGACCGAAAAAAACATGAGCACTTCTTTCACCACGGTCTCATCAATAGGCCGTTTTCCCATTTTAACCACCCGCACAGCGTAAGGCTGGAATGAATTATGGATATGATTCAAGCCGGCTTTTACAACGATTATCACACGTGACACCTTCATTCCACCGCCGGTCGAACCTGCCGAGCCGCCGATGAACATTAGCGCAACCATTATAATTTTCGCAAAAGATGGATACAAATTTGAATCCTCGGTAGCAAATCCTGTCGTGGTCAACATCGAAACTGCCTGAAATGCCGGTTTAATGATTTTGTTCAAAACACCGTCATGCAGATTGAAGGTATTAATCGCAATTAAAAATGATGCTACTGCGAGAATTGAGAGGTAGACTTTCAATTCAGCATTTGAGGCTGCCTCCCCAATTTTTTTTCGCAATATGAGATAATAAATCGAGAAGTTGATACCAGCAAGTATCATAAATACAATGATTATTATTTCAATGGCCGGATTCTGGTAAAATGCAATGGATTCGTTACGGGGCGAAAATCCGCCGGTTGCCATGCAAGTCAATGAATGGCAGACCGAATCATGAAAATTCATTCCTGCCAACAGAAGCGCAATGATTTCCGCGGCTGTTATTCCGGCATAAATCGCCCATAGCACACCGGCGGTATGTTTCAATTTGGGTTTCAGGCCCTCAGTGATCGGGCCCGGCACTTCCGATTTGAACATATGCTTGGCGCCAATGCCAAGCTGGGGCAGGATCGCAATGAATAAAACGATAATACCCATACCGCCCAGCCATTGAGTGAGTGCACGCCAGTATAAGAGCGCCTTGGAACAAACATTGAGATCGGTGATAACTGTTGATCCGGTTGTCGTGAAGCCTGAAACTGTTTCAAAGAATGCGTCGATTGGATTTACCAGAACACCTTCGAGTATAAACGGTATCGCTCCCAGAATAGACACCGAAAGCCATCCCAGCGTCACTATCGCGACCGCCTCGCGGGCATGGAAAGTCATGTCGGCATTTTTGCCCAGCTGCCGCAGAAGGAAGCCCACAACAAAGCAGATCACACTGGAAACAGACATGGAAGTAATGGTCTGGGTGCCATCAACAAAAAAGGCCCATAACAATGATGTGGCCATAAAAAAGGAAGCCCCGATTATAAGCGATCCCAGTAAATATGATACTGCGCGGTAATTCATTACAGCTTAAACCGAAAACAGCTTTTCGACCTTGGAGCGAACTTCCGGGGTGACAATAAGGATAACAGTCATACCGGAATCGATCTCATCCTCACCGGTAGGAATAATTACTCCATTATCGCCGGCCAGCGCCCCCACAATTGCACCCTTGGGGAATTTTATGTCTTTCAATTTTTTGCCTACAGCCTTTGAATTTTCAGGCGCGATAAGTTCAATAATTTCTGCCATGCCCCCCTCGAGGATGGACACGCCGATAATTTCACCCCTGCGCACATATTTAAGAATCTGGTTGGCGGCCACCAGGCGTGGGGAGACTGTGGCATCGATCCCAACTTGCTCATAAAGATCCTGATAGGCGGGGCGATGCACCAGAACGATTGCTTTTTGGGCTCCCAGTTTTTTGGCAATCAAACCGGAAAGCAGGTTGATTTCTTCACCATGCGATACCACTGAAACCAGGGCATCGCAATTCTGGATACCCACCTCCTTGAGCAGATTAATATTGGTACCGTCGCCGTTAACGATGAGTACATCATCAAGGGATTCTGAAAGCTTGCGGCATATATTTTTATCTTTCTCGATTAAGATTATATCGATATTGTCTTTCTGCAGAGAACGGGCAATAGAATAACCGATATTCCCGCCGCCCACAATCACCACTTTCTTGGCCGCACCGCGCTTTTTCTTACCAAAATATTCCTCAGCCCTGGCCATGGCCTCGACATTACCAATAACAAATATCTCATCATTTAAAAGCAGTTCATCATCACCGCGGGGAATGATCAGATTCTCATCGCGTTTGATCGCGGCGACCAACGTTCCTGCAGGCATGTTCAGGTCTTGAAGGCGGCGCCCCACTACCTTGAGCTGCTCATCCAGGGGAAGCTGAATCAGCTCTATACGGTTTTCGGCATAGTTTTCCACCATCACTGCACCAATAGAGCGAATCTGTTTCTGAAATTCAATGGCTGCCAGCACCTGAGGCGAGATAACCATCTCGATTCCCAGAATGTTGTGATAGAAGCCGGTTTCTCCCTCAATATAGTCCTGGGAGCTTACCCGTGCGACAACTTTTTTTGCTCCCAGCTGCTTGGCTGTATGGGCGCAAAGAAGGTTGACCTCCTCATCATCAGTAACCGCGATCACAAGATCAGCCTTGCCGACTTCGGCCTTGCGGAGTGTGGCCAGCGACCCGCCTGGCCCAGCCAGAGCGAGCACATCCATAACCTCCTCCGCTTCCGCCAAAGCGGTCGGAGAATTATCTATGATAGTAACATCATGATTTTCCCTTGAAAGGTATTGGGCAATATGCTTGCCAACCTCTCCCATACCGACTACTACTACATTCATATCATATTCTCATCGAATTCGCCTGAAGTTATCCCTCAGTGCGCTCTATGTCAATCAATAATTCTCATGATCCCTGCCGCAGTTGGCGCGATTCGATCACATTATCAACTATCATATACCGTCTCAGATATTGAGCGATAATTGAAGCTACATATTCATGGCCTTTCACATTGTAATGAATATAATCCTCCAGTCGCGGATCGAAAAATCCTGACTGGTTTTTGAAATAGGTTGCCGCCGGGGCTACCCAGAACTGCTCCCTGTCACGCAGTTGCCGAATTACCTGATTGTATTCCTCATGAATTCGGAAAAGATTTTCCAGCTGGCTTTCCGACTGGGGCCCAAAATACACCCTGGTATCAGGCGCGGGAGAAGTCAGAAAAACCGGCACTATTCCATTCTCTGTCGCTATCCGCTCGATCTGTGACAGGTTATACCTGTATTCCTGTTGAGAAACCCTGTATTGCGGATTCTGGATATTGAATGACTCCAAACCCTCATCCTCGGTAACTTCCAATATCAGATATTTCATTAGTTTATATGTTTCCAGATGTGCCAGTATATTCTGGAGCCAGACCACCGTGGGCGATAGTATTTCCTGTTCTTTGTCGGTAATACCCTTGCCGGCGCCCCAGATATCATTCCATCCAAAGGAAAGCGTAATAATGTCCGGGTCAAAATCGAGCACCTTTTCTTTAAGTAAAACTAGTCCCTGATGAGACGTGTAACCGGGCACCCCCAGATTCAATACCTGGAAATCCTGCTCCGGATACATCTCTTCAAGTTCGAGCTCCAGAAGCTCAGGGTATGTTTTGCCCTCCGGTATTTCCCAGCCGAAAGTACATGAATTGCCGATGCAACCGACCCTGATTACATCAGTCGGCTTCTCAGTGGAAAAATCTTCGCCGCGGAAACCTTGATTGTTGATATGGTATTCACCCTCGGCCAGAAAATCGCCTTTAATCGTCTTGTTCGGAATAAATTCCCAGAAGAGTGTCGAATGCCGCCGGAAATATTCAGGATATTCATGAACTTTCAACAGCAGGAAGAAGGGTGATTCCCTGCGGGTATGAATTCCCACAGTTCTCAGGGCGGCTTCAAACAGGATAAATACGATTACAATGAATATGAGGGTGTAGAGGATCTTCAGGCCTGTCGATAGTCTTTTTGTTTCAGTCTGTGCCATATTGATTAAATGAAAGAATCGGACGGTTTAAATGCAAGAAAAATCAGAAGATATCATAAATGAAGGGCGCCAGCGCCGAACTCTCCGTAAACAATATAAAAGCTGCCAGAACCAATATTATGATAACTATCGGTGTAATCCAGTAGCGCTTATTATTGGCCACGAAAGACCAGAATTCGGCAAAAAATGATGCCTTCGATTTCGGTGCTTTGTCCATATTCATAGCATAATTATACGATTGTGATCTCACAAATCAAAGTGAAATATTCGTCTTGGCTGCCCACAGGATGCCTCCTTGATATCGAGGGGATGGACCACACATCTAAAAATAGACCTTAAATGCAGATGGAGTAAACAAACAAAAAGAGATGGTGCAGATGTTAGATAATCCCACAATTCAGAAGAGCATTGAACTGGCAATCAAAACCGAGGAAATTGGTGCAAAATTTTATGATGAGCTGGCGGAGAGATTTAAAAACCAACCTGAAATACGGGATATTTTCGCTCAACTTGCAAAAGATGAAAAGACTCACGAGAAACAATTCAAGGAGCTTCTGGGGAAAGCGCCCAAGGACAAAGATATTGATCCAGAACGTGAAGTATACCTGAAAGCTGCCTCCGTTTCGGAATTTTTCAAGACTGACGCCTTCAAGGGCATCGCCAAAGTCGAAAAGCCCGAGCAGGTCATCCAGAGAGCGTTCAGGTTCGAGAAATCCACCCTGTTCTATTATTATGCATTGAAAGATGTTGTCGGCGAAAGCGAAGAACTGGATGCTATAATCAAGATGGAAAAGCAGCATATGACCAATCTTATGAAGGTCATGCTTAACGACGCTAAATTCCGGGGTACATTGGACGCTTTTTGATTTGAAAAAAACAATGCAGGGCTTCATCTGAGAATGGTCTTTTTATCATGACGGACGAAATACAAGATTTTATACAGGCCCAGCAACGAATGCTGGACCGTTATGAAGTGAACGCGCGACCTCAATTCATCGAAATATCATCGATAAGCGGACGTGCACAGGTATTGGTTTCAGGCGAAGGTACTCCGGTGGTTATGATCAACGGGATTGGAACGCCCGGTGCAATGTGGGCTCCCCTGATGGCTGAATTAGAGGGATTGCAGTTGTATGTGGTCGATCTGCCGGGATATGGTCTCACGGATACTCAGCCAGATTTTGCGAGCGACATGCGGCGCAACGCTGTTCTTTTTCTCGAGGACGTGCTGGACAGCCTGGGACTTGACCGGCCGCCATTGGTGGCCAATTCGCTTGGATCGCTGTGGGCATGCTGGCTGGCCCTGGATCGAGATCGGGTTGGACCGATGATCCATATCGGATGTCCCGCGCTGGTTCTCGATTCTTCCGCTCCCTTTCCAATGCGGCTTCTTTCAGTCAGGCCTCTGGGCCGTCTCCTGACACGGCTTCAGCCGCCATCGAAAAAGCAGGTTAAGCAATTAAGTAAGATGGTGAAGGAATATCCTCTGGTTCCGGAATTAATCGATCTTCTGGTTGCAACAGAACAGTTACCGGCTTTCCGTCAGATGTTTCTTTCGACAGTGCATACCCTGCTTCGTTTGCGAGGTACACGCCCGGAAAAGAGACTTACAGCCGATCAAATATCTAAAATACACCAGCCAACGTTAATATTTTGGGGTGAGAATGATCCCTTTGGTTCCCCCGATATAGGAAAAGCAATGGTTGAGTCTATGCCGGATGGCAAGCTGCATATCGTGGATGGCGGACACACTCCATGGTTAAATCAGTCCAAACGCATCGGACCAATAGCAAGGAAGTTCTTACGCCGGCACTCATAGCCGGCTCCCTGTGCGCCGCGAATTATTCTTTATCCCATAGCCAGCTTAAGGTGCTCTTCCACCTGGGGCCAGTTGACAACATTCCACCAGTTATCGACATACTCGCCACGCCTGTTCTGGTATTTGAGATAATAGGCATGTTCCCAAACATCGATACACATCAACGGTGCAATCACCCATTGGGTCATCTTCTGATGGTTCTCGGCCTGCATAATAACCAGACGCTGGTCAATGGGACGGTAGGCCAGAATGCCCCAGCCGGATCCCTCGACTGACTTGGACGCCGCAGAAAACTGATCCTTGAAATTGTCAAATGATCCAAAGTCTTTATTGATTCTTTCCGCAACCAAACCTGAGGGCATGCCGCCCCCGCCATTGTTGGGCGGCGCCATGACTTTCCAGAAAATCGAGTGCAGATAATGTCCGGCGCCATGAAAAGCGGCTTTCAGTGTCCAGTGTTGAACCATATCATAATCGCCGCTGCCGCGTGCCAGAGCAAGCTGCTCCTCAGCATTATTCAGACCGTTTACATATCCCTGGTGATGCTTATCATGATGCAGCCTCATGGTCTGCTCATCGATATACGGCTCGAGTGCGTTGTAAGCATAGTCCAGGTCCGGCAGTGTATGTTTGGTGGGCTCCCCGGCCATTCCCATTGAAGTCTGAGCCTGAGCCTGTGATGATATAAACGGTGCTCCCACAAATCCCGCCGTCACTATGGCACCGCCGGCCCCCTTCAAAAAGTTTCTACGAGCATTATCCATAGCTTCCTCCTTTTTATTATTATTCAAATTTTAATTTCTTTAAAAAGATACAACAGAAACAGCGCGGTTATTGTTCAGCCTATTTGCACATGAGGAGAGCACCCACTTCCATTCAACGGCCCCCTCAAAGCAAAGGAATTTATTTTATTTTCTTATAATGAATCTGGCATCCACAGCTTTGGTGGTTTTGGGAGATGCGGATATAATGAAGGGATTGACATCGAGCTCGGCAATTTCTGCAAAGTCGCTCACAAGCTGGCTTATCCTGAGTATCGAATCAATCAACACATCCATATTGACAGGCTCGCTACCCCGGAAGCCCTTCAAAATCTGGTATCCCTTCAAGGATTTGATCATTTCCTCGGCATCAAGATCGGAAAGTGGATTGATCTTGAAAGCAACATCCTTCATAATCTCGACATAAATGCCCCCAAGGCCGAACATGATAATCGGACCGAAGGCAGGGTCGGTGGACATCCCGATAACTGTCTCGACCCCGCTCGATACCATCTCCTGAATCACGACGGAAAATTTCTCTTTGCCTTTGAGGTCTCGGGCGACTTTCTTTTTCAGGCTATCGAATGTCTTGTTGATCTCGTCAGGGGTCCTCAGGTCAAGGGCCACCGCGCCTTTATCAGTCTTGTGCAAGATCTTGGGCGTGTTAATTTTCATCGCCACCGGGAAGCCCAGCTTCCTGGCCTGCTTTACCGCCTCTTCCTTGGAATAAGCATATAGATATGGTGCAATCGGAAAACCATAGGCTTCGAGGATGTCCAATGCCTGTTCACCGATTATCTCAGGGGTCTCCGCTCTGTTGATTATACTCTGCACCTTCTTCTTTTTGACTTCGAATTTTTTGAACTCACCCTCGGGACGATCTTTCCATTGACGATATTTCTCAAGATTCGCCAGTGTCCGCGCGGCGGATTCGGGGAATATGAATGAAGGTATCTCGTTATTCCTTAGAATCAGTAATCCGGTCGATTCCAGTCCAACACCCATAAAACATGCTACCATCGGTTTGTCATGTTCCTTGAATGTGTTTACTATCGAATGCGCCACAGCCTCCTGGTTGACAGTAATAGGCGGTACGAATATGGCAAAAACTGAATCGATATTTTTATCATGACAGACGGCATGGAGGGCATGTTGAAACTCTTTCTCCCCGGCGCCCGCAATCAAATCCAACGGATTTCCTATGGGAGTATCCGGGGGTAGGATTGGCCGTATCTTTTTCTGTGTGCCGGGAGCATAGTCTGGTAAGTCCAAGCCCAGGTTTACCAGCGAATCGGTAGCAATAATACCCGGGCCTCCGGCATTGGTCACAACACCCACATTGCTTCCTTTGGGAAGGGGCATGCGCGCAAATGCCGAGGCCACATCAAACATCTGCTCGATAGTACCCACTCTGAGGATTCCAGTCTGCTGGAAAAGCGCCTCGACCGAAACATCCGAGCCTGCCAGGGCGCCTGTGTGCGAGGAAGCCGCGGCCATACCCTTGGGCGTAGTCCCTGCCTTGACCGCAATTACCGGTTTTATCTTTGTAATCTGACGTGCCAGGCTGCTGAAATTACGGGGATTGCCAAAATCCTCGAGATATAAAAGTATGATCTCTGTATCTGGATCCTGCCCGAGATATTCCATCACATCGATACTGTGTACATCGGCTTTATTGCCGATTGAGACAAACTTGGAAAATCCCAGATTCATCTGAGTGGCCAGCGCCATGATCGCTTCGCCCATAGCGCCCGACTGTGAAACGAATCCAATCTTGCCATATTTCGGCCTGACCTTGGAAAAGGTGGCATCCATGCGGCATGACGGGTTGGCATTGATCACACCGAAGCAATTGGGACCGATCATCCGCATACCATACTCTTTAACTTTCTCCGTCAACTCCTCTTCCATCTTTGCTCCGGTTGCCCCAACCTCACGAAATCCGGCTGTTATGACAATCAGCCCTTTAACTCCCTTTTCTCCGCATTGGTCAACCACTTTGGAGACATGTTCACGCGGGACTATGATCACCGCGCAGTCAACAGCGTCGGGCACATCACGTACAGTGGAATAGGCCTTTATTGAATGAATAACGGAATGAGAGGGATTTACCGGAAATACTTTACCATTGAATTCATAACTTATAAGATTATGCAGAACTTCATGTCCGATCTTGCCCTTGACGGGAGTAGCGCCTATCACGGCGATCGATTTGGGGTCGAAGATATGTTCTAACCCTTTCATGGATTATTCCTCATTAAATATTTCAGCCAGCCATTTTTGTGATATATACTCAATTTGAAGCTAATTTACCACACAAAAAAGCCCCCGTAAACGGGGGCTTTACATTGTTTATGCTGTTGTATACGTCTTGCTGCCTTTTTTCTTTTCATGCTTTTCTTTGATTACAGCCTGGGCAGCGGCCAGCCGGGCAATCGGTACGCGGAACGGTGAACAGGAAACATAATTCAATCCGGTCTTGTAACAAAATTCGACACTAGCCGGATCGCCTCCATGCTCTCCGCATATTCCAACCTTCAGATCTTTGTTGACCGAACGTCCTTTTTCCGTACCCATCTGCACAAGCTGACCCACTCCGGTCTGATCCAGGGTTACAAATGGGTCCTTTTCGAAGATCCCCTTATCGATATAGTATTTCAGGAATTTGCCGGCGTCATCACGTGAAAAGCCCATCGTCATCTGGGTCAGGTCGTTGGTTCCAAAGGAGAAGAAATCGGCCTGCGAGGCAACTTCATCGGCGGTCAAAGCTGCCCGCGGTACTTCGATCATTGTACCGACCTTGTATTCAATCTTGGCTTTGGTTTTGCGGATTATCTCCTCGGCCACCCTGACCGCAACCTCTTTCTGGTTCTCGAGTTCCTTGACATTTCCAACCAGCGGGATCATGATCTCGGGGAATACCTTCTTGCCTTTTTTGGCGAGATCACAGGCGGCTTTGATGATTGCACGGATCTGCATTTCAGTGATTTCAGGGAATGTGATTCCGAGACGGCAGCCACGATGACCCAGCATCGGATTTTGTTCATGCAGGTCCTGAATTCGTGCCAGGATTTTTTCCTGTTTGCCTATCTTTTCCTCGTCTGCGCCGTCATCAATCAATTTCTTGATTTTAGCCTTGACCTCATCGGCATTGGGCAGGAATTCATGCAGGGGCGGATCGAGAGTCCTGATCGTGACCGGAAGACCTTCCATAGCTTTGAAAATTCCGGTAAAATCAGATTTCTGGAAAGGCATAAGCTTATCCAGCGCGGCCTGACGCTCTGCGGTAGTGTCGGCCAGAATCATCTGTTGCACAACAGGCAGACGATCCTCGGCGAAGAACATATGCTCGGTACGGCAGAGCCCGATGCCTTCTGCACCGAACCTCCGTGCAGTCGTAGCATCATTGGGAGTGTCGGCGTTGGTTCGTACACCCAGGGTTCGATATTCATCCGCCCAGTCCATGAACTCGCCGAACTCACCCGTCAATTCCGGCTCAATAGTCGGTATCTCGCCCAACATCACTTCGCCAGTAGTACCATTGATTGTAATCATGTCGCCTTCTTTGACGATCAGTGTACCAATCGCAAACTGGCGCTGTGATTCATATACCCTGATGTCTTCGCATCCGGCCACACAGGGCTTGCCCATGCCGCGGGCAACAACAGCAGCATGCGAAGTCATACCACCGCGGGATGTCAGGATCCCTTCGGCCGCGAACATGCCATGAATATCATCAGGATTTGTCTCGGTTCTGACCAGGATAACCTTCTCCCCACTTTCACTGGCTTCCACAGCCTGATCAGCCGTAAATATAACCTTTCCGCAGGCGGCTCCGGGCGAGGCAGTCAGGCCTGTAGCAACAACGTCATACTCGGCCTTTGGATCGATACGAGGATGCAAGAGCTGATCCAGATCCTTGGGGACTATGCGCATCAAAGCCTCTTCCTTGCTGATCAGCTTCTCCCTGACCATATCCACTGCAATCTTCACTGCTGCTGGAGTTGTGCGCTTCCCGGCACGGGTCTGCAGCATGTACAGCTTGCCTTCCTGAATCGTGAATTCAAAGTCCTGCACATCCTTATAGAACTTTTCCAGTTTGTTTGTTATATCAACCAGCTGCTTGTATACGCTGGGCATCTCCTTCTTCAATTCAATGATGGGCTTGGGTGTACGAATGCCGGCAACCACGTCCTCGCCCTGAGCATTTGTCAGATACTCGCCATAGAACTCTTTCTCTCCACTGGAGGGATTACGAGTGAAGCCCACCCCGGTGGCAGAGGTATCTCCCATATTGCCATAGACCATGGTCTGGATATTCACTGCGGTACCAAGATCACCGGGGAGATCATTTAGCTTGCGGTATGTAATTGCACGAGGATTGTTCCATGAACGGAAGACCGCATCCCGGGCCATCTCAAGCTGTTTCCAGGGATCCTCGGGGAATTCCTCCCCCGACTTATCCTTGACGATTTTCTTGAAACTCTTAATTATCGACTTGAAATCATCGGCCGAAAGCGAGGTGTCCTGACGGATCTTGCGCTGCTTCTTTTTCTTGGTTATGACTTCTTCAAAGATATCCTTATCAATACCCAGGACAACATTGCCGAACATTCCAATGAAACGTCTATAGTTGTCATATCCGAAGCGTTCATTATCGGTTTTCTTAATTAAACCTTGCAGGGTCTCGCTATTTAAACCCAGGTTTAAGACCGTATCCATCATCCCCGGCATCGAGAAAGCCGCGCCGGAACGCACCGAAACAAGAAGAGGGTTTTCGGGATCGCCGAACTTCATGCCGGTATCCTTTTCCAGCTTGGTCATGGCTTTCTCGATCTGCTCATCCAGACCGTCCGGGACCTGCATATTGTTATCATAGTATTCGCGGCAAACATCGGCTGTAATCGTGAACCCGGGAGGGACGGGAATCCCGGCATGAGTCATATCCGCCAGACCTTTGCCTTTACCCCCCAGGAGATATTTATCCTCTTTATGGCCCTCGGCTTTGCCTGCGCCAAAATAATAAACCATTTTCATCTTAGATGTCTTTGTCCTTTTAGTTGTAGTTGTTTTTTTGGTTGTCTTAGTTTTTTTGGCTGCCGTCGCTTTTTTATCAGCCTTCGCCTTTTTGGCTGTTTTAGCCTTTTTAACTTTTTTGGCAGCTTTAGCCTTGGTGGCTGTCTTTTTAGCTACTTTTTTGGCTTTTGTTGATTTAGCCATCTTCGTCTTCGAGACCTTTTTAGCTTTCGGTTTTTTCTTGGATGTTGCCCTCTTTTTGGGCTTTTTCGCCTTTGCAACCATATCCTCTCCATTATGTTAAAATTTTCTGCCTAATTACAAAAAATTATGCCAAAACGCAAGCTTAATTTGAAATGGACACACTAATCCATCAGGATATAGAACTGGATTGGATAATGTTGGTTCAAAAATAGCGCAAAAAAGCCCTACATTGTGAAAAAGCGCTCACCCTTTATAATATCATTCAGAAGCCTGAGAGTCTTTTCAACCGGAGCATGCATGAGATCGTGAGTATTCACGGTCTGTTTGTACTTTTCACGGACGAATTCCACCCCATTTGCACCCTTCACCCCAGCCTTCTGTTTCTTCTTGTGGGTCAGGTTATAGAGTCTCTGGTACTCTTTGGCTTTTTCCTTGTGGGCTAAGTAATACCTGCGTTGGTACTCCCGCCGGGCCTCACGAGCCTCTTCAGGCGTTTTGTACTTTCTGCGTCGTCGAGGCTTTGATATATTAATCTTAGCCATAACACCTTCCTTGGTTAAAGATTAACCAGTCCAAAACTCGAAGATGTGAGCCAAAAAGATTGTCAATGTAACTAATTTAATACGAATGGGTTGTCATGTCAATAAATTTTTGTCGATTTTTACAAAAAGTTTATGAAAAATCGAAAAATCTATTTTATTGACAATTAAACGATTATGAAACGTATTAAATGCTCATACATTTGTAATCATACAAATATTGCCCCACTTGCCCTTCACACAACAATCCTCTGTCTCACATTCGTTTAAGTTAACTAATTCCTCATACACAGCGGGAGCTCAGACACTCCCGAAAAATATCTCTATTACGTCCTTCAAATAAGCAATTCTATTCACAAAGAGCGAAATACGAGCCATAACGGTAAAACCGAAACTTGCACCGAAGCCGATCATGAGAACCCATATACCGATCTTGGCCAATCCTCCAAAAAGGCCCTTGTGTTCCTTGGAGAAGAAGAAGTAAATCACTCCGCAGATAACTCCGATCACAATGAAGATATTCCAGAACTCCGCGGCGCTGCCAAATCCGACAGGAACCATTGTGGCGGAAAGCTGCCGGTTCACAAAGTTCTGCATATTAAGCGGGATCGCCAGGCCGCTGCCGATGCCGATGTACACCGCAATCGGATAACGTGACACCCAGGCCAGCTTGCGCGAGAAGCGAAACCACATCATTATTCCCAGAAGACCCGGCAGGATATAGAACCATTCGTTGGAAAAATTATAAAATACCGTATCGATCAGTTTCGGCTTCAAGCTGGTCCAGAATAGAAGAACCACGAAATAACCCGCCGACACTCCTACAACCAGATGCTCGGCGAACTTATAGAATGGATTGTCCTTATACAGGAAGGAGAACGTAAACAGGGTTAAGACCAATCCGAGTAGGTACCATAATAACGGTAATATAAATGTCTCTTGCATTTTCTATCCCTCCTTCCTATACCTGCTGGCTCACTGTTGCTTTTTTGCGCCTGTCGGAAAGGAAGTACCCCAGATTTCCGAGGACGATGAATAGTATAATTGTCAGGTGGGCCACCACCTGCGCCGGCATACCCTCCTGGGCCTTACCTCCCTGGAAATCGACCAGCGTTTCATATTCCGCCGCACCTTTCCAACCGCCAATCAGGCCGAAGATCTGCCCCGACTGCAGATACTGATAATAGTCGGCGCCCATAACTCCGGTCAGACCTAACGCCAGCGGCACACCATAACGGCCGTTGCCGTAAATAAGCCAGAAATCGGCGGTATTACCGGCGGTAATATCTATCGCCAGTTTAATATCATTGTAATTACGCACTCCCTGCATGATATTCAATTCTCCCAGGGGCGTATTGTAATAGTCTTGCGGGAAATACAGCCTGAAGTTCTGGCCCATGCCAAGGATAACCAGGGCAGGATAAGGCTTATATCCAAGGAAGCAGTAATCAATACCATACTCCCAGTCTTTCTTGTATGTTTTATCGCGGTAACGATTGTCACCAGACTTTTCATACATTTCCTGGTTGTACTCCCTGAACCTGTCGATTTTCTCCGCGTAAGTTCCGGATGCGGTTCTGAGAATATTTTCCGCCATCCCGGCCCCGTACTGGGAGAGAGTCACACCTATTACTTTAACCCCCCGTCTCTGGCAATGCTCGAGAATAGCGAACGACATCGGATGCAGCTCAGCCAGAGCATTGGGATCATAATCGAAGGCTATCAGAATCTTGTCGCCTTCGTTCAGTGATTCGATCCTGTCATAAATCGATTTTACTTCTGATGTAATTGTAACAGGCACGTCAAACCTGGTCAGGAATGCGATAACCACCACAACCGCCAGAAAGAGATAAACCCAGCGCCTGTCCAGTTTTGAGATCTTTTCAAAGAAATCCATTTCAGGCACCTCCTAATCTCTTCCCATATAACCGCGTTCAACGCCCAGCAGGACCTTCACGGCGGTAGCCACCATACCCAGACCCACACCGATAAAGATTGCGCGTTTCGCAGCCATATTTGGTATTTTTAAAAGCCAGCTCGACAAGTCTGAAACTGCACCTGAAATCGGTCCCAGCGGTACAAACCTTATCATGATAATCAGGGCCGCTACCAGCAGAATCGTCGATAGAAGCGACCTGGCCCGGAAGGCACGATAGGCCGCCGAAGCTATATAGAAGGCCAGCAGAGAGAACATGGTGGCCTGGATCGGGATCATTATATTATCAAAGAATTGCACATAGAAATAATTCCGCAGGTAGCCTCCCAGTAGAAGGATATCGCCAGACTCAAGGGAGGCGCCCGGCTCGAAATCGAAATTGCCCCGGTTCGAAAAAGTGGCAATGTTGTTGGACAATTCATTGGCCGAGATCAATGCCGTTCTGCCATTTTCAGTTATCATTCCGGTGGTCACATCCACAGGGTTACGGCCGGAGAAGAAACGATTGGCGTTGCCAAAACCGCCTTCACCGTTATTCCTGTGTACCCAGAGCATGTTATCTCCGAGACTGGCTACAACGAGATCGCGAAACTCGTCATCGTTGATGCTTCCGCCGGCGACAGCTGTGGGCCGGATCCCGGTCTGATAAGAATCCCGGGCTACGAATATTCCGGTTGAGTCGCTTCTGAGTATGTGCAGTATACCCGGTTCGTCGCCTTTGCTTTCGGTCACAGCCAGGTCGATCCATCCGTTTTCATCAAAGTCGCCGGTAGCCAGCGCGGTGATCTCACCGCCATCCACCGCGAAATTCTGAGCGCTCTGGAAGGTACCGTTGCCCTCTCCAAACAAAAGCGAAACATTGCTCGAGCCTTCATTTGCAACAACTATATCATTTACGAGATCTCGGTTGAAATCGGCGGCATATACATCAACAGGTTTAGTCCCTACATTGTAGGTGCGCGCATCTGCAAAGGTACCATCGCCATTATTGATAAGGACAGAAATATTATTGGATGCGCTGTTGGCAACAACCAGATCGTTAAGAGCGCCATCGCCATCGAAATCACTCCGTGCAATAGCAACTGGAGTCCCTCCAACCGCATAGCCCACAGGTTTCTCGAATTTGGGTTTGCCTACATTGAAGATCGAGTCAAGTTTTCGGTCCGGCGTGATCCTTTTTCGTTTGCGTTCAAAATCCCCGGGAGTGCTGCTGTTAATGATTACACTGACTTGATCCGTATTCTGGTTGGGGACTGCTATATCAAGATCATTATCGCCGTCCAGATCAGTCAAGACAATATCGCTCGGGGTCTCGCCGGCCGGATAAGTGTAAGCGGATATAAACAATCCATTGCCGCGATTCTTAAATATTGACACATTATCACTGGCGTAGTTGGCGACCACAATGTCGTTATCCTGGTCGAAATCGACATCACCGACAGCCACACCTTCTGGCTGGTCACCGACATTGCCGACCCGCCATGGCCACCATCCGAAGAACAACATGGCAACCAGGCCGATCAAAATGACCCAGGAGTAAACCCATCCCGGCGCTTTCCGCCGTATCTTATCCCAGGATACACGTACCAGGGACCAGATACCCAGTGCCAGCGCGAAGATGCCGATGATGATCGTGAAGTCGATCATATATTCATAAAAGAACTCTGATTCTTCGCGGGGGATGAAATACTGGATCATCATGAAAAGGCCGGTGATCAATACTATTTTTAAAGGAATCCACTGCTTCATATCATCACCTCACTTATAGTCTAACCGTAGTGGCTTCGATAAATTGATCCCAGCCGAACGTTGCCGCTATTACACCGGCAATAACCAGCACAATAAAGATGGCCTTGCCCCAATCCTCGGCCTTGAGTGAACCGAGAAGAGTTGGCTCTCCGCTCAAGTAGGCGCTGGCGGCATAAAGTTCTTCACCGATCAGCGTGTAGTCACAGGCCACAATGAAGAACGGCAGCTGGGCCACCTGGTCGGTACCGGCAATCTGGATCGACCCTGCCAGAGATCCGGTTTCCGCCAGAAGCAGTGATTCAGCATAAAATATTCCCAGATAAAAGTTCGATGCGGGAAGCTCTCGAAGCATCATACCGTTAACCGCCGCCACATAGGCGAACTGACTCTGTGTGACGAAGAAGACCTGGTCCTCATCATAAGCATCAGGCCGCCCAGCCTCGGCATATGAATTCTTCACAACCTCTTGAGCCACGGTCATCACGATCGGATCATAGCAGGGCACCATCAGGGAGCTTTGATGATCCGCTACCCTGCGGGCCACTCGTCCCAAAATCGTGAAAGAACAGATTGTGGCGATATCCGATGCAGTTCCCAGACCGAGAACATAAAGGATCGGCTTTCCCATTTCCGTGGCACGTCCAATCGCCTCGTCTACCGCATTAATTCCTGATAGAGGTCGGACATAAAGCTTGGTATCCTCGCCTTTTGTTCTGCGTACGAACCACCCGACGAGAAATCCGATCGCACCGATACTGATGGCTAAGCCTATGCTGCCAAAAATCGCCCCGGGTATCGCATAAAGGAACCATAAACCATTAACCGACGCTCCTGTAATTAATCTGATCAGAAGGAACAGCCATATAATGATGACAATAATAATCGGCCACATGACCAGAAATTGCTTCATATCTATCTGACCGCCGGCAACAATTACGAATGCTACGGAAAACGAAGCAAAGATCAAAACCGCCACAGCTACAGGGGCCTTACCGGTGTGGAACCATTCTCCATTAGCCTGAACCGGACCATAAACCTCTGACTCGCTCTTCACATCCTCATCGGCAACGGCGGCAATCTTGTACCAGTAATCCTCGCCGTTTGGCATAGGATCAGGTCCGCCCGGAGCATCTCCCCGATCGGTATAAGTTGTGACTCCATAGGGAACTGCTCGCCGAAGTTCGTATTCGATTTCACCTTCAACCATCTCGCCCCGCCAGATCTCATATCCGGTTACATAATTCCCGGTACCATCATCGTCGGGAGAAAGCTTCCATTCCAGGTCAATCGCATGTCCATGGTCGTTCTCTGCATCCTTGACCTCCACGATTTCAGGAGGAGCAGGAGGTGGAATTTGCGGTTCTTCTTGAAGCGTATCCGTCTCCATGGAAGCCTCACCAGATTGATCCGGCGCCTGGGCAAATACCGACGTCGCCATAAACAGCAGTATTGCCAGGAGCAGTAATTTCAATCGCATCTGGAAAAGGCAATCTTTCATAAGCACCTCTAAATTATTGATTATTTGATTAATCCAAGCCAATCGCCGAAAAGATAGGTCATCCTTCCGGCCAAAAGTGATATTCTTGCCATTACGGTATATCCAAAACCGGCTCCAAAGGTTAACATCAGAACCAGAATTCCAAGTCTTGCAGCGCCGCCGAAAAATCCTTTGTGCTCTTTGGAAAAGAAGAAATATACCAGTCCGCAGAGCACACCTATAAAAATAAATATATTTGAAAAGCTGCCCCAGAAACTCACGCCGGCATCAGTTTTATCCACTAACGGAAGGATGGTATTGTTGACCTGCTGGATAAAATCGGATCGCAGGTAGCGAATCAGGTTCAGACCGGCAGTGGTTCCTACGATAAATGCCAGGGCCCAGCGGGAAATCCATCCGCCTTTGGGTGAGAGGCGCATCAGGAGCACTATTCCCAGAAAGAGCGGAATCAAAAACCAAAAACTCGGTTCCTTTTCCGCCAGAGCTGGCAGGACGCCCTTTACCGCTCCCGGCCAGAGTTTGGCCACCAGATTCGGCACCATAGTGCCCCAGAAACCCATGGTCATCCAGTAAGCCGCAGAAACACCCACAAACAGATGTTCCGCGAATTTATAATAGGGATTGTCCTTGTAAAGAAATGACATGATGAAGAGAGTCAGAAAAGCTCCGGAAGTAATGAATATTCCATCCCGCAGCGACCCTCTGTCCATTGTCACTAGATAGACACTCAGCACGATGGCGGAGAGTACGATTACAAATATGATCCACTTAATGGTTTTTGGATTCACAGTCCTTATTTCTCCAGAGTCAATTTGCGTTCCTTACCGCGATACATGAAGTACATCACATTTCCGAAAACTATAAAGAGCATTATAACGATATGCGCAACCATCTGCGCGACCATCATATTCATTCCCGGAGTAGGGGTCTTCGCGAATGCATCCGGATATGTGTTCAGCACATGACTTTCATATTCGGCCGCGCCCTTGATCCCGCCCAGGAGCCCGACCATCTGATTGGGATAATAGGGATAAAGCTGGGGAGCCGAGACAGCAGTGCAGGCCCCGCCGATCGGGATCTGACCCGGGTCACCGGCAAACAGGATCCACTCCTTGATACCGGGGAATCCGCCGCCGAAGGACACGATCAAATCCATATCTTTCAAGCTGGCCACTTGCTTCATGATCGGAATCTCTTCGATATCGGTACCGTTAGCATCGGTGCTGTACATGCGCTTCATATCGTCCACGATCACACGGATCAAGCCCTGGTTGCCCGCTTTATATCCGAGATTAACATAATCTATGCCATATTCATAATTGGGGAATTCCGGTTCCAGTACCTGTTCCACAGTCTGAACCGTAAGGCTTTGCCCTGTGGCCCAGACCGCCATGAGGTAGACTTTAAGCCCCTTCAGACATGCATGACGCAGAATAACATCAACCATAGGCTGAATTTCAGGCGCGGTAGTTGGACCATAATCAAACGACATCAAAAGACGTGATCCGGGGGGCAAATCATCTATTTTGTCATACAACGCCAGGACTATGGGCGAAGGCTCTTCCTCAAACCGCAGTCCCAGGAGCAGCGGGATAATCACCGCAAGTGCAATGAAGATGAAGATATAACGGCGGTCGATAAACTGCAGCCGTTCCAGAAGACCCGCTTTATTTTTCGTATCGTCAGGCATAAAATCCCTTTATTTGCTGTCAGCACCCAGATAGGTTCTTTCAACGCCCAGTATTAATCTCAGTGCCATCGATATAACACCCAGCGCAATCCCGATCAAAATCGCCCTCTGTCCCGCAAGGTTGGGCACATCCATTATCCAGTCTGTCAAGGTCGGGACGAAATTAAAGGCTGTGGCCATAAAACCAATACCCGCTCCGGCAAAGAAGTCTGCGATCAGGCTTGGCGCGGGAGTGCGTCCCAGAAGAATCACAAATGCCGCTATCAGCAATATGGATGCGTCGATATTTTTCGCCCGGAAGGCCCGATATGAAGCTGAGGCCACAAAGAATGCCAGCAGCGCATACATAGTACCCTGCAGGGGCGTGAAGATCGAATCATACAGATCGGCAAAAAGCGATCCTGCCGCAGTAACATCTCCCTGAATTCCCTCAGGATTACCGATCTTGAAAAGCCCGGCTGCAAGCATCACAAAAAATCCCAGCAGGGTTACAATCGAGAACTGCCAGTCGGTTTTCTTCCTGTAGACTTTGGAAAAATGTACGCGGCAGAGGTTGCCACCGCCCAGAATGAACGCGAAGACGGCTATAATATCGAAGTACAGTGAAAAATCCTCACCCAGATTGCCGAACGGCCTGTGGGGTATAAATTCTGCCACCACCAGTACGGTGCCGACAAAAAATGTTATCATTATAGGTACTGTTCTACGCCACATATTCTCTTACGCCGAAAACCACGATTTAATCATGTCAGTTATCTCTACAAAAGTCTCACTTCCGGTCAATGCGGCAAGTGTCGCAAATGCTGTTCCCAGTATGATAAATACCATTGCAATGAATTTACCCACATCCTGACCCTTGAGAGAGCCAAGCTGTTTGGGTTCGCCCGAGAGGTAAGCCGAGGCCGCGAATAATTCCTCACCGATTAAGGTGTAGTCGCAGGCGGCCACAAAAAACGGCAACTGGGCAGGCATGGCAGTCCCGGCTATCTGGATAGCGCCGATTGAGTTGCCGGTTTCGGCCATGATCAGAGATTCGGCAAAAAACGCACCCAGATAGAAGCAGGTGGCCGGTTTCTCCCTGACCATGATCCCGTCGACAGCAGCCACATATCCGAATTGCTCGTCGGTGATATAGTGCACCATATCATCCGAATATGCATCCGGACGTCCTGCTGAAAGATAGGCCTCTTTTATTGTCTCACGTGCGGTGGTCATCACGATCGAACGCGATACGGGCATATTTATCTTGGTATCATATTCTGCAATTGTCTTGGCTACACGTCCCAATATAGTAATCCCGGCAACCGTCTGGACATCATCCATATCCTGAATGCCGGGAATAAATAGAATCGACTTGCCCATTTCGGTGGCGCGGCCGATAGCATTCTCTATCGCCTGCAAGCCGCCGATGCGACGCAGGAAGAGCTTTCTTCCCCCTCGCGCCATGGCAATAAAAATTACCACTGACGTACAGATGATTAGGCCGATAATGAGCGTATCCAGATCTTTCGAATTGAACCATTGAGCGCTCGACTTAACCGGTCCGACTACATTGGAGGTACCCAGGATTTCATCCTCGAAAGAGGCCATCAAATTCCGATCATACTCCGCCAGCATGGACACATCTTTAATGCCAAGCTCGGTGAACTCGGGAAACTGTTCCATAAGAGGATCGATTTCTTCTCGGGTGAGTCTGACCTCTCCCTGATATTTCGGGAATGTAACTACCTTATAATAATATCCTGTACCGTCTTTGGTGCCTTTATCGATATATAATGTATCCTGATGATTGGCAACGCCCACGATATGGAAATCGAAAGCCGGATTCTGCGAACGCAGGATAATATATTTTGAGACCAGACCATCATCAGCAATATCATCTGATGAAAGATCCCAGATTAATTCAATTTCTCCACCGGCATCATCCGGACTGTCCTTTACCTCGAGATCTGTTACCGGGGCCAGCTTGGGAATCTGGTAAGCGTCTTCCTCTTGGACAGTTGTGTCTGATATTTTCTCTTCAGTCTGGGCAACTGCAGAGAAGCAAAACAGAAAGTGAAACAGTAAGGTGAAAATCGCAGCTTTTAATTTTAACATTTTCCAGACACAAAAAAGGCCGCACATATCCATATGTGGGGCCACCATAATGTAATTTATTTAAAAATTTTTATTTTCAAAATTTATGCCTCATCAATGGCCACGGCCAATATAAAAACTGACGCTTATTATAACTATTTCCGGTTCGAGAAGTCAAGTAATTTATGGCATTTCATCAATTGCAAGAAGAATAAAATAGACACAGCTCAATCATAATATCTGGGAGCAGGTCTGCAAACTTGAATGAGAATTAAGAGAATTCTGGAGATTTAATGCGGGATCATCTGACTACCTTCAGCCACTCGACCAGAAGAAAATCGATTCTTCCGATCAAGAGCGACATACGGCTCATGACAGTATATCCGAATGAGGCGCCGAATGTGACCATCAAGAACCAGGTGCCCACTGTGGCGGCACCTCCGAAAAATCCGGTATGTTCCTTTGAGAAGAAGAAATATATCAATCCACAGAAAACACCCATGAAAATTATCAGTCCGGTAAGATTCAAGGGCATCGAAAGGCTGTAGTATGTTCCCAGCCCGCATGCAGCGAGAGCGATAGCAAAGAAGAAAAGTTTTGTGGGTGTGGGCAGATCTATGGTACTGCTGCGCCCGAAGAGTATGAATCCCAGGGAAACCACAAGCACCGCGAACACAAGAACATTCCCGATAATCACGCCGCCCGACTGAACCCATCCAATCGATTCCGGGGAAGTCACCACCGGCTGAATCGTACTGCCTATTTGACGCACAGCATTGGAAACCAGATAATTGATCAGGTATAACCCTGCGGTTCCACCCACCACCACCGAGAGCGGCCAGCGGGAAATCCATCCAATCGGAGGGACAAGACGCAAAAGCATCATAAGTCCCAGAATTCCGGCACCGGTATATAGCAGATTATAATCGAATTGTCCCTGGAGAAGACTCTGCACCGCCGGACTCCAATTGGTCCAGAACTTTGCATGCAGGCTCTGCCAGAAGAGCGAGGCAAACCAGTATCCGGCCGAAAGACCGACAAAAATGGCCTCAGAAAATTTATACCACGGATTGTCCTTATATAAAAAGGACATTATGCCCAGAGTCAAAAACGCTGCAATCCAAACACCTATAATATCGGAGCTCATATTATCTACTCGCCTTGAGTTTATCCTTGCGTCCAATTACAAAATAGGCAATGTTCCCGACCACGATGAAGAACATCACAACCGCGTGTGCGATCGTCTGCGAAAACATGTATTTCGTGCCCTTATCCTTATATTCAACTCTTCCGCCATCGCCCTTTGCAAACACACCCTCGAGTTCAGCGGCCCCGCGCATACCGCCAGCCAGCCCCACAATCTGCCCCGAATTATAATAGGGATAAACCTGAGGCGCCTGAACCGCGGTATTACCTGCACCAAGACGGACATGAAACCGGTCAACAGCTATCTGCACCCATTCGACAGTTCCCGGATAACCGGCGGAAAAATTAATGGAAAAATCTATGTCGTTGAAATTTTTTATACCGCGCATTAAAGGAAGCTCTTCATATCGGTTGCCAGCGTAATCATTCTTGAACATGTCATAAAAAGACGAGCCCATCCTCTGAATCACGAATTCATTTCCAGCCTGATAGCCAAGGTTCACATAATGTATCCCGTAAACATATTCGGATTCATCGATATCATCCTCCGCGAAGGCCCGGTTGAGCGCCATATTGGCCTGTATCGGTCCCTGGGGCCAGAGTCCCATGATAATTATGCGTAGCCGCTTTTTCAGACAGTATTTCATGATCGCATCTGCCATAGGCTGAAGCTCCGGAGCAGACGGTGGATCATAATCGAATGACATCAAGACCTTGGAATTGGGCTGCAGTTTATCAAGCGCATCATATAATCCCTGTACCTCGCGCGAGATCGAAAGCTCGAAATCGACATTCAGGAACATCGGTACGGCTAAAGCGAGAAAGACGAAAAGAAAAATCCAACGTCTGTCTATAGCCAGAAGCGCTTTCCAAAAATTCATCAATCACTCCCCAGGTATGAACGTTCGATACCGAGAATTATGCGCAGGGATGTCGAAACAGTCCCCAGCGCAATACCGATCAGAATCGCCCGCTGACCGGCAGTATTCAGTACCTGCATTATGAAATCCGAGATCGTCGAGAGGATCTTCCAGTCGGCCGGCAAAAAGCCAAAAATCAGTTCGTCAAAAAGAACCCGTCCAGATAGTACCAGAAAGGCCGCCACCAGGAGCAGTGTGGCCTGAAAATTCCTGGCCCTGAAGGCACGATAAGAGGCCGAAGCGACATAAAAAGCCAGCATTGCAAACATGGTCGCAGAAAGCGGGGTGTAAACATTATTATAGAGCCAGTCAAACTTGGTGCCCGGCTCCTGAAATCCCGGTCCCTCCGATATCCCCACCAGTGCCATGGTCAACCATGAAATGATTATTACCAGCGAGAAAAACCAGTCCTTCTTGCGTTTGGATACGCTGAGAAAAGAAAGCTTCAGCAGATTTAACGCACCGAGCCAGATTGCGGAGGCGGCAATAATAGAAAGCCAGTCACTGAACAGGGCTTCGACTTTGTCGAATGGTGTGTGGGGTATAAAATACTGGATTATATAAGCTATACCGACAGTCGCTGTAATTATTAATGGAATCTCTCGTCTCATAAGATCTTACACCCTGAATAATGACGCAAAGTCAAACCATCCAAACGTCTGCACGATTACACCCACTGCCAGAGCTATTAATAAAAGAGCCTTGCCAATATCCTGTCCCTTGAGAGAACCCAGAAGCTTCGGCTCTTTAGAAAGATAAGCGGAAGCGGCAAAGAGCTCCTCGCCGATAAGGGTATAGTCGCAGGCCGCCACAAAAAACGGAAGCTGGGCAGGCATGGCTGTGCCTGCAATTTGAATTGCATCAATCGAATTACCTGTCTCGGCCAGAATCAAAGACTCTGCATAAAATGCGCCCATATAGAAAATAGTGGCCGGTCTCTGACGCACCATCTTACCATCAATTGCGGCAGCATACCCGAACTGATCATCGGTCAGATAATGCACCATATCTTCATCAAAAGCCTCTGGACGGCCGGCATTTGCATATGCTTCCTGGACAATCTCACGCGCCGTCACCATAACCAGCGAACGCGAAACCGGCACCTCCAGTTTGGTATCCATCTCGGCCGTCAAACGCGCGACACGTCCCAAAATCGTCACACCGGCAATAGTCTGAATATTCTGCATATCCTGGGTACCGGGAATGAAGAATATCTCCTTGCCCATCTCCGTCGCCCGTCCAACCGCTTCTTCGACGGCATCCAGACCGGCAATTTTCCTGATAAACAGCTCTTTTCCCTTGCGGGCCTGACGAATGAAATACAATATGAAGAACGACAAAACTACCGTTATAACAAGGACATTCACACGCCGCATATTCAGCCATGATTTCTTAGTCTTGACCGGCCCGGCCACATCAGTCCTGGCCATCAGGCCCTCACCCAGATATCTTCCGATGGTAATCAACTGATATGGATCTGAAGTCAGGGAACTTTGCAGATAAAAGCTGAAATACGGCGTGAACGGTGAAATGAGATTGCTTGCTGCAAAAGTTAGCGCAATTTCCTCAGGTCCGGCCAGTTCGGTGCCGGCGCTGAAATTTTCCCAGATAGATTTTTGAGCCAGATCAGATTGATAGCCGTTAAGATCTAAGTAATAACTATAATTCTGAGACAGCATCGAGAGAATCACCCCATGGGGATTCAGAGAAATCCAGGGGGCCAGCGTTTTGAACCTCTCCATCTGTTTTACCATCATTATGCTGTTCCAGGGAATCGGCCTGAAGATATATTTAAATGGGTATGCAGCCAGCTGGTATTCATAGCTGTCTTTATTATTAACCGAATTATCGAAGGCCGACCGACTCTGATTGGTTGCCGTGCTGATAAAATTGAAATGTTCTTCACCTGCCACCCTTCTTCCAATCACATATTTTTCCACCAATCCCCGTTTACCCCAGAGATTATCATCCGGTGAAAGCCTCCATGTCAGGGTCAGTGATCCGCCGTTGTCATTAGGGGTATCCTTGACTTTAAAATCTGTTGGCGGTTCAAGCTGGAAACGCTGCGAAAACTCTGTATTGATATTTGCGGGCGGATTATCCTGTGCAGGAAGGAGATCTGCGGAAGCAAACAAGCACCAGAGAGAGATGATCAGAATTCTTTTTATCAGCATTACTTTCCTGAGGATGCTAATTAGAAATACCAGGGCTGTTCAAGCTCCTTCAGACAGCCACGAATTAACGACCAATTTATCATAAGTCAAGCCTAAAAGCTTCAGCCTTCTATTAATTCAACATTGGCTCTTGGAATTATGGCCTTCTTGCCCTCCTGAAATTCGACCTCCAGCACACGAGCTTTAGATTCTGAATCGAGCTGCTGCAGGGCAGGCGGAAGGTCGGATACGGTACCGATCTGACCAAAGTAAGGCTGACGGATTACCCGGATCGGCGACCCCACCTTCAAACCTTCGGTAAGGGCCACTTCCTCTGCTCCGGTCTCCGCGATTTCACCGCTTAAGGGTATTACCACCTCGGGACGGATTACACCGGCCCTGATCTGCGTGGCACCGTTAATACAGGCCATTATCCCTTCTTTAGATTTTAGAAGTTCGAATGTCTTCTCCGCCATGGCGATTTCACCGAAGCCCTCGGTAATGACGAGCGTCACTCCCAGTTCCTCGTTTCCGGTTATAGCGACTCCGATATCATAGCCCAAGAATTCACGCAAATCCTTATCTGAAATACCCCCCGCTACAATTCCCGCTGCTTCTACAGATATGGCCTTCTTGACGGCGTCCGCGGTTGCCATGGAACCGCCGACCACCACACAGCCCTTACAGTTTTCATCGATATGTTTTTCTTCCAAAACTGTGGCATTATCGGGCACTACTATTTTAAGCGTACCGTGAGTTTCGCCGCCCACACCGAAAATACCCTGAACAAATGAGCCCAGCGTGGATATAGCACAACCCTCATTTTCGAAAATCTCGACTACTTCACCCTGAAGATATGCTTTGACCTCGACCGGAATAGGCTCCCCTCTCAAGAGAACCTGACCGGTAACAGAAGAAACGCTTTCGATCGAGCCGGAAATCTTGGACTTGGCTTCTGTTTTGAAAAGCCCGAAGAAGCTTTTATTCAAAGCAATAGTCTCACCCTTTTCAATTTGATCGCCTTCCTTTTTGACCATGCAATCTTCAACATCCTCGGGGGGTACGCCAAGGATATTGGCCACGTTCAACGGCTCTACCGTCCCGGGAAGATCAGTTCTGGCAACCACTGTGTCGGGTTCGACCTTGTCGCCGACCTTCACAACAACGTCACCCTTCAGAGGAAGAATCCGCTTTTTCGTGATCTTCATCCTCTCGGTGACTTTCAATCCTGGTGTATATGAATGCGCCATATATGACTCCTTTATATCAATTCGACATCAATCTATATCAGCCCTGCAGGGCATCCTCGTTATAAACATTCAAAGCGGTCATCCACTGGATCAGGCTTTCAACCCTTTCCTTGTTGTTTTCAGGCGGTGTGAACGGTCTCCCGCGCCCATCCAGAATCAAGCCGCTGACACCTCCGGAAACAGTGGTTTCGAGATGTGAACCCTTGCCGGATCCAAGATCAAATCCGCGCTCCGGCTCGAGTACAGCCTTGGCCTTGAGTGGAAGATCAGTTTCGGGATCGAATCCCAGATCTATCTTGATCATCTCACCAACTTTAAGCTCGCCCTGTTCGGTCTTCCCGCCGGGGAGTTCAAACTTGTACTTCATCATCGGCTTGCCGGTCTTTGCCTCACCGACAGGGGCGATACATGTGCCCAGATGGATCAGGCAATCCTTGTCGAACACTTCCTTAGCAGCTTTGGCATGTACCTGTGAGAGCACACCCAGCTGGGGCATCATGAAAATCGAGTCTACCGCCAGACGGGTGATTCCCTCCGGCTGGAAAGCATCGATAAGCATTAAGGCCGCCTGTTGACGCCGCGGAGCATGGGACAGAACTCCGCCGGAACCTATCAGCATATTGAGCGTCATCATATTAACCAGAGTCTCGCCGCCCGCCCGCTGATCAAAGGCATCTGCAATTGTGCGCTGTTGCTGCACACCTTTGAGCACCGTGGCAAAGTTCTTATGCTGTATGAAAGCCAGGCGCAGCGCCTCTTTGGCAATTGCCTGCTCAAAAATCAACTCCTGCATACTCTGGGGAATTGTGGTCGGGCGAATCATCTTATTCTTGACGCGATTCCTCAGGTCACGTTCATCCATATCAAACGGTACCCAGCGCATTACCATCGGAAGCGTGGCCTCGGCAAATACGTTTGAAACCGAGTAGCTCATTCCCAGGTTTGCCGAAACTGTACGGTTGAACACGCCCTGAAATACACTGAAGACGTCGGTTGTGGCTCCTCCGATATCCACTCCGAGTACCTCGATATTCTCGAGATCGGCAATAGTTTTCATAATCAAGCCGACCGCTCCCGGAGTGGGCATGATAGGTACATCGGTCCATTCCATTAATTTGCTGTATCCCGGAGCTTGGGCCATAACATGTTCCATGAACAAATCGTGTATTTTTTCCCTTGCCGGAAGCAGATTCTCCTTTTCCAGTACCGGCCGAATATTATCCACAATACCCAGATCGACCTTATCTTCAAGAGTCTCTTTGATAGCACCGCGAGCGTCCTTATTCCCGGCATATATAACCGGCAGGTTATAACCCGAGCCAAGCCTCGGCCTGGGGTCTGCTCCTGAAATAAGCTCTGCAATTTCAACCACATGCGTAATCGTACCGCCATCGATTCCCCCAGACAAGAGAATCATATCTGGACGTAAATGCCGAATTCTCTCGATCTGCTCATGCGGCAGACGCTTGTCGTTAGAGGCAATCACATCCATTACAATAGCGCCGGCTCCCAGTGCTGCACGTTCCGCCGATTCCGCGGTCATGGAACGTACCACTCCCGCAACCATCATCTGCAACCCACCGCCTGCGGAGGAGGTGGAGACATATATATCAGTTCCTTCTTTCTTGTCCCCCTCGTCCTTCTTGGGCGATATAATCCTGTGACTTTCGTCCAGAAGCCTGCGGCCGGAAAGCTCTTCGACCTCAGCGACTGCATTGAGAACGCCCATGGTCACATCTTCAAAGGGCGCCTCTACTGTGGTCGGGGCCTCACCGCGGACGATCAGGCGGTATTCGTCTCCAACTTTTTCTATCAGAATCGCTTTGGTCGTGGTTGATCCGCAATCCGTAGCCAAAATTACATTAATATCTTCCGGCTTTATCTCTTTCATAAAAATACCTCTAACGCATACATTAAACTATATTGACCGGGCATACCATGCCCCAAATATAAAACCCTAAAATATAATTTTACGCGGTCATTTGTCAAGTAATCCGCATTTATATTTTGAGAATATGTTCACAAGATAAAATTCTCCTAAGTTCAAAAGATATTTGACTTTTTGTCCCTGCTTTGCGTTAATGTACGAACTTATTATTTGGCAAAACTGAGCAGGAGGTAATAATGGCTGAAGAAAGAACCGGTGTGGTATCAATTTTGGGCAAACCGATGACACTCCTTGGTCCCGAACTGAAGGAAGGCGACACCGCTCCTGATTTCCAGCTCTTGGATAATGATCTAAAGAGTGTCAGATTATCTGATTCGGACGGTTCCATCCGCCTTTTATCCGTGGTCTCATCACTCGATACCGAGGTTTGCGCATTACAGACCGAGCGCTTCAATAAAGAGGTCAAGAAAATCAGTGACGAGATAAAATTCTTCACTATCTCTATGGATCTGCCTTTTGCCCAGAAACGGTGGGTGGATGAAAATGAGCTCGAGGATGTTATCACCCTTTCCGATTTCAACGATGCTGATTTTGGTCTGAAATATGGCTTACTGTTGAAGGAAATCAGATTATTGAGTCGGGCGGTGGTAATTGTGGATAAGAATAATAAGATTGTTGATTTCCAGATAGTACCCGAGGTAAGCGATGAGCCCGATTATGCCCGCTCGCTGGAAGCCCTGCGCAAAATAGTCTAACTGAAAACCCCAATAAATATTGCGAAAAAAAGCAGGGTGCAATCTTCTTGCACCCTGTTTTTGTTAATATTATATTTTTTAGCTTGATAGTCTATTTACAACCGAAGAGGAAATAACCGTCCGCTGAATGGGACGATTGACCGGCAGATCTTCGTCTTCGGGACCGATTATTCTATTCTATGATTAATATCGTCTTCCGCCGCCTCCCCCTCTTCTGTCATTCCTCGGACGGGGCGGGCGAGCCTCGTCGATCCTTAGTGTACGGCCCTCGAAGTCGGTGCCGTTCAATGATTCCATAGCCTTCTCGGCTTCTTCGTTGTTGGACATTTCCACAAAGCCAAATCCTTTTCCAGAAATGATTCTGACGTCGCGGACTTCCCCGTAATTTGCAAACAATGCCTGCAGCTGATCGTCAGTAACAGCATAATTAAGGTTACCTACATAAAGCTTGTTACCCTGCATTAGAAAAACTCCTACTCGTAAGAAGCTCTTTGTTTTGAATGTCTCTTTGTGAAGGTTGAAGATGCGGAAAAACGATTCGGATACCTTTTAGAAAAACATTGCCAAACAAAAGAAACTTACAGTTAAAAACTCAATAAATAAGGCAATTCAGTTAAATGACGCCTCCTTGAAACCAATGCCGGTCCAGATGATTTATCGGACGGCTTATCAAAAACTGAATTAAATTCAGCCGAATTATACCCATAATCCTCAGTTTGTCAAGTTGAAAAATGTTAAAAATCTACTAATCAGTATCTTAGAAGCATGACAGGTATTGGGGGCAAATCAATTTGACTTGATTTATCAGGAAAAAATTCAGGAATTTCTCATAATTGATGAACAATTCACTAACCAATGGTGCGTTTAATTGGATGAGTTTGATTAAGTGAGGATTGTAGAATGAAGAGAATTTACATTTCAGTTTTTAACAGCTGCCTGGTTGTCGTATTAATCCTGCTTCTTGCAGCCAAATAAAATATTCAATTCTCCTTACTCTTTCGACGATAATGTAAAAAAGCAGGGCGCGGAACACATCCACGCCCATGCGTCTCACTTTGGTTATCGCAGGCATCTACACCTGCAATTCGCCCTCAATACGTTTTCAACTAAATATTTTATTGCCATTAAGTTAATTTTAGGATTGCTCTACCGTAAATCTAAGGTTGAGTATGCGCCATGCTAATCACCTTGTGGAGAGATGAGTACGTAATGTGCTGGCTTTCCGGTCATCTCATTTCAGGATCATGATTTTAAGGAGTTTCAGTGATTATAAGAGGTAATTTTATTTATTTTGGGAGCCGCGACTTTCATCTTTGTCAAAACCAGTTTTCCCGATTTTATCTTCTCTGCTTTGTGCAGCCTCTTTTCTTTCTTCCTCGAGCTTTTTGGCAAATTCCTTTACCTCTTCTGTGGGGACACGGTAGCCGATAAAGCGCATCTTCAGCTTGTACCAGAATGATTTGTCCTTGAAATGCTGTTTCTTCATTATCTTGTAAGCTTTTTCGAGTTTGACCGCTTTGGCATCATGCTTCTCAATCTTCTGCATCAGGAGTTCGACATTGTCACGATCCTCAATTACCTCGCGGAAGACAGTGTAACTTTTGAAATCGAATAAGGTTTGCACAATCGGCTCAAAGAAGACCATAACCTGAGAACCGATGAAATTCAACGGCTTGACCGACTCGATAAACATCAGGGCCGGCACGGTCATGCGTTTTTCGACGACCTTTCGAGCAACCTTTTCTAAGACCTCATCCTGCTCGGGGGTGAGCTTACCCTTCTCCGGCTCCCCTTTGGGCGGAAGGGGAAACATCTTCTCGCTCATCTTCTAATGCACCTATCTTGCTTTTGACAATTCCAAGTATTCTGTCCGGATCGCCCTCGCCATACCTCAAAAACAGCCCGCGAAAATTTTCCAGACGGCTGGGACGAGTGAATGTCGAAAGAAATACACCGTTTCGTTCGGGATAAATCGACCTGTACATCTCCCAGTTCTTTTTTGTCCTCGAAATCGTATAAATCACTTCGATATAATCATCATATAATTTATACGTAGTCGGAAAGTAAAATGATCGCATGGAGGCCAGAAGAACCACTGCTCCGATTATAGTGAAAAGGCGTGATTCGGTCAGCCAGTATACGATCACCAGCAGCAAAAACAGAAAGACGGTCACCAGCGAGGTCACCAGCCGATTGGCTCTGGCTGGATGAAACACCCAATCGTACAACGGCTTTTGCTCTTTAGCCTGCTCTCTTTTCTCTTTCTTTTCCTTCTCAGCCATATCAAACATCATTTCGTGACCGGCGTACGTCCACGTGCGCCGGTAAAAAACCCCTCATCTTAAAACTCTGTTGTGCCGTCGGAAACCCATTCCCGGCGGCTTTTGCAGGTCAAATCCTGAAGGGATTTGACAATCTTTCCTGCGCGGCGTATGTCCCCATGCCCCGCGAGGATCTATTCAACCCTCGCAAAGATACTCCAATCCATACCAAAGGTCAACCCTTATTGGATTATGGTGAGGGTTCGTGAGCGGCATACGTCCCCATGCGCCGCGAAAACTCAAGGTTAAACCTCCTCAATAAACCGATACCCGGCATTCCGCCGATATTTTCCCTCGTTGCGGTACATCATACGCTCGTCAACGAATTCCCGCCTGATCCGGCAGTAATCGTCATGATATTTCAGGATGATATCATCCACCTCATCTTCGTCATACACTTTGCCAGGTTTGAAGTCCTTCAATATATATTCGAGGATATATTTGCGTTTTTTGCGCTGGACCGGAAGCTGCTCGAAACGGCCGTCTTTCATAAAGCGCCCCACAATTTTCTCGGCCGGATTCATGACATACTTGTTTGAATGTTTCTCCAGCCAGGCCACAAGATCCGATTCCTTCACCCGCCAGTCCTTGCCGATTTTATATCCCGGAATCTCCCCATGCTGCAATTTCCGGGCGATAACCTGCACATTCATCTTGAGCATTTCAGCTATCTCGTTAGTGGTATAGAACTTAAG
>JABAHP010003132.1_pt1 | contig 42988 bp, 31 predicted proteins | sample 7062081 | NCBI WGS metagenome assembly JABAHP01 (sample SAMN14534357, study PRJNA622989) | marine sediment metagenome | biome: marine biome [ENVO:00000428]; feature: marine pelagic biome [ENVO:01000023]; material: deep marine sediment [ENVO:00002113] | place: India: Gulf of Kutch | collected...
GATTAGCGCCAAGGCAAAGGCTGAACTGCTCAGTCTGATGGCTGGTTCCGGAAACTTTCTCAGAATACAGGTGATTACAGGCGGATGTGCCGGTCTCAGTTATCGTCCCGGCTTGGACAACAAGATGGATGATGACGATGTAATTTTATATGATAATAATGGCCTGAAAGTTGTGGCGGATATGAGGAGCGCTCTTTATACCCAGGGCCTTGAAATAGATTATTCGGATGATCTTGTTAATTCTGGATTTCGTTTCGCCAACCGAAAAACCAGTAAATCCTGCGGGTGTGGCCATTCTTTTGAGGCTTAAGACTATAAATTCGGATTAATGATGGATATTAAGCCAATCGATATATCGGGCGGCAAATCAGTATATTGTATAAATGAAGCGCAGATGAAGAAAGCGCTGGAACTGGCGAATGAGAACCCTGAGAGTGCTGAAAGGATTCAGAATTATCTAAAAAGGATTGAATCAGATTTGAACCGCAATGAGCGAGCCGCTCTGGCGTTTGTGATTGTGGATAATTTGATAAAGTCCCTATAATGGCCGCGGTCTGAAATAAACACAGGTCAACTCTCCTGATGACTGCGGTCATTTCTTATTAGGAAATAAAGATGACGGCTCTGAATTCTCCTGCAAAGAGGGCAATCCAGGATAATTTAGTCTCTTGACAAAATCGCTTTTTTGCGTACAATAGATAGAAATAGCACAAAATTACTTGTCTTTAGACTTTTTCAGGGCTGAAACCAAACTTTTACTCAGGAAGGCTGTTTAATAAACTATGAGAAAGGCAATGAGATACTTTTCTTACGCGATATTGCCGGCGTTATTAATAATAATAATCCCTATTTCTCTTAAGGCTGCTGACGATAATCCCAGCGCGGTGCAGATTGCGCGCCTGAAATATTTTGGCGGCGGAGACTGGTACTGGGGACCATCAGCAGTGCCGAACCTGATAGATTTTGTTAACCGTAACTGTCCGATCGAGATAGCATCGGAGGAGGTAAGGTTGACCCTGACTGATGAAAAGCTTTTTCACTATCCCTTCCTGTTTTTGACCGGGCATGGCCCGATTCGCTTCTCGCCGGAAGAGGCCGATAGGTTGAGAGAATATCTCTCTGCGGGAGGATTCCTGCTTGCCAATGATTCTTATGGTATGAAGGAGTCGTTTTTAGAGTCGATGAAAGAAGTTTTTCCCGATAATGAGCCGGTCGAGTTGCCGTTCGGTTATGGCATGTTCAATTGTTATTACAATTTTCCCAATGGTTTGCCGAAAATACATAAGCATGACGAAAAGCCGCCGCAGGCTTTTGGATGGTTTCTGGACGGGCGTCTGGTAACGCTTTTTGCCTATGAATCCGATATCGGGGACGGTTGGGAAGATCCCTCTGTACATAAAGATCCACCCGAGAAGCGTGAGGCCGCTTTGAGAATGGGGGCCAATATATTAACCTGGGTACTTTTAAATTAGTGAGGATTGTATGCCCGACGACAAAAGAATTGCGCTGATAACATCGCGCCTGAAAAGGCTGGGGGGCTACATCCTTGGTAAAAGAATTCTATACGGCTTTTTACTGTTATTATCTCTGTTTCTGGCGGCAAGTTTCCTGGCCGCTTTGAGCCATGCTCTTTTCTATCTTCCAACCTGGTACCGTACCGCGTTTGTATCGATAGTGATGGCTGCAGGGCTTGGATTCTTCCTATGGTTTATAGTCTGGCCCATTATCAGGAAACCCTCAAATGAGGAGCTGGCGCTGTTAGTCGAAAAACGGTACCCCGACTTGAAAAACAGGATGATTGGGGCGTTGCAGTTGGAACGAAAGCTCTTGAACAATAAGGAAAATTATTCTCCCGCTCTGATCGAACAGTGTATTCAGCAGGCCGAAGAATTATCAAATAAGATTGAATTCAAGAAGAGCTATCAATCCAGCAAAGTATCGAATGGCTTCAGGTATTTAGGAGTCACTCTCATTTTCACATTTGCATTCTGGTTTTTTTCTCCGGGCATATTTAATTCCTCGATGGAAGTATTTTCTAATCCTTTGAAAGAGATTCCCAGGGTACTGACTTATGATCTACAGGTATCTCCTCAAAATGCGGATGTGCTGAAATTTGATGATCTGGAGATCGATGCTTTCATATTTGGAAGCAAGCTGCCCGATAATGCCAGAATTCACTGGAAGTTTGCCGAAGAGTGGCGTTCGGATGACATAGAAAGACAGGACGTAATAGAAAATATACCCGAAATTCAAGCCGGGATGCTGGTGGACGCTTCCGACACGTCGCTCTTCAAATATGACTTTAAGGAGATCAGGCACGATTTCCAGTACTATGTCGAGGCGGGCGACAGGGTCTCGGATATATATAATGTAAGGGTTGTCGATAAACCCCGTATCAATAATATCAAGCTCACCTATTACTATCCTAAATATACAGGACTTGCCCCGGTGGTACTTGATGAAAATGATGGTACAATCCAAGCTTTGAAAGGTACGGTTGTCAAAATAGAGGGCGAATTGAACAAACCGGTCGTGGAAGGTAAGATCATCTATGAAGACGATGAAAGCGATGAATTACAGATCGAGGGCAACAGGCTCGAGAAAAACCTGAAAATCATGGGAAGCGGATCATACCATCTTGAGGTCACCGATAATATTGGCCATTCCAATCCCGACCCGATCGAATATAAAATTTACATGACTGAAGACAGTTATCCCTCGGTTGAGGTCGTAAGGCCCGGAAATAACATTGATCTCGACGATTACCTGGCATTCGATCTGGCCGCCACTCTCTCCGATGATTATGGTTTCTCCAGACTTGTCCTGCACTACACGGTGCATCTGTCGCCGATGGAGGCCAGCAGCGATTCAATCGAGTTTAAATTCGACAAATCTAAAGCCGATCAACTGATAGAATTCTACTGGGATCTTTCCAATAAAGGTCTTTACCCCGGCAGCTTTGTCGACTACTATTTCGAAGTCTGGGATAATGATAATATCTCCGGTCCCAAGTCAGCAGTTTCCAGGACTTACACCGCGCGTCATCCCACTATCGAGGAGATGTTTGTTGATATCGAGGAGGCGCGCGAGGATATGATCTTCGAAATGGTAGAGGCCTTCAGGCAGGAGATGGAACTCCAGGAGCGCGCCAAAGAACTTCGTGAGGATCTACAGTTCCAGGATGAGACCGAGTGGGAAACCCAAAAAGATATTGAAAAGATGCACCAGGAACAAGAGAAGGTAATGAACAGCCTGGAGAAGATGGCTGAGCAGTTCGACAAGCTCAACCAGGAAGCCAAGAAAAACGACCTTCTCACACTGGAGATGATCCAGAAGTTGAACGAACTCCAGAAGCTCTTTGACGAGGTCGCCACTGAGGAAATGAAGGAGGCGATGAAAAAACTTCAGGAGGCCCTGGAGAATATGGACAAGAATGAGCTCGAGCAGGCTATGAAGGATTTTGAGATGTCCACTGAGGAAATGATCCAGAATATCGAGCGTTCCATAGCTCAGCTCAAAAGATTCCAGATAGAGCAGAAGATGCAGGCCATGATTGCTATGGCTGAAAAGATCCTCGAAAATCAGGATGCCGTGAATGAAAAAGCTGAGCAGTCGGAAGAATCCGAGCTGCCTAACCTGAAGAGCAGGGAGGATCAGAACGAATCCGACACCAAGCAGCTCAAAAAGGAGGCTTCCAAGCTTCGTGAGATGCTGGAGGAAAATAAGCTTGAGATGGAACCCAATGCCGGCGCATTTTGCCAGTCCGTAGAAAATACCGATGCCGACACAGATATGAATGAGATGTCGGAGAGCCTGCAGAACCAGCAGAAGCCTCAGGCCATGCAATCCGGCCAGACCGCTTCGGCTAAAATCGAGGATATGCTCAGCCAGATGAAGGATGCCCAGGCCAGGTTCAATAATCAGATGTCGGCCGAGATGGCCCAGAGGATGCGCGAGGCTATTGATGACCTCCTGTATCTTTCCGATGAGCAGGAAGCGCTCTACAACGAAATTCTTCCGCTTAATCCCAGGTCTCAGATGCTTCCGGAATACGCCCAGAAGCAGCAGGACCTGAAAAGCGAGGCGGAGCGTCTGCGCCAGGAACTGCAGGAAGTGGCCAAGCAATCGGTCTTTATTCAGAATGCGCTGGACCAGTTTATGAAAGGTGTTTGCAATTCGATGGGTAGTTCGATATCATCCCTGACAGACAAGAACGGGAGGGCTGCGGCTAATTACCAATCCGACGGAATCTATTCCCTCAATCAGTCAGCGCAGACATTGATCGAATCCTTGAACAGCCAGTCGCAATGCAATTCGAGCTGCAGCAATAATCAGTCGATGTTCCAGAAGATGAATAAACTGTCCAAGGGGCAGCAAAAAGTGAATAAACAGACACAGAGCATGTGCAACAATCCCGGCCAGAAACCTGGCAAGCCCAGCGAGGATGCCATGCGGCGCCTGGCCGCCCAGCAGCAGGGTCTGAGGCAGGGAATTAATGAGATGATCGACGAGTTCGGCGACCGCAAGGATGTCACTGGTCGGCTGGATAAGATGGCCGAGGAGATGAAAAAAGTCATCGAGGCTCTGGAATCCGGCGATGTCGGTAGTCCTACCCTTGAGAGACAGAAGCGGATTCATTCGCGCATGCTCGATTTCCAGCTTTCGCTTGAAAGACGGGATTATTCCGAAAAGCGCAGGGCGGATACCGGTGAGGATGTGGTCCGAAAATCTCCCGCCGAACTGGAACTTGAGAAACGCATGCAGGAGTCGGCCTATCGCGCCAAGCTGGAAAAATTTCTCGACGAGGCTTACCCGCCTGAATATGAATCGCTGATTAAGGATTATTACAAGGCACTTATCAACAACAATCAGGATAAATAATGCTCAAAAAGAATATAATTTTGCTGGCAATAGCATCTCTATTTCTAATATCTCATGCCGCTGAAGCCCTTCCTCCGGCCGAGACCAGGACCTTGGAGCGTGCCCAGAGATATGCGGAACTCGGACGTATCGATGAAGCCATAAAGATAATAGAACCGCTTCTGAGTCGTTTTCCGAACGATTTAAGACTGCTGGTTTCGGCACATCGCATATATCTGGAAGCTAAAGACTACGAGAATGCCCTGAAGATATTGGATATGCAGAAAAAGGTCAGTATCAATGGCGGGCGGCTGTATCTGGATTATGCAGACATATTTCTCAAGATGGGGGAGATGGAGTCTGCTGATTCCGCTTTTCAGTTATACATCAGGGAGCGCGGAGGAGGCTCTCCGGCTTACCGGGAGATTTCTCAAGCTTATCTTAATAATGGCTACTATGCCCAGGCTACCCAGATTTATCTCGATGGCAGGGAGAAGTTGATGGATTCAACCCAGTTTGCGCTGGAACTGGGCAATCTCTACCAGCGTCAGCGCCAGTATGGCAGCGCCGCCAGGGAATATTTCAAATTCATGGTTAGCGACACCGCCATGCACAGGACCGGCGAAGCGCAGCTCAGGTTTCTGATTAATAATGCCGATGATGTCGAGGAATTGAAAGAGGCGTTTGGAGATATTATTACCAGCTATCCGGACCGCTACCAGTCATACCAGTTTTATGCGGAACTCATGATCCGGGAAGGGCAGTACGATAGCGCATTCGAAAATTATAAGATTGTGGATTCATTGCATTTCAAAAATGGTCAGCATCTGTATGGTTTTGCAGAGGCATGCCTGAACGATCAGGAATATGAGATGGCCGCGAAGACCTGCCGTTACTTGTTAAAAAAATATCCGGAGCAGGGCTATAGAGAAAGAGCACAGCTCAGCCTGGCGGAAGCCTTAATAAAGCTCGGTCAACCGGATTCCGCGGTAAATGTCTATCATCAGGTAATCGAATCGAGTCCCTCGCCAAAACTGAAGTTTGACGGCGAGTATTTATTGGGTATTCTTTATCTGGAGGAGCTTTATCAAAGTGACTCGGCACGCCATTATTTCAACAGGATTCTGAATACCCCCCAGATGCAGCCCTGGGCGGAGATGGTCAAGATAAAGATAGCGGAGTCTTATATCATCGATAATGATCTCGATACTGCCGACAGCATATTCCTGGCCATAAATACGAACCGCCTGAAAAATGATATGAAGGAAGAGCTGTTATTCAAGAGAGCCCAGATCAAGTTTTTCAAACAGGAATATACCGATGCCCGGGGACTATACAACCACCTGACCGGCCTGTATCCCCGCAGCATGTATGTCAATGACTGCCTCAGGAAGATGCTGATCATCGATGAAAACCAGGGAACTGATGTTATAGACCTCGATATTTATGCCGACGCGGAACGTCTTCTCTGGCAGAATGAAGCCGATTCGGCGTTAACAAAGCTGGTGGATCTTTCGGGCCGGGGAAGTTCCAACCTATCGGCCATGGCCACCTTCCTGGCAGGCGAAATTTTATATGAAAAAGGGGAATACCAGCAGGCGCTCCAGTATTTCAACCGTGTACTCGAAAGTTTCGAGGAAAGTTTCTATTCCGCCGAATCGCAGAAATATCTGGGGGATCTATATTATTATCACTTCAATGATCATGAAAAAGCCCGTGAAGCCTACCGGGTAATATTGGAAAATTACCCCAATAAAGTGCTTTATGAGTACGCACGCCGTCAGCTTCGCAAGATCGAAAGCTCCTAGAATCGGCTATATCCCAGGTTAACTCAGGAACCCTGATCTTACTCGCTTTTATAACTCAGAGAAGTTTCCGGATCGAGGAATTCAGCTTTGATTCCTGCTTTGTTGTTCGATTTTTTATATCTCTAACGGGGAGTCGCGGATTTGGCTTTCTCGCCTCTTAACTCATTAAGCCTGTGCTCGAGCTCATCGATTTTTTCCAGATATCCCTCAAGCCTGCGCATTCGCATCTTGGTCGTTGTGCGCACAAGAAGGCCAAGGGATACAAGCATGAACAGCACTGAGTTGACTTTTCTAAAAATGTCACCGTAATTGAAGATACTGTCGAGAAAAGCCGCAATTCCCAGCAAGAATAAAATGGTACACCATACAAACATACTTACCCGCTCGTTTAGATTTGGGTTGATATTTTATCCTGTTTTATATATCCTTATCGGTAAATTTTCGTCAAAAATTAGGAAAGGACCATCTGGATGGAAAATACGAATAGAGACAGACTGAACTGGCTCCTGGCTGGATTGGTAACTCTTGTCGCTTTTATTGTGTACTTCAGAACAATGGCTGTGTCTGTTTCGCTCTGGGATTGCGGTGAATTCATTGCCTGTTCCCGGATACTCGGCATCGCCCATCCGCCCGGAACCCCGCTTTTCATCATATTCGGCAGGGTCTTTTCCATGCTTTCATTCCTGGGCAGCGATATTGCCCACAGGATTACATTCGTCTCGGTCTTTTCCTCTGCCTTCTCCGCGGGTTTTGCTTATCTGGCAGTTTCCAAGATTATCAGCTGGTGGCTTAAAGAGAAAGAGAGCTTTATTGATAGGCTTCCGATGTATGTCGGCGGAGTCGTCGGCGCCCTGTTTATGGCCTTCTCGAGAACCTGGTGGACAAATGCCGTGGAGGCCGAGGTCTATGGCCTGACCCTCCTGACTTCGATTCTGGCAATCTATCTTTCGCTGGTCTGGTACGAGAAGCGTGAGCAGCCCGGCAGCGATAAGTATATATTTCTGATGATATTTATAGCAATGCTGGGTGTGGGAGCACACCTGGCGGCATTTATTGTGGTTCCGGCTATCTTTCTATTCCTGCTTATGGCTTCGCCCCGTTTGCTCAAGGAACCGCGGGTCTGGGTTTCGATGTTATGCGGTCTGGTTTTACTGGTTGCCTATGATTACTTTCTCTGGGCCACATTTATATGGCTTGTGGTCTGCATAATCAGCGCTCTGGGCAAGAAGGACTTCGATTGGACCTGGATGGCGATATTTGCGGCATTCATTGCTCTCAGCCTGATCATAAAACAGCGTGCCCCCAGTGCCTTCATCTGGTTTGCCGTTTTCGGCCTGGCTGTATTCGTAATCCGGACATTTACAGGCTATTCAAAAGGTTCCAGGCTCTGGCAGTCTCTATTTGCGGTATTCGCCATCGTATCGCTGATAGTTATGGACATTTCCATGGGCATGATGGTCTGGATTAATCTGATCGGCCTGCCTGTCTTTCTCGTTGTAGCTTTCAGAACCAAGAGCTATTACTGGAGATGGGCGATGGCATTCACTACCATGATGGCGCTGGCCTTTTCGGTGCAGTACACGGTCCTGGTGCGCGCCCAGCATCGGCCCCGGATCAATATGACCAATCCGCATACTCTTACCCGCATGAACGATTACCTGGCCAGAAAACAGTACGGGCAGGGTAACATGATTACACGTATGTTCGATCGGAGGGGAGAACTGGCAAATCAATTCGGGGATTATCCTCGCATGGGTATGTTGGGTTTCTGGGAAAAGCAATATTCCAATTCCGGCATATTCTTTATCTGGCTGTTTATTGGCCTGTGGGGACTTTATTATGCCATGAAAACCAGGTGGAAATCGGGGTTTATGATTTTCCTGATTGTGCTGGCGGGTACCATCGGCATAACCTTTTATATGAATTTCGCCGATGGCACCCAGGTGATGGAAGATCCCAATGCCAGGCTTGAAGTTAGAGACCGTGACTATTTCTGGACACACGGCTTCGGCATGTTCGGCTGGGCAATCGGTCTGGGAATAGCGGGATTTTTGCATTCCCTTTTGACATATTTGAGGTCGAAGAAAGGGATGCAGAAGTTCGTTGTACCGGTTTCGCTATTATTTTCGCTGACTATATTTTTGCCGTCCTTCGCAATAGCCAAAAATTATAATTTTAACAACCGTTCGAATGAATGGCTGCCATATCAATTTGGCCGTGATATGCTCATGGCTTGCGATACCAACGCGGTGCTGTTTACGGCAGGTGACAATGATACATATCCGCTCTGGGCTTTGCAGGAGGCTTATGGATTCAGGCATGACGTGAAGATAATCAACCTCTCTCTGGCAAATGTTGACTGGTATGTTCTCCATTGCAAAGAAGTATTTGGTGCTCCAATGGCGATTGAAAGCGATCAAATTGAGGTAAAGGAATTCACAACCGAGAGAGGTCTTCAGAGACGGCCTTTGGAGATGTATACCGATCCATTCACAGGTGCGAGGACCTATTTTGGCTCCAGGCCGATATATAATCAACAGGGACAGCAGGTTGGTTTCACGGAGATGGCGCAGTTGACCATTGAAAAGGTGATCGAGGCCTCACTCAAAGCCGGGGGCTCAACAGGCAATATATTCAGCCCATCTGAAGGCGATTCGATGATAATGGATTTTCCCGTCTATTTTACCAGCTTGAGCGATCCGGTCAGAAGCATCAGATTCAACAATCAATACCGACACCTTGAGAGAGTGACAAATCTCTATAAGATCAAAGATACCATAGTGGTCGGCGTAACTCCTCCGCCTGCCGGTCCCGAGCCATTCACATATAATGTCAACCGCTCGTATGAACTTTTCACGGATGTATTTGTATTCGACGGCATGGGTGATCCTAAATATGCGCGCGGCGAGTTTACCGTAATGATGCTTCACCGTTATTATGCTTCCGAGTATGATATCGTGATCGACAGCCTGGTCGGCCGGGGCGACACTGCTCATCTATCTCGAATACTTGATGTGGCCATTCACAACACACCCGAGCATCCGGATTGGCCTGAATGGAATGTTATCAGGGACAGTATTGAAGGCGTGACCGGCAGCGACCTGCGGGAATATCAGCAGCAATATGTCGATTACATGAATACATTGATACAGATTCATCCCTATAATTTCTATTACAGGCAATTTATATCTGAAGTCCTGTTTGATATGGACAGGCAGACCGAAGACGGGGCCGAATATACTTTGCAGGCTCTGGATATACTGGAGAAAGGTCTGGAGGAAAGCCCGCAGAGCCAGTTGCTGTTTGAAAATATAATCAAGGGCAATGTATCTCTGCGAAATACTGATGATTTGATCAGGCTGATACAGCGCTATGCCCGCCAGAATCCGTCAGATTATTATGCACCGTTCTACCTTGTAGCGGCAGATTACATAAATGCCAAGAATTATGTGGATCTTGAACTATTGTTGAGAGCGTATTTCCGGGCAATTGGAAAGGATTTCTTCATCTTCCAGGAGATGATCAAGTTCACGCTATCAAGGCGCGATCCCGAGGCATTTAGAATTGTGCAGGATGTCTATCTGGAACTCCATCCTGACGATAGTAGAGCTTTGCAGTGGCTTCAAAACCTCTATGGAGCGGCGCAGGGTCAACAGCCGCAGCAATAGAACGAAATCATTCGAAGATCTAGAAGTCATAGCCCAGGCTGAGATAATAACGGTCATGACCGAAATTGCTGCGGCCATACGAGATCGATAGCGGTCCGACGTATGAATCATATGAGATCATCAGGCCGTAGCCATGCAATAGATCATCAATTCTGACTTCATCCCAGTTTATCCAGACATTTCCCATGTCGAATCTGGAAGTGATATAAAAACGGTAGGGCAGCTTAAATCTCAGACCCAGATTGCTGTTTAAAAGTTTGTCTCCCTCCAGTTCAAATTGCCTGAATCCATACAGAGAACTCGACCCCCCCATATAGAATTTTTCGGAGACTGGAAGGGGATTGGCGGAAATTGACAGGCGCAATGCCGGCACCAGATGCATAAAGCTCGTGATGGGATAATATCCTTTCCAGTTGATCTCCCCTTTTTGATAGTTTTCCTCTCCCCATAGAAGATCGAAAGCGAATTCAAGCCGTATATTAAAATGTGATCCTTTTGACGGAAAGACGAATCGATCACGGGTGTCGACACGGGAACCGAGTGCAAGGTATGTAATCCCGGTGTGAGTAACTGTGCGATTGACATGCTCTAGCCTGACTCTGGAAATTCCGAAGCTGAGGCCAAGATTTCCCAGTCCGCTGAGCTGATTGCCAAGTGTGAATTCAAATCCACTCCGTCTTTCTTCTCTTTTTCCCAGGGATTCATAGTTATCATATATTTCCCGTTCCAGCCGATTATGATATACTCTCAACAGGTAATTATACCAGGTTTCATATATGCGGTCGGCCCTCAGGTTGACCGAAAAGTCCTTGCGAAACTCTCCATAAAGGATGCCGAGAAACGCTTCCTGCCCGAATCCGAATAGATTTGAATTTCCGATATCCAGGAATGCCTCGGTGCGGTAATATTCATCGTAGTGCAGCCCCAGCCGCATAAAACCGGAATATTTCTCCTTGACCTTGATATGCACCAATAGGCCTTGATCCCGGTGCTCCAGATTCAATCTCACTTCTGTAAAAAGCCCGGAACCATATATATTGGCAAGCCCGCTGTCGGCTCGAGCGATAGAATACGGTTCTCCCTCCTTTAACAGAAAATTCCGCTTTATCACCCAGCTTCTGGTCCTGTAATTGCCGCTGATTTTGAATCCCGCTATCCGGCCCTCATCGACCTCCAGAACCACCAAACCCTCTTTCTGATCGGATTGCCCGATTTCAACAAAGGCCAGATCGTATCCCTTAGATAGCATGATTTCCGTGGCCGCTTCTTTGAGAAGACGCAGATTTGTGAGATTAGCATAATCACCATAATCAATCCCGGCACTCTTCAAAACCTCCGGGGATGTAATTTCAGAGGTACCGTTTATCAACAGACTGTGCAGCCTGAATGTTGGCTGAGCTATGATATGCAGGATTCTTTTGGGACTGTTGGTTATATATACTTCTGCTTGAAAGATCAAACCGTTTTCAATGGCTGAATTTATATGTTTGCGCATTGCCTGAGGAGAAAATGCGTACTTCCCTTTGCCGCCATGCGACAGAAAGGACTTGGCTTCAATTAAAAACGGGCTGACCATTAGATTTATGCTATCTACCATAATCGAATCATCATAATCTCTATTTTCTAACTCTGAGAGTCTTTTCCTGATTTCAGGAAGGGCTTCTATGGCGGCTTTTTCACCTGCCCGAATCAACTCACGGACCTTTGAAAAATCGGTTGCCTCGATATCACCAAGCTCCGGCTTGATTGCCACATCGGCCAGTTCTAATTCTTTCTCCTTCAGCTCCAGCTGCATGATGGTGGAGGTAGTATTGATGATGTCCAGGGGATCATTGATGTCCTCGAATGGCAGAATATCGGAAGTAGTGTTAACGGCAATTACAAAATCAGCTCCCTTCCGCAAGGCAGTCTCGACAGGTATGGGCTCCAGAAGTCCCCCATCCACCAGGAGCATGCTGTCCAGCTCAAAAGGCTCAAAAGCCAGAGGAAAAGAAGTGGTGGCCCGAATGGAATTTCCCAGACTGCCGCTGTCGAAAACCAGCTGGTTGCCGGAGACGAGATCAACTGCACAGATCCTCAGGGGAATCGGAAGATTATCGAATGAGTTACCGAATACATAATCAGGCCGGGAAGTGACATAGTATAAAAATGAATTGAGTTTTTGTCCGCTCGTTACACCGCTGGGAATGTAAATATCCGTGCCCCTGAAGCGCAGTGTAATAATGCTGTTCTCCCCTGATTCTTTCTGGGTAATAAACTGCGTCGAACGCTGGGGACGATTCGAGAAAAAATCAATCCAATCCATTGTGCGGGCTATGGTTTCAATCGAGTCTATAGGAATACCTGCTGAATACAGTCCGCCAATCAGGCCTCCCATGCTTGTACCGCAGATAAGATCGATTCCTATATTTTCTTTTTCGAGTACCCTGATTATTCCAATCTGGGAAATTCCTCTCGCTCCCCCGCCTGAAAGTGCCAGTGCAATTTTGTGCTTAGCGGCGGAAGTATCATAAACACTGCCTTTTTCGCTTTGTTTGCTGAAAATATCCGCTTCAAACAGGGCTGTCGTATCGGACTGCGCCATGGCAGCCGACATTATTAACAGAAGGTAAATCAGAGTATTTGTGAGCGCTTTTATCATCACGATGAAAGGTTAATTCCCAACCGTCAAAAAGCAAGAGATTTTGTCAATATTGTTGACTTTCCTGGCTGGGGCGGTAATTTTCCGCCATGGATCTTACACAAAAGGAATTATCGGCTCTTCGCAAATTAGCCACCAAAAAAGGCCGTCGGGAACAGGGACGGTTTTTGATCGAGGGTGTCAGGTGCGTAAAGGAACTCATTTCCTCTGATTATGAATGCGAGAGGATGATTATCTGCCGTAATCTGTTAACAGAAACCGGAAAGAGTTTTCTGATTTCAGTGAAGACTTATCCACTGTATGAATTGACTACCAGAAAATTTAAACAGATTACCCATGAAAAAAGTTCGCAGGGTATAATCGCCGTAGCCCGCGCAACCGATTTGACCTCACTTGATTACGGCCCAACGGAACTTGTTATTGTGGTTCAGAAGATGTCGGATCCCTCAAATCTCGGTTCCATCATAAGGTCTGCGGTGGCATTCGGGGCGAAAATTCTGATCGGCCCGGAATCGGCAGAGCTTTATTCTCCCAAAGTGATTTCGGCTTCATCCGGATATCTTTTCAAAGCCCAGATTAAGCTTGCTAATGATATACCTATGGAATTAAAGGAATTGAAAGAAAATTCCTTTTCTGTCTGGGGGGCTGACAGGGATGGACAAGATATCAAAAGGATGGAAGATATACCGTCACGCATAGCTCTTGTAATCGGGCATGAGGCTTTTGGTCTTGCCGATGATTTAGCATATAAGCTCGACAAACTGGTACGAATCCCGATTTCCAATGAGGTCGAATCGCTATCCGCTCCTGTTGCCGGTAGTATTTTAGCGCAGCGGATTTCCGAGAGGATGGGGATTATAAAATAGTATTGTCAAATGCATTTGGAACTTACTATATTAGTATCGTAAACTGGATTATGAAACAGATTTATATTTACATACTTTTGCTGCTCCTGTTCACCTGTCCTTCAGGTAGGTCACAGACCGAGAGCATACGGACAATCTCTGATAATAACTACGAGACCGATGAGATTCGTCTTTTTCTGGGCCCCGATGAATTCGCTCCAACTGCAGATTTGATTTTCCAGTCATCCACGGCCCTCAGAGGACGCCTGGAAATCTCTTCCACTGATTCTGACAGTATTGAAATTATATATCATAAGGTACTCTATGCTAATTCACGTGAACAGGCGGAGGAGTTTGCGCCTCAGATTTCGTTAAATCACGAGGTCAAAGAGAACAGCTTGATAATATCAGCCGATGCTCCCCGCGACGCTCCCTGGCGCAAAACAGCCAACCTTTCCGGCCAGATCGAATGTGAGATATATCTTCCCCGGCAATTTTCAATAAGTATCGACAGCATTGTGGGCTATTATCTCAGTATCAGAGGGCCCTTCCCGCAGGCATATGTGACCGGGGATTATTATGATGAAGTCAGGGTCTCTCGTATCGATCTGGGACTCACAGTCAGAGCGACTAACAGCACCATGATATTGCGAGATATTGAAGGTCCCATGCTGGTTGAGGGGGAAGGCGCAAATATAACCGCCCGAAATCTCGATACGGGTACTGGCATCGGCATTGCCACTTTCGAGAATGAACGCGGAGCTATTTCTATTGATGGATTCACCGGTGATGAGCTGAGGTGTATCTCACGTGAGGGCAGGATCACTCTCGAAAAGCTCTCTCTTCTGAACGGCGCTCGAGCATTTATTTCCAACTCGGGGATTAATAGCGATATCTATGTCGAGGTGGAGGAAATCAGGGATTCCCGTCTGGAAATAATAAATAAGGCCGCTGATGTTCAGCTCTTGTTACCGCGTGATATCCAGGCCGAGTTTAATATAACCACCGATCCCGATGACGGCGAAATTGAAATGTCAGGTGTCCCCTTGGTTACCGAGCAGGTTGACTGGGGCACCCTGATCGCCAGCACCTTTCGCCACGATTCACGTATAGTAGTCGACACCCGCGGCACCGGTAAGGTCACTGTACGCCGCAAAGACTTCTAGAATTTTCCTGCCTATTTGTTTTTGTTGATAGAGCCCATCCTCTTTTCTATATATATTTAAACTGATAAGGAGGCGGATGTGAAAAAGGTTATTGTTGTCTTTATTATATTATGGCTTCTGCCGGCTTCTCTGGCATCCGAAAGGTACCCATACCCATACTATCCACTGCCGGAATATTCCGCGGCCGTAACCTTTGGAACTCTCTCCCTTTTCCAGAATCCCGCTGCCCTCAGGGTCAATCCGGATATGGAATTGATGTATCTGCATTCATTCAACTCGGACAAATTTACCGGCGATAACACCATTTTGTTTGCCCGCAATGGCCTTGGATTGGCATACCAGAATTATCGGCTTTCGGTTGATAATGCCATCAATGCTTTCACCATAGGGTATTCGAGCCATATATCACAGGGTCTCTATGCCGGAATAACATATAAGTTCATGAAAACTGATGACGGTAATCCCTATCACAATGATCACTTCTGGAATCTGGGGCTTCTATGGCGTTACAGCAGAGAAATATCNNGTTGAATATAAGTTGTCCGCCGGATTCCGGCCGCTGCAGGAGCTGCTGACGCTTTCTGCCAATTGGTCATGGAGTGGAGGACAATCATTTTCCGATGGCATATTCAGGGGCTTTATCAATCTGAAGATCAATGATGGCATCGGAATACTGGGATCCGTAGATGAAGATGGCAACTTCGGCTTTGGTATTAACTTCAGTTTTGGATATAATCAGATCGGCACCTACCATACTTATACCAACGATGGCCGTGACTGGTCAGGATTGCTCTACAGCGGTTATAGCTATCGCCCCAGGGGCTGGGTATTTCCTGTAAAAAAAAAGTTTTTGAAGCTGACTCTCTCAGGCTTATACCCTGAAACCGATGAAAAAGATTTCTTTCTGGCACCCGAGCGGACTACGTTTCTAGATCTTGTGCAGAACCTCAACCGTGCTGTTGATGATAAGATAATCGGTGGTGTATATGTCGAGCTGAAGAAACCTCGCCTTGGATGGGCGCAGATCAAGGAATTGCGCAATATCTTCCATTCCTTCCGGGATAAAGGCAAGCCGGTATTGTTTTATCTTGGCTACCTGCCCGGTAACGGCAGCTATTACCTGGCTTCAAGCGGAGATGAGATCGCCATGCATCGGGTGGATGATCTCGCTATCACCGGGCTCCTTGGCGAGGTCACTTTTTATAAAGGAACGCTCGATAAACTCGGAATCGAGGCCGATATTTATGCCGCCGGAAAATATAAATCCGCCGAAGATATTTTGACACGCGATTCCATGTCGCAATATCACAGCGAGGCTGTCAACAAGCTTCTGGACGATATCTTCGAACAATATGTAAATGATCTCGCAACTGATAGAGATTTGTCCCGGGATAGCATGACCTCTCTTATCAATAACGCTCCACATGTATCGGAAGAAGCCCTGGAGGCAGGGCTGGTAGACCGCATTCTCTATCCCAATGAAGTCCGAGATTGGACCAAAAGCAGCTTTGGAACCTCCTGCTCGATAGATTTTGAAGAATACTCAAAGCGCAAGCCATATCGGGAAAGATGGGGATTGCCTCCTCAAATTGCTGTAATACCTGTGGAGGGAACATTGATGTCCGGTTCCAGCGGGGAAATTCCGTTTTATGGAAAGACCGTCGGCTCAGATGATCTGGCCGGGGCCATAGAATATGCGCGCAAGAGTGATCGAATCCGTGCAGTTGTTCTGAGGCTCAATACGCCGGGTGGTGATGGACTGGCTGCTGATTTGCTCCACCAGGAACTGGAACTTCTCAGTAAGGAAAAGCCGCTCATAGTTTCGATGGGTAATGTTGCCGCCTCCGCCGGTTATCATCTGGCTTCCGCCGGTGATTATATTTTAGCTCAGCCGGCAACTGTGACGGGTTCGATCGGGGTTGTTTATGGCAAGCTCAACCTATCTGAGTTGAGGGAAAACATCGGCTTCACGACCTATTTATTGAAACGGGGAGAAAATGCAGATTTTTTCTCCTGGAATACAGGCTTTAGCAAAAAGCAGAAGGAAAAACTGCTGTATCAGCTCAATCTCATGTATGAGGATTTCGTGCAGATTGTGGCCGAAGGACGCGATTTATCGTATGATTATGTGGAGTCTGTTGCTCAGGGTCGAGTCTGGAGCGGCTCTGCGGCAGAGGAACGACAGCTTGTGGACGGATTTGGCGGTCTTTGGGAAGCCATTCAGATGGCCGAAGAACAGGCGGGAATATCGGATGATGAGGTCGAAATTGTCAGCTTTCCCAAACGGCCATTTCAACTTTTCGACCTCTGGGGCGGTTTGTCTTCAGTAGCAAAGTCTATCAAGATACTCATGTTTGGCACCGGAATATTCTCGGATAAAAGCGATGATTTAGGCCTTTCCAGCTACTATTATATTCTCCCCTATTCCATCAAAATCTATTGATTCTGCCGAAACAATTGTTTAATTTACCCGTCTATAGTGGCTAAGGAACCGAATAACTTCATGTAATGCTTACCTGTAATTATAAAAATAAAGGAATATTTGAATTAAGTTTACATGTTGGATTGGAGGAAGGATGCTGAAGAAGTCAGTCCTTATAGCAGTAACCGCACTGCTATTCTTATTTTCATTTCTGATAGCCCAGGATAATCCGCTGGGATGGAAGATTACCAAGTCTCAGCTCGATAACGGCATGAAGATTGTCGTGCTTGAGGATCATTCCACACCCTCGGTTGCTTATCAGATCTGGTATCACGTGGGCAGCAAAAATGAACGCCCCGGTATCACCGGAATTTCACACATGATAGAGCATATGATGTTCAAGGGTACCGATACAATCGGTCCGGAAGAACATGCTCGCATTGTTCAGGCCAGAGGCGGGACCTCGAATGCCTTCACACATTTTGATATGACCGCCTATCACGAGGTTATGGGTGCTAAGGATCTGGAAGTCGCGGCCCAGCTCGAGGCCGACAGGATGGCAAACCTGGCCATAGATTCCGCCGAACTGGCCTCTGAAAAAGAGGTGGTGGCCGAGGAACGCAGGACGAGAATCGATAACTCGCCCTTCGGGCCATTACTGGAGCAGCTTTTAAATCTGTCATATACTGCTCATCCTTATCATTGGCATGTGATCGGATACATGTCGGACATTCAAAATTATACCCATCACAAACTGAGAGACTACTGGAATACATATTATAAGCCCAATAATGCTACCGCTGTTATAGTCGGTGACGTTGACCCGGATGAGGCGATTGAAATAGTGGAAAAATATTATTCCGATATCCCTCCGGGTCCCGCCAATCTCTACCGGCCGGTTACTGAGGAACCTGAGCAGATGGGTGAGCGCCGTGCTGAAGTCAACAAAGTGGCGCAGCTTCCTGGAGTCTTTTTAGGTTATAAGGTCGTAGAGGCCGGTCATCCCGATGTCTACCCACTGCGGGTTATGGGCAAGATTCTCTTCCAGGGTGAAAGCTCTCGGGCATATAAGCGCCTGGTGGACGAGGAGCAGCTTTGTCTCTATGCCGGCGGGGATATGTTCGAATTCGAGGATCCCGGACTGTTCTATCTCATCGCAGTCATGAAAGGGCCTGACAAAAGCACCGAAGACGCCGAGGCCATTCTCTATGACGAAATTGATAAGCTCAAAACCGAGCCTGTACCGGAAGAAGTTCTCCAAAAGGCCCTGAATCAAATCGAGGCCGAGAAATGGTATCAGCTTGAATCGAATGAAAACAAAGCATATGCTATCGGCTGGTTTGAAACAATCAGGGGTGACTACAGCCTTATGTTTGATGAATTCGATAACTATCTTGCTGTCACTGCTGATGATATAATGCGGGTAGCCAATACTTATTTTGATGAAAATAACCGCACGGTAGTAACGCTTGTGCCCAAGACCTCAGGTGCGGCACCGAACATTGGACTTTAGGGAGGCATATAAGATGAAGTATGGAATTTTATTTATGATTACTCTTATGCTCTGTGCCTTCACAGGCTCGGGTCTGGCTGTCGAAATGGAGCTTCCCGAAATCGAGCATATGACACTGGATAATGGACTTGATGTCTATGTCATAGAACAGCATGAAGTGCCGGTTGTCTCCATGCGGCTGGTGGTTCCCGGCGGCACTCTTTATGAGACTGAGGAAACCATAGGAATCGCAAACCTGACGTCAAGCCTTCTGCGCAAGGGAACGACCAATCGTACAGCTGATGAGGTCTCCGAAGAAATAGATTTCATCGGCGGCAGCCTTGGCGCCGGCGCTGGTGATGATGCCATCTATGCCACCTGCAAGGTCCTCAGCAAACATCTGGATAAGGGCATGGAACTCCTGGCAGATATTATGATCAACCCGATATTCCCTGAAGAGGAAATTGAGAAGCAAAAAGATCAATTCCTGGGTTCAATCATGCAGAGCAAATCCGATCCGGGCACTATTCGCGATATGCAATTTTATAGATTGCTTTTTGGCGATCACCCTTACGGATTTCCGATGATCGGGACGGAAGAGACTATAATGCTCCTGACCGATACCGATATCAAGGATTTCTATAACAAGTATATCATTCCGAATGATGCTTTTCTGTTGATTGTCGGCGACGTACAGCCTGACGATGCCATGCAGAAGGCAGAGGATTATTTCAGTTCCTGGAAGCCCGGTACACCTCCGACAGTTGATATTCCGGAGCCCGGGCCGGTTGCAGGTATGAGGGTGATATTGATCGACAAGCCCGATGCCACCCAGTCCTATATCGCCATGGGTCATCTGGGAATCAGCCGCCTCAATCCGGATGCCTTCGCCTGTAGGGTCATGAACTATATCCTCGGTGGAGGCGGATTCGCATCCCGTTTGACCAAAGAAGTCAGGGGAGAGGGTGGTTTGACCTATGGTATTCAATCCATGTATGACTACAACAAATACAAGGGTTCCTTTGCGGTAAAGACATTTACCAAAAACGAATCTACCGCTGAGGCGATTGATCTGATCCTCGAGGAGCTTCTCCGTATCCGTGAAGAGAAGGTAACCGAGGAAGAACTCGATGATACCCGCAATTTCTATAGCGGCTATATACCAATTCAGTTCGAGACCCCGGACAAAATCGCCAGCTATGTCGAGACGATCTACCTTTATGATCTTGGCGAGGATTACTACAATAATTATATAAATACTGTTAACAATACCACCCGTCAGGATATCCAGGATGTTGCCCAGGAGTATATAGATCCCAATAATATGCTGATCGTGGTTGTGGGCAAGGCCGAGGAGGTCGAGCCGCAACTTGCGAAGTATGGCGAGGTTGAGGTAATTCCGCTAATCGAACTTTAGATATCGATTTATTCGAGATAAAAACCTCCCGAATTCAATTTGGGAGGTTTTTTGTTTCTTTTTTTCGATTTTTTTCTTATCTTTCCGGCATGAAACGCGAAGAAGTGGCCCGGAATATACTTCTTTGCGGACTCTCCCACGGCCGAGAACATGTTATGAACAAGTTCGGCGATGATCTCGCCCCCTTGATATTTACAACTTTTGCTGAACTGCACAGACGGAATGCTTTGCAGGATGCCTTTGTTTTCCTGTTGATCCGGATGTTTCATCGCAAGTATCCCTCCGTGGATCATGAGTTCGAGCCGAAAAAGAAGCTCTCCTCGCGGGAAATACTGCAGTATATGCAATTCACTCCTGAGTACCGCAAAGATACGCGCCGTCTGACTGATTTCACTGACGGCCAGATGGCGGCGATTATCGAGGATTTCATTCAGATTATGTGCCGCCAGTTCCTCTGTAATCCCGAAGTGTACGAGATGATAGAGAATAAGCTGAAATCAAAAAAAAATTCACAATAGACAGAGACACTTTCGAATCAAATCCAGATTTGTTTCCACAGAAAAACGTATTATATTATGGTTATGAGTGACCAGAGGGCAGCAAGCGAGAAATTCGCGCAGTTAATTAACGGCAAATATGGCGATTACCTGAAGGTCATCGATGATTGCAAGGGTATCTGCTATTATTTTATTAACGGATTCTCAAAGCATCCCGAGAAAGAGCCTATAATCGAAACCGCTATTCGTGTTCAGCGCCTCACGCTGGAATATATTGATAGTATTCTTTGCATATTGCGCCAGGGTTTCATCACCCAGGCGATAGTCCTGCTCCGTTCACTTTTTGAACTCAGCAATCTCTACACCTATGTATATATGGACCATGAGCATTACAAGAAATGGCAGAAAGAGAAGAAGATTAAGCCGAATATAATCAGGCGCACTCTCAAAAAACAGGGCTTTGACCCCGGACAGAAGACTTACGGCGACCTGAGCAAGTTCACGCATGCCAATTATGAGTTTCTTTCCGAGCATGAGGCCCTGAATGCTCTTTCACCGGTAAATGATATGCAGAAACTCATGATCCCGCATTGTATGATCGATATGATGCGTTTCCTGATGCGAATCAGCCTGGTTTCATGCAAGATATATGGGGAGCATGTTGAAAAGGCGGAAGATATAATTCAGATGAAAAACGAGGAGCTGGGCCATCTGCGGGAGAATGTTCTTCAGCTTGATGAGAAACAGGCCCGCTCGGAGGAAGAATACGCCGAATTCAAGAAGCTTCTCCAGCGAATCAAAACCAGACACTTTGAGGAATGAGACAGAACGGGATTCGATTGCTCTGCCGGGGCGTCTAAATTCCGGAAGAATCAATTATTTTGTTGCCCTTCTGGAGTTACAATCCGCTTTGCGATGACCTTTTCTATGCGGTTGCCTTTGAGGGTGGCAATGGTGAATTCGACCCCGTTAATTCTTACTTTCTGGCGGCGGTCGGGAAGTTCGCCCAGATGGGTAAAAATCAGCCCGCCGATTGTATCCGCTTTATCCTCAGGTAATTCGGCACCAAAAAACTCGTTAAAATCATCCACGTCCATGCTGGCATGAACCTCTGCCAGACCATCCCTCAAAAGCCGGAATTCCTCCTCCTCAACATCAAACTCATCCTGAATCTCACCCACCAGCTCTTCAATGATATCTTCGATGGTAATTATACCCGCAGTACCTCCGAATTCGTCCAATACGACGGCCATATGTACCTGGCTGGCTTGAAAATCCTTCAAAAGTTCAGCGATTTTCTTGGAATCGGGCACAAAATAAGCGGGGTGGATTATATCCTGGATGATGATCAATTTGCGGTCATGCAATAAGTCGATTATGTCGCGGGTGTAGATGATGCCCTCGATATGATCCAGATCATCCCTGAAGACCGGATATCTGGAATATCCCTCTTCACGAATAAAGTGCAGAATTTTTTCATCCTCATCGGCGATATTAATAGCGCTGACCTCTGTTCGCGGAGTCATGCATTGAGATGCTGTCGTCTCTGAAAATTGAAAGACCGATTTTATCAGCTCCTGTTCGGTCAGGTCAATCTCACCGGTGCGGGTTCCCTCATCAATCATATCAATAATCATCTCCTCGGTCGCGCCATTAGTGACAGGAGGAGGTTTGATTCGCAGGATTCTGAGAATAAGATTTGCGAAGAAATCCAGGATTGTCCGGGGAATGTAAGCCAGTATGGAAAAAAATCGAATGGTCCCTGCTGAAGTAACGGCGATTTTGAGCGCCCTGTATTGTGCAATTCTTCGGGGGATCGATTCCAATATCAACATGCTGAAGAAGGAGGTCAGCAGGATTATGATGGTCACCGAGGCAGCCGTGCAATATTCGCCTTCCATTATATTTTGATTCTGTTCGATCAAATAAGAGAGATCTTCGCAAAGGAATACCAGGCTGAGCGATACCGCGGTAATAATGATTACGGTCAACACTACCTGGAAGTATGCATTGTTTTCTCGGGAGGAATCGATCAGCTTCAGAATATAGGCCGCCTTGCCATTGGACTCTCTCATGCGAGCTTCAAGTTCTGATTTGCGGACGAATGTAAGGGAATATTTGAGGGCGGATATCAATCCGCCCAGAATTAGAATAAGAAATATTACAGCCAGTTCTAATGGCCAATTAGCCACGAGTCAGCACCAGCCTTTCCGATGCCGACAATCGAGGTTGGTCCGAATCAGTATCCATAAGACATATCTCTCAGTCTGGCAATCCTCTTTTCTACTGGCGGATGGGTAGAGAAGAGCGACATCAAGTCACCGCCCCGCAGCGGATTGACAATAAACATATGAGCTGTGGCCGGATTGGCATGCATCGGCACTTTTCTGGAAGCATTATGGAGCTTCTCCAGCGCAGAAGCCAGGGCCTGTGGCTTTTTGCTCATTTCTGCACCGCCCTTGTCGGCCAGGAACTCGCGTGATCTCGAGATTGCGGTCTGGATTAAGAGAGCCGCAATTGGCGCCACGATTGTCATCGCCAGCAGGCCGAAGATTCCTCCGCTATTGCGATTGTCCCCTCCGCCGTAACCTCCAAAAATTGCCGCCCAGCGCGCCATGGTGGCCAGAATCGATATTGCCCCTGCAATCGTGGCGGCGATCGAGCCGATCAAAATGTCGTAATGTTTGACATGTGAAAGCTCATGCGCCATAACGCCCTCGAGCTCATCATCATCTAGTATTTGCAAAATCCCCTGCGTTGCCGCAACCGCCGCATGTTTCGGATTTCTGCCGGTCGCAAAAGCATTGGGAGAATTCTTCGGTATAATATAGACCTTTGGCATGGGCAGCCCGGCCCGCCCGGCCAGATTACGCACAACCCGCACCAGCCTATGATTGGAATTTGGATCCAGAGGCTGCGCCCGATACATCTTCAAGACAATTTTATCGGAAAACCAATAGGAGGCAAAATTCATTATACCCGCAAATACCAGTGCGATATACATACCGGTGCGTCCTCCCAGAGCCCCTCCGATCACAATAAACAGAACCGTCAGGATAGTCAAAAAGAGAACTGTTTTTATGCGATTCATTCTATTACCTCCGTAATTATGATAGAAATCTGCACTTTTATGTCAATTAAAATTCCGTCAAAATATATACAATACCTGCCCGAAATATGTTCCTGAAATCGTATCTGCGAAAGCTTTAAAGCAAATGAATCGGGTTTAATTTCGTATGATTGAAGACAATTTGGAACCTTTTGAGGGTTGACAGGTTAATCTATGTAAATAAATGCTCAAAATTTTTTGTACAGCTGGTGAATGACCTAAAAAAAATGTGAGCAGATATTGATAAGCGGGTTTTATGGCAGCCTCTGTTTCACAATTATCTTGACTAATACCGCTAAAATTATAAAATAGTAAGTTTATGGCATTTGTCCTGAACATAAAGGATCTGCCCGAGGATGTTTCCCGGCAGGAATTTGTAAGCACCCCGGAGGAGCTCGCTCTCGATTACGAGGGAATTGAGGTTGTCGGTGATGTGTGTGCTTTTGGAGATGTTACAAAATCCAATGATCAGGTTATTTTCAGGGGGGAATTCAGCGCCCCGGTAAAAATAACCTGCTCTCGGTGTGCCGAGGAATTCGAAAGAAAATTAAAGTCTGAGCTGGTCTTTGTCCTGACAATGGTGCTCGAAAACGAGCTTCAGGATCTGGAAGAGGAGACCTTGGAGGACTTCTATTTTATTCCCGAGGGTACACAGGAATTTGATTTCTCCGAGCATATTCGTGAGCAGCTGATAGTTGCTCTGGAGATGAAGCCTCTATGCCGGGAAGAATGCCGTGGAATATGTCCCGATTGCGGGAAGAATTTAAATATTGAAGAATGTATTTGTTCGGAAGAAAAGATCGATGAGCGCTGGCTGCCACTCAAGGATCTGTTAGACAGGAGTTAAAGTATGCCACTTCCAAAACGACGCCATTCCAAGGCCAGAGGGAGAAAGAGACGCACGCACTGGAAACTCTCAGCGCCGACTCTGGGTGAGTGTGACAATTGCGGTGAGCTTAAGCTGCCCCATCATGTGTGTCCCCATTGCGGGTATTACAAGGGAAGAGAGATTTATAACCCATCATCAGAATAGGTAGAAATTGAAAACAACTGTCAGAATTGCTTTAGATGCGATGGGTGGCGACAATGGTCCTGAGGTTGTTTTGCAGGGCGCCTACAACTATCTCCGGGATCATGTTGGAAACGGAGTAAGACTATTTATTGTCGGCAAGAGGGATTTGCTGTCCGATATCTGGAATTCCTTTAAAAAGACTGACGGTTATCCGATAGAGTTTGTGCATGCGAGTGAAGTCGTCGGCATGGACGAGCCGATTTCGCGCGGTTTGAAAAAGCGCGATTCCTCGCTTGTGGTGGCATTAAAGATGCACAAAATGGGCGAGGTGGACTCGGTCGTCTCTGCCGGAAACACAGGCGTTTGCATGGCTGCGGGGATCCGCAGTCTGGGACGGCTGGAGGGCGTCAGCCGACCGGCGATCACGAGCTCCTTTCCAACGCTAAAGGATAAAAGCGTCGTGGTTCTGGATGTCGGTGCTAATGTCGATTCACCCCCTCAAAATCTGTACCAGTTTGCGGTCATGGGGTCGATTTACGCTTCATATATCAATCGGCTGAACAGACCAACCGTGGGGCTTCTGTCGATAGGTGAGGAAAGAGTTAAAGGGAACGAATCGACCTTGCAGGCCTACAAGCTGCTGGAGAAATCTTCGCTTAATTTTATTGGCAATATAGAAGGGAATGATATACTTACCGGTAAATGCGATGTGGTAGTTACCGATGGCTTTGCAGGGAATATCATCCTGAAATTTGGTGAATCTATCAAGACTTATCTGTTCACCAAAATGAAAAAACAGGTTTCCTCAAACCTGTTCTCAAGGGCTGGAGCATTTCTTCTGGCGCCATTTCTCAAGCGTCTGAAGAACACTTTTGATCCAGCCAAATACGGGGGAGCGCCGCTTCTGGGAGTCAACGGTGTGGTTATCATATCTCACGGTTCCTCCAATGACCTGGCCATAAGGAATGCTATCAGGGTCGCGGTAAGAATGGTAAATGAAAATGTAAATGAGCATATCAGCGGGAAGCTTGCCGGACACAATATTTCAGAAAAAGTAAAATCGTGAGTCTTCTTATGAATGCTGTTATCAGGGGTACAGGAGGATATGCACCTGAGAAAGTCCTCACAAACGCCGATTTTGAGAAAATGGTGGAGACTTCAGACGAATGGATTGTCTCCCGCACAGGAATAAAAGAAAGAAGGGTCGTTTCCAACGGCGAAACAAATTCTGATTTATGTTATAAGGCCGCTCAAAGAGCGCTGGAAATGGCCAATATCTCCCCCGAGGATCTGGACATGATAATAGTCGGGACTGTTACCCCCGATTACTTTCTGCCTTCCACCGCAGCCGTCGTACAGGAGAAGCTCGGAGCTTTCAATTCTGCTGCCTTTGATGTTGCAGCGGCATGCGCCGGATTTCTGCATGGTTTATCAATTGCTCGGGGCTTCATATTAAATGGCAATGTCAAACGGGTTTTGGTGATAGGCTCTGAGGTTCTTTCCAGAATTACCGATTACACCGACCGCTCAACCTGCGTTCTTTTTGGAGATGGCGCAGGGGCGGTTGTGGTCGAAGCTGATGAGAATGGAGTTGAAGGAGGGTCGGGAGTGCTTTCCTCATATCTCAAGGCTGATGGCAGCAAAACCGAACTCCTCTGGATTCCAATCGGAGGATCGAAAGATCCTATTACTCAACAGAATGTCGATGCGCGCGGTAGATATATTATGATGTCGGGCAATGAAATATATAAACTGGCAGTCCGTGCAATGTGTGATGCGGCTCAGAAGACACTTGATCAGGCTGGGATAGGCACGGATGAGATCTCCTGGCTGATACCCCATCAAGCTAATATAAGAATAATTGAAGGTGTTGCCAAACGGCTTAAGATTCAGGATGAAAAGGTATATCTCAATATAGAAAAATATGGTAATACCTCCGCTGCCTCGGTTCCTATTGCGCTTGATGAAGCTAATCGAAGGGGAATGCTCAAAAAAGGTGATTACATTTTAATGGTTGCATTTGGAGGAGGATTAACCTGGGGTGCATCGCTGGTTAGATGGTGATTGACGATTGAAAATAAATTCAGCTTGCATAGACCTTTTAAATATACTATACGCACGATATATAAACCCGGATGTCATGTTATAGATCGTGACTTTGTTTCTATCACAGTTTTGAATTGACAAACTGTTCTGAAATTGTTAAATAACCCCAAATTTTTAAAGAACTATGGCAAAAACTGCATTCATTTTTCCAGGCCAGGCTTCACAATATGTGGGCATGGCGAAGGACTTATACGATTCCTCACCGGATGTGAGGAATCTTTATGAAAAGGCCGCGGAGATTCTCGGCTACGATCTGGCAGACGTCTCTTTTAATGGGCCGATCGAGAAACTTACTCAAACCGCCTATACTCAGCCTGCTATTCTGGTGCATTCGCTGGCGGTGCTGACTGATATGGGCGAGGACTATGGAGAGGTTGGGTTTGCCGCCGGGCATTCCCTGGGGGAATACTCTGCGTTGGCTTTTGCGGGAGCTCTTTCATTCGAGGATGCCATTCTGGCAGTCAGGGAAAGAAGCCGTGCCATGCAAGCCGCCTGCGAGGCTGCGGAAGGAACCATGGCGGCATTGATCGGATGTGAAGGAGAAAATCTGGAAAATTTGATCCGGGAGGCCTCAAAAGCTGGCATAATTCAGCCTGCCAATTTCAATTCACCCGGACAGGTTGCTGTCTCCGGCGACCGCAAGGCGGTAGAGAAAGCGATCGAAATCGCAAAAGATTTTGACGCCAGGAAAGCCATTCCACTACAGGTGGGCGGGGCATTTCACTCCCCCCTAATGGAACCTGCGCGCGAAAAGGTGGCCGGGGTTTTGAAAGAAATGGCATTCAACGATTCCCGTATTCCAGTAGTTACCAATGTCGAGGCCAGGGGCGAGACAGATTCTGATCATTTACGGGAACTTTTAGTGCGGCAGATCACTTCTCCTGTCTTATGGAAACAATCTGTCGAATATATGGTTGAAAACGGCGTTGAGCGTTTTGTGGAAATCGGACCCGGCAAGGTGCTCAGCGGGCTGGTTAAACGAACCGCTCGCGGCGCGAATATCGATAACGTGGATACGGTCGAAGATTTGAAAAAGTTCAAGGAGCTGGTTTCGGCATGATGTTGAAGGATAAAGTTGCAGTAATTACAGGTTCCGGGCGTGGTATCGGACTTGATATCGCCGAGAAATTCATACACAGCGGAGCCAGGATTGTCCTGACAGATATCAGCAAGGAGCTCCTGGATGGTGCCGAACAGAAGCTTGCCGATCAAGGCGAGGTTACGAGCATCACCTGCAATGTAACCGATTCTGAGCAGGTAAATGAACTGGTCCAGAAGACAATCGAACATTTCGGTTCAATCGATATTTTGGTAAATAACGCCGGTGTCACGAGAGATACGCTGCTGCTTAGAATGAAAGAGGAAGACTGGGATTTTGTGCTTAATGTCAATCTGAAAGGCGCGTTTCTGGTAACCCAGGCTGCGGCTAAAGCGATGATCAAACAGAAATCAGGAAAAATAATCAATATATCTTCAGTTGTTGGCTTGATGGGAAATGTCGGTCAGAGCAATTATTCCTCCTCAAAGGCGGGAATACTGGGTCTGACGAAGTCCAGCGCAAAGGAGCTGGCTGGACGTGGTATCACTGTTAATGCCATCGCTCCCGGATATATCGAAACCGAGATGACGGCCAGTCTTCCGGAAAAAGCGATACAGGCTTTCATGGACCAGATTCCATTAAAGCGGGCCGGAAAGCCTGATGATGTTGCCAATGCGGCGTTATTCCTGGCCTCAGACCTGGCCTCCTATATCACCGGGCAGGTTATTCAGGTCGATGGCGGGATGTTGATGTGAAAATGAATAAAGTGTAATAAAACAGGAGGTTTTGATGTCAATCGAATCTAGAGTCAGGGATATTATTGTTGAACAGCTGGGAGTGAATCCTGAACAGGTTACACCTGAAGCAACTTTTGTGGATGATCTCGGTGCAGATTCCCTGGATACCGTTGAATTGGTCATGGCTCTGGAAGAGGAGTTCGAGTTGGAGATTCCCGATGAGGAAGCGGAAAAAATTGCCTCAGTAAAGGATGCCATAAACTATATCGAATCGCACGCTTCGGAGTAAAATGGAATTAAAGCGTTGTGTAATAACAGGAATAGGACCCGTATCGCCCATTGGTACGGGTAAGGACAAATTCTGGGACTCGCTCAAAAATGGAGTTTCGGGAGCCCGAAAGGTTACCAGATTCGATATCAGTCCTTATCCCTCGCAGGTTGCAGCTGAGGTTCCTGACTTTGAGGTTACCGATTACATGGACAAGAAGGTGGCCAGGCGAAGCGATCTGGTCCAGCAGTTTTCAGTTGCTGCAACTAAGCTCGCTATCGAGGATGCCGGTCTGGATCTGGAGAAGATAGACAGGGAGATGATGGGTGTTGTTTATGGTTCCGGAGTAGGCGGAATTTCCACCTTTGAGAATCAAATAGAAGTCCTTCTGAACAAAGGGCCCGGCCGTGTCTCCCCATTCTTCATTCCCATGATGATTGCAGATATGACCGCCGGCTTGATAGCCTTGACATATGGCCTCAAAGGCCCCAATTATGCGACTCTGTCAGCCTGTGCCTCATCTTCCAATGCCCTTGCCGATGCTTATCAGCTGATTCGCACCGGCGATGCAGATATTATGGTTGCCGGGGGAGCCGAAGCCGCGGTCACTCCGGCCTCGTTTGCGGGATTCTGTTCGGCCAAGGCTATTTCGACACGAAATGATGCGCCCGAAAAAGCATCCCGACCATTTGATGCCGGCAGGGATGGCTTCGTAATCGGAGAAGGAGCCTGCACCTTGATACTGGAAAGCCAGGGACATGCTGAAAAACGAGGAGCGCATATCTATGCGGAAATCATAGGAGCCGGTTTGTCCTGTGATGCCTACCATATAACCGCTCCCGCCCCGGGCGGTGAGGGTGCCGCCAGAGCTATGAAAGCGGCCATGAGAAATTCGGGGCTTGCAGCTGATGATATCGACTATATCAACACTCACGGTACCTCCACGGACTTGGGCGATATAGCCGAGACAGAAGCTATTAAGACAGTCTTCGGGGAACGGGCTTACAAGATTCCCGCTAATTCCACCAAATCGATGATAGGTCATTTGCTTGGAGCAGCAGGTGCTATGGAGGCTGCGGCGGTATGCCTTTCAATGCAAAATAAGTACTTACATCCCACAATAAATCTCGAGAATCCCGATGAGAAATGTGATCTGGATTATGTCGCTCTGGAAGGCCGGGATCAAGAGATAAACTACGCTATCTCCAATTCTTTTGGATTCGGCGGTCATAACGTAACCCTGGCCCTTAAGAAAATCGAATAACCAGGTGTCGGGAAAGAATGTCTGCATTCAGTTTCTTAGGTTTTAATCCCCGGGTACCTACCCATTTCCTAAAAAAGAGAATATTAAACAAAATTCAGGAAAAACTTGGGCATAAGTTCAAAAGGCCGGAACTGCTGGGTGAAGCTCTCTCCCATCGCTCTTATACCCAGACCGATCCCAAAGCTCCCTTTCCTTCATATGAACGTCTGGAATTTCTTGGAGATTCCGTGCTGGGTATGGCGGTCGCCGATCATCTGTTCAGGAGATTCGGCGAAATGGGGGAGGGGGAACTGACCAAGACCAAGGCAATCCTTGTAAATGTTCATACTCTGGCCCGGATTTCAAGAGAAATAGGTATAAATAAAGCGGTCAAGCTTTCTGAAGAGGAGGAGAGAGCCGGGGGCAGGGAGCGCAATTCCATTATAGCAGATTGCCTTGAGGCTGTAATCGGGGCTATCTTTCTTGATTCGGGCATCCGGGCCGCGCGCAAATTTATACATGCGCATTTTCTCAAAAATATGGTTGACATATTGAATGATCAGTCTCTTCGTAACTATAAAGGCGAGCTTCTGGAGCTTGTGCAGGCCAAATCAATACTTTCGCCCCGGTATGAAATACTTAAGACCGAGGGCCCCGACCACATGAAGAAGTTCACTGTGGGAGTTTACCTCGGGAATAAGAAGATCGGCAGCGGACATGGCCTGAGTAAAAAAGAGGCGGAGCAGAATGCCGCCAAGAAAGGTCTGGAGAAGTTGGCCAAGGTGGATAAGCAGAATCTGGATTTCTTTCATAAATTGGAGGGAAAGTGAAAATTATAGTACTCGTTAAACAGGTCCCCGAAATAGCCCTGGTAAATGTGGATGAGAGCTCCGGCAGGATCGAATATCCCCAGGGTCCCGGGGTTATCAACCCCTTCGACTCTTATGCCATTGAGGAAGCTCTGAAGATCAAGGAAAAAAACGGCGCCGAAACAGTTGCCATAAGCGTCGGTGGAAAACAGAGCGAAGTTGCGCTGAAAGAGGCACTCTCGCTTGGCATAGATAAAGCCGTCCTGGCATCCGATCCGCTTTTTGAGAATTCGGATAATCAAGCAGTGGCAAAAATACTGGCGGCGGCGCTGGCTAAAATTGGAGATTATGATCTGGTTTTGGGCGGCAAGCAGGCGGTTGATTCTGACGATGCCATGGTTCCGGCCGCGCTGGCGGCCAGGCTGGAAGCCTCCCAGGCTATGTTCGTGAGGAAAATCACGGAGATTTCCGATAGCTCGATCACGGTCGAGCGCACCACCGAGGACGGTCATGACGTAGTCGAAGTCGGCTTGCCTGCCGTTCTTTCGGTGGTAAAGGAGATCAACGAGCCGCGCTTGCCCTCATTGAAGGGTAAAATGAAAGCAAAGAAGGCCACAATCGAGCAGTTCTCCGCCGCTGACCTGGGTCTTGATGCTGCTGGGGTAGGGGAGAAATCACCCTCGCAGGTGGAGAAGGCCTCTAATCCGCCGCCTCGGCCGGCCGGAGAGATAATCGAAGGCGAAACACCTGAAGAAATCGCTGATAAGCTATTTAAGAAGCTTCGCGAGGATCAGGTGATATAGCGATAAGGCAGTGATCATCGGGGTTCCTGCTCCTGTCCGCACCGAAACGGGTGAATACAGAGATTCCATTGTGACGCAATTTTTGCGTTTTTGACGGGAACAAACAGGCCATAGAGTCTGGTTATAACTTATTGAGTGCTGTGTTATTATAAAAATATTAAATAAAATCTTGACAACCCCTTATGAGATATATATTTTTAAAGCGGGTAAGTATGCCCGAAAATAACTTTCCGGGTTTCCCTTACCACTCTTTATCCTTGAAGAAAGAAATTAGTTTGTCTGGAGGAAGATAGATGAATAAAACAAGGTTATGCAGCCTTGTGATTGTGGCTCTATTCGCGATCATATTCTGGTCGACTCCTGCTAACGCACTGGATCATCCTTGGGATGGAACCAAGGTAACAGATACCCTCTCGATTTCATCATCAGGCACGGGTGATGGTTCGTCAGGCGGTGGCGATGAAGGAGATCAGGGTGTGGGTCCAAGAAAATCCTGGTTCAGCTGGTTTGGTAGCTGGATTGAGGGGCTATTGGGCGGCAGCGACGAGAAAGAGGAGATTGAGCTGGAGCGCAAGAGCAAGGAGGCGGTTGATGATCGGTACAGAGATACCGAGAATTCTCATGATAAGCTGTTAAAACGATAACCAAGATTATATAACTTGATAGGATTATGAATCCACACCTCTCGAACAGGAAGCGGGTTGTCCTTGATGAGTTGAACCAGATCGAGTTACTTGTCATACAGGGCAAATTGAGTCAGGCCAGGACAGTTCTGGCTGCTCAAATGGACAATTATACTCATGCGCCTGCTTCTGCAAAAGCTGAATTAGACTATTATCAAGCCATTATACAGCATGCCGAACTTGAGTATGAAAAGGCGCTCAAGAAGGCTTTGTCTTCCTTTGAATATTATCGATCCACATCGGATAATAAGAAGATCGGCAGACTCCAGAAGTTAATCGCCCGCATCCAGATGGATATGGGAAATCTTTCGGAAGCGGAGCAGACCTATCATGATTGCCTGGCCACCTGGAGGCGTATTGACGATCGTACCGGTATTTTCGAGTGTCAGAACCGTCTGGCGCAAATAAAGTTCATCTTGGGCGATTATGACGCCTCGGCTGATTATCTTCTTAAGGCGATCGAAAGTTTCAAATCATCTGCTCGTGATGATCTGAATGCCGATATTACATTGAAACGATATTATGGCAACCTGGCCCGTATCTATATACTTACCGGCAACTGGGGTGAAGCCGAGAAACTGCTGCGGGAATGTGTTGAGCATAATCGCCAGAACAGAGTGACCGACTCTCTGATCCGTAACCTTCTCTCGCTTGGATATCTGGGCATCCGTTTGCGGGATCAGAGGCTCTGCGAGGACTGTTTTGCGGAAGTCAAGTCGCTTCTGGATTCCACCCAGCTGCCTCGTGAAGAGGGTATTCTTTATGAGTATCTGGGAGAATATTACACCGAATTCAACAAGTTTGATCTGGCCTTGCAGGCATTCCAGCGCGCTCTGATGATCTCCAGGAAAATGCCCTCCAACAACACTCTGCTTTCACAGACCCTGCGCAGGCGGGCTGAGCTTTATCTGGCGACCGCACGCTATGATCTGGCTTATAAGGATGCTCTGGAGGCCCATAAAGCCGCGCAGAAGGTTGGGGAAAGCGTTGAAGTTGCTGCCAGCCTAAAAGTGCTGGCTCTTGCCTCACTGGCGTATAGCCCGGCCAATGATAATACCGATTATTTTTCCGAGGCCGAAAGAGCCTTTTCCCTGCTGGGAGAGAAATATGAAGTGGCCCGCATGCATCTCGCTTTTTCCAGTATCGAAATTGAAGAAGATGATCTGGCCAAGCTGGAGTGGTGCCGTAATCATCTGCGCGATGCGCGAAAACTTTTCAATGAACTGGAGGCCGGCTATTATATAGCGGTCAGCGATTTGATCGAGGCTGAATTGGATTACAGAAACTCTGAATTTGACAGGGCATTCAACGCCATTGCTGCGGCTGAAAAATATTTCGAAGAATCCGGTAACGAGGATGATATCAATGCGGTTCATGGGCTGAGAAGAAAAATCGAAAGCGCCATGCTCGAAATTGCCACCTCCGATGCGAACGAATATAACCTGGTCAGGTCAATTATTGAACCGGGCGAATATACGAAACTCAGACAAGCAGATCTGAATTATACGCTCCAATTTCTGGCAGAGCGCATATTTGCCGATACAGCTTTCATAGGCTTGCTGGATTTCGCGCAAAAGGACTTTACCCCCCTAGCTCATTATGAATTCAGCCTGGAGAAACTGGAGGACCTGAAAGGTGTGATAAGTTATACCGGAATAAAACCCGGGAATCTGAAACCATATTATATTACTTCTCCCTACCAGTCCTCAAATGGCAGCGCTGAAATCTTCGACGCATTCGGGGATGCTGGAAGCATAATTCTCATACCCATGGATCTGGGCTCGCAGAAATCGGCTATCGTATTTCTGCAGAGAAATAGAAATTCCGCACGAAGCGGGTTTTTCAGCAACACCGACCTGAACCTTTCGATAGCATTTGCCGATATTCTGGCCTTCCGCGCTATCGAGGAAGAGAAATTAAATCTGGAAAAAGATAATTTCAGATTGCGCACGCAGCTCGAAGACCGCTGTGCCTTTCCCAATATCGTTACAGGAAATAAGTCCATGCTCAAGATGCTGGAAAAGGTGATACAGGTTAAAGATTCTCCGATTTCCATCCTGATTCAGGGCGAGACGGGCAGCGGTAAAGATTTGCTGGCCAAGACAATCCATTATAATTCGGTGCGCAAGGATAAGAGATTTATTTCGGTCAACTGCGCGGCGCTTCCAGAGACTCTTCTGGAAAGCGAGCTTTTTGGCTATAAGAAAGGTGCGTTTACAGGCGCAGACCGTGATCGTGCCGGCCTATTTGAGGAGGCCGATGGCGGTACTTTCTTCCTGGATGAAATCGGCGAGATGCCCCTTTCCATACAGGCCAAGCTCCTGCGTGTACTCGAGGACCAAGAGGTGGTTCGTCTGGGTGACACGAGGGGACGCAAGGTCGATGTTCGTCTATTATCCGCTACCAATAGTGACTTGAAGGAGATGATGGATGGGGGACGATTCCGTCAGGATCTGTATTATCGCCTTTCCGCCATGCAATTGCGCATACCGCCTTTGCGTGAAAGGAAGGATGATATACCCCTTTTGATCAATCATTTCCTCGAGAAATATGACTCCTCCGTATCCATTGATCCAGAGGTTCAGCAGATCTTCATGAACTTTTCATGGCCGGGTAATGTGCGTGAGCTGGATAATGAAATCAAGAAGATGATTCTGTTATCCGGAGATCGCCGCAAGATTACCAGAGAGCTGCTCTCGAGGAAGTTTTTCAAGGATTCCGAAAATCGCCGCGAAATCGATCTTCCGGAAATAGAGAATTTTGGGCGTGAATTTACTCTCTATGACTATATCTCAATGTTTGAGAAGAAGTATATAAAGGAAGCGCTTTCCAAGAACCGCTGGGTAAAGAAGCACGCGGCAAATGCGCTTGGTATTCCTGAATCGACCTTGAGGCTCAAGATTAAAGAGTACGATATTTCCAAAGAATAATAAAATATTGATGATTAAATTTGAAAAGTCCGGCGCAGATTCTGCCCCGGGCTTTTTTTGTTGTCTTTCATGGGCTTATCATCACATCTGTGTAAATGTAGCTTTCTCTCGCAGTTTTTGCGATATTATTCTATTTTCGTATATTCCAAATAGTACTTGCGGTTTACCCTAACTTATTGTAAATTCATAATTTGAAGCACTTCTGTGATATTTCAAATTGGCACGGTATTTGTTGCGTATATTGGGCGTAAGCTGTTGTGAATAATAGAGAAATCTGTCATTTCCTGACCACTTTTCGGCGTTCCGGAGAATTCAACATGGAATTCGACCGGAAAATGCTGGAGAAAGTTGGTCCTGACGGCAGGGAGAGATTTTTTAGAATTTACACCTGGGATCCTCCGGCCGTCTCGCTGGGCAAAAATCAAGAGATTGGCAGAGTTCTGGATACGGAATACCTCTCAAAGGCGGGGGTCACTGTCGTAAAGAGGCCTACTGGTGGCCGGGCCATTTACCATAAAAATGATGTTTGTATTTCGTCCGCAGGAAGCTTGCAAGGTGCCACTGCGGGCGGAGTTACTGCCAGAGAAATATATGACAACTTTGCAAATACATTGAAGTTGTTCTTTGAAAACTTGAATACAGAAACAATCTTGGCTCGCGGGCCGAGGTTCCGGACCGGAGATAGAAGCGGAATCGGAAAGCTTCCCTGTTTTTTGAGCGCAACACCCTATGAGCTTCTGGCATCCGGCAGAAAAATCGCCGGTATTGCCCTTTATGTTGGCCGGGATAGATTTTTGGTTCAATCGTCGGTCCGGATCTCAGCCTATTTGCCGGATGATTTCCATTTCTTCAAGGGATTGAACAGAGATGGCTCTGCGCTGGCTCATATTACTTCGCTGGAAGAGCAGACAGATTTGAGTTTCTCCGAGGACGAATTAAGAAATGCTCTGCTCAAAACATTGGAATCAGATCGCAGATATTGCGTAATAAACATAGATGAAGGTGAGATTTGAAAGAACGATACAAATCCTCCCTTAAAGATTTTTTTGAACGTAACAAGGTAATCCGAGGTCTATATTGCGGCTGAATTACCTCTTTATGCAGGCCAAAAAGCGCTTGACAGAGAGGCGGAATTATCCTTTAATTAAAGGTTTAATGCTGTCACGGAGACAGATTTATGCCCGTATTTTGGACCTTGTTTTTGAAAGATAATATTATTCAAATCAACTATACGAAGAAGGCAGAAATAGGTTTCAATAACACTGAATTTTTACGTTAATCATATTTGGAAAGATTAGTTTTTTAAAATATTTCAGGAGGTTTTAGCTGATGCTGTTTGCCAAAAGAGCTTCACTATTTTTGGTGGCCCTGTTTTTATTTGTATTCTGTACAACCCCGGTCTTTGCGGCTACGACTGGAAAGATTTCCGGTGTTGTGGTTGACAAGCAAACTCAGGAGCCATTACCCGGAGTGGCTGTTCAGCTGGAGGGGACCACGATAGGTGCCCTGACAAATATTGATGGCGAGTATACGATATTGAATATCCCGCCCAAAACTTATACCGTGAAAGTCCGGCTGGTGGGTTATAAAACTCAGATCTACCCGGATGTGACCGTTGAGACGAACAAGACCTTCCGTCTTAATGCAGAACTGGAAGAGACTGTGATCGAAGGGGAGGAACAGATCGTTACTGCCAAAATCGACCATGTCAAAATCGACGAGGTCCAGAATATCAGGACAGTCGGTGTTGACGAGATTGAAGCTATGCCGGTACAGGATGTGGACCAGATTCTCTCGGTCCAGGTTGGTGTGGTAACCCGTGGCGGCGAGATCCATATCCGCGGCGGCAGATCCGGCGAGGTATCCTACATCGTTGACGGTGTCGAGACCAGGGACCCCCTGGGTGGACTGGGCGCTACTGATGTCGGTATTAACCTGCAGTCCAATTCTCTGCAGGAAGTCCAGATTATTAAAGGCGGTTTTGATGCCGAGTACGGCGGTGTTATGTCCGGCGTTGTGAACGTAGTGACCCGTGAAGGCGACATGCAGCTGACCAAGGGACGCATAGAGTACTGGACCGACAATTTCAGGGTGGATGAACTGAATGACTATTCCAGGAACTACGATCAGATATCCTTTAATATAGGCGGACCTGAACCGATCTTATCGCAGCATCTTCTTCCTGCCCTGGGGATTGACTACTTCCGCGAGAAGCTGGCCTATTTTATTAACCTAGATGTGCAAAAAACCGATGGCGTTATTTCCTATAATGATTATGCTCCTGCACTTCACCAGAGATCCTATAAGACGCATGATTTTCTTGGATTAACGATCGGCGACCGGCAGTACAACTATTACCAGTTGCAGACCAAGCTTACATTCAATCCCGGCGGAGGTATTAAGCTTACTCTCAATTACTCTGGAACATGGGATGCCAAAAATCCATACAACAACTATTCCTGGGATTACAGATATACACCGGCTACCGCGCATTATGTAGAAGAAACCTCGCACATGTTCAGCATAACCTTCAACCATCAGCTTAACCAGAGCACATTCTACGAGGTGGTGTTGTCACGTTATTCCAAGCAGTATTTTCAATCTCCTGATGACCCGGCAAATCCTGGCGAGCCTTTAATGCCGGATGATTTCATGCTGTACACGGACTGGGAATTTTATCAGGATCTGAATAATAACGGAAGGTTCGATCCTCCTGAGCCGTTTATTAATGCCAGCGGGGATACGACATATCTGGGCGACCCACAGTATACCAATGGTGATGCTCTTGGCTATTTCGGGCTCTGGTATAACATTGGTGATTACTGGAACCTTCTCGGTCCGGCCGGGCAGGAGAATCATGACAAAGTAGACTGGAAGCAGGCTCAGAACCTGTTTGATACACTTTACTGGGATTGGGATAAAGATGGCTTTATCGACAATGCCGACGGCGAGCCGTATGTCGATTTGAACGGCAACGGTCAGTGGGATGCCGGCGATTTCTTCTATCAGGGCTGGGATACCAATGGTGATGGTACCTACAATGATGAACGCGGTCAGGTCATCAATGTCGACCGGCCCGAGCCATATGTGGACGGCGACAGGAATCTGGGCGAGCCTTTTGTCGATGTCAATCAGAATGGTATTTTTGACAATGGTATTGACGATTTTATCATGTCTTCGGATCCCGCTGTAAACATGGATCTAAACAGGAACTCACAATATGATGGTCCTAATACAACTTGGACGCCAGGTGTGCCTTTCGAGGATCTGAACGGCAATGGAATTTATGATGCGCCCAATGGACGCTATGACTATGGCGAGCCGTTTGTCGATTTAAACCATAACGCCAAGTGGGATGCCCAGGATGGATTCTTTGATTATGGTTATAACCAGTGGGCATTCTATCAGGATCGTAAGGCAATTATCAATACTCTTAATTTCAAAATCACAAAGCAGCTTTTCACCGAGCTCGAGAATAAAACTGGTTTCGATTTGAAGTATAACGAGGTCAGCATGGCTGATCTTCGTTACCCCTGGCAGCCCTATGATGGAAGACCGGATGGAGGCCCCTGGCCGAACATCGGTGTCTTCCGTGATTTCTATACCCAGTATCCATGGGAAGGGGCTTTCTATACCTCCTTCAAACTGGAGTTTGGATCGCTGATTGCACAGCTGGGCGGCAGACTGGACATCTTCAGGCAGTCCGATAATGTCACCGACCTGGAAGTAGAGGACCTCGAAGGCAAAACTGCTGAAAAAACGGAATATAAGGTCTCGCCTCGTGTAGGTATCAGTTACCCGATTACCGATAAGGCAAAAGTGTATTTCAACTATGGTCACTTCTATCAGCTTCCGGACTTCCAGTACATGTATCGTCGAGCCACTCAGGCTTCCAATGCGTTCGGTATCGTGGGTAACTTCAATCTCGATTATCAGAAGAATATACAGTATGAAATCGGTATGACATATACACTCTCCAACGATTATATCTTTGAGATGGCCGGTTTCTACAATGACTGGTTTGGTCTGATTAACTCCCAGAGAAAAACCTATGGACCGTTCCAGCGCAACGAATACGAGAATTCGGATTACGCCAGAACGCGCGGTCTCGAGTTTGAACTGCGCAAGGTTTACGGTAACTATGTTTCCGGACGGGCAAGTTATACTTATGCTTTTGCCTATGGTAAGAGCTCATCTGAATCCTCAAACTACTTTGACGACTTCTATAACAGGGCAATTCCGATCCGTGAATTCCCGTTGAATTGGGACGTACGGCATCAGCTTACCATACAATTCTCGCTGAATGTTCCCAAATCGGATAAACCCAAGCTGTTCGGCTTCCGGATTCCAAATGACTGGAACGCTACTGTGATCTGGCAGTACGGAACCGGATATCCGTTTACACCGACCCGGGATTATCCCGGACTCAGGCTTCTGCCGGGCGAGGATCCGCAGCAGAACAGCCTGCGTTATCCAGCCTATTCCAATGTCGACCTGCGGTTCCGGAAGAATTTCAGCCTGGTAGGTCTGGATTATGTGTTCGAACTCTGGATTACAAATCTGTTTAATACCGAGAACTGGGACATAGTTTATGGAGCTACCGGTCGTCCGGATACTGGAACCAACATCGGAGGACAGGTTAAGGAAGGTTCCGAGTATGCAAATGATCCTTACAATTATGGTCGGGGCCGTAACATTCGGTTAGGCCTTGCCCTGAATTTCTAATGCAAGAATGCAGGATTTCTAAATAATGAGATTATTTAAACTGACAATATTGACAATCGGGATCCTCCTGATCTTTACCGGGCAGTTTGCGTTCGGCAAAATGAAGGATAACCCGGGCTATACGAGTTGGGTAAACGATCCTTTCTTTAAGCCGGCTGAGACCGGCATACCAAACTCTCAGAATTGCAGCCATAGAGTCGGCAATGTTTTTCTGACAATAACCAATTACGGATTTTTCGGATCCAAATTCTGGCAGGATCAGTTGAGGGAGGAATACTGCACCTATGGAAGCGAAAGCACCCCTTCCCAGGGGCTTGCTCCTTCTTTTGAGTTTCCCGCCGGGTCCGGCATTAACTATCTCTTCCAGGGAGCGCTGTGGTTTGCTGCAATCATAGAAGATGATACTCTCTGCAGTGTCGGTGCGGATGGCTGGCAGTGGGTTAATGAGATGTGGCCGGCCGCCATACCTGACGGTGCAATTGAAAGAAAATCCAACCGTAAGGGATCGCAATATTATGCGGATGATGCGATTTCTGAGGATGATTATTACGCAATCTACACCGACACGCTCACTGACCAGACCTATGTCTCCATGGATCCAATAGAGAACCGCGCACATATACCAATCAACGTTGAGGTAAACCAGAGATCATATGCCTGGAGTTATAAGTATGCCGAGGATTTCATCCTGATTGATTTCATGCTCAGGAATATCGGTGTGAAGACGATCAGGAGGGCATATATGGGCCTGTATATTGATGCAGATATATGGGCCGGCCCGTCGGCAGGCGACCCTCGGGGATACGAAGATGACTACTCCGGTTTCAAGGTTTCCGTTCCCTCGCCGGCCGGCGGAGGACTGGAAGATACTATTAATATCGCCTGGACTGCCGATAATGACGGTAATCCCATAGGGGGCGTCTTCAATCAGTTGAGTCCAACCGGAGTGGCCGGAACCCGGGTGGTCCGTTCTCCCAATCCCGAACTGCAGTACTCTTTCAACTGGTGGACCTCTAATGGTGATAATGTCAATTATGACTGGGGTCCGATGAGGCAGGACAACTATCGTGATTTCGGTACTGGAGGTCTGGGTACCCCGGAGAAGGATCGGAACAAGTATTATATTCTTTCCAATAATGAATTCGATTACGATCAGCTCTATGCGGCGGTCGATTATTCCAATGAAGGCTGGCTGCCTCCACCAGCATCCGATCTTGCCAATAATATCGCCAATGGTTTCGATACAAGGTACCTGTTCTCGTTCGGGCCATTCAACATAGATCCGGGAGATTCGCTTTTGATTACCTGTGCATATACTGCAGGGGCAGACTTCCACCAGAAACCATCAGACTTCTCCCAGCTATATGACCCGCAGAATCCGGATGCATTGTACGAGGCGCTTGACTTTACGGACCTTGCAATCAATGCTACCTGGGCCGCCTGGATGTATGATAATCCGGGTGTCGATACTGATGGCGACGGTGATTCCGGACAGTATCGTATCAGGATTGATACGATCATTGAGGGTACTGATACGACCTATGCCGAAACCAAAGTTTACTATGAAGGTGATGGTGTGCCTGATTTTAAGGGTCCACCGCCCCCACCTCCGCCAGTATTGCGCTATGAGGCCATGCCGGGAAAGGTGAGCTTGAGATGGAATGGTTTGGAGACCGAGAACTATCTGGACGATTTCTCGCAGAGAAAGGATTTCGAGGGTTATCGAGTATACATGGGAGAGGAGATCAAACTGGATGCCTTTGCGCTCCTCACCTCGCATGATTTAGTCGATTTTAACCGCTATGTCTGGGATCCGGGAAAACAGCGATGGTATCTCAGGACAATTCCATTCTCTCTGGAGGAACTGGAAGGCTTGTATGGCGAGGGGTTTGACCCTCTGGCCTATACCGAGTCAAATCCCTATGTTGATAACGAGGGGATCCGATACTATTTCGAAAAGGTCGACTGGAACCAGTATTTCTCCGATCCAAAAGGTATCCGGAAAGTATATCGGGATGAAATCGATCAGGGCCTGGTAACTTCCGACACGGGCCAGCTGGATCATCCCAATAATTATTTCGTCGATCCAGAGGATGGTCAGACCTATCATAAATATTATGAATACGAATATGAAATCGAAGGTCTCAGGCCTTCACAATTTAAATATTTTGCCGTAACTTCTTTCGATTACGGTAATCCTGAAAATGATCTGGAGCCTCTGGAATCATCGCCGCTCTCCAACTATATTAAAGTGTATCCGATCTACTCAGCTGAAATTGCGGAGGAGGCTGGTGCAGAAGTATCCGTATATCCTAATCCATACCGGATTGACGCCGGTTATGCCGAGAGCGGATATGAAAACCCTCGCGGCCGGGGCCCGGAATACGAGCGTCGGATTCACTTCATCAATCTTCCTGAGGAATGCACTATCAAGATCTGGACTACCGACGGCGACCTTGTGCGTGAAATCAAGCATGGTCCTGGTGAGCCCTTCTCGGAAACCGATTCTAAGGCCTACTGGGATTTGATTACCCGTAACACTCAGGCGATTGTAAGCGGAATCTATATATATAGTATAGAATCAGACGAGGGTACCCAGCTGGGTAAGATTGTAGTCATTAAATGACGAGGATGCTTAAGCGCTTAAGGTGACAACTATGAGATTGAGATTTAGTTTATTTTTGATTTTGCTGCTTTTGCCTGGGGTG
>JABAHP010002828.1_pt7 | contig 42954 bp, 58 predicted proteins | sample 7062081 | NCBI WGS metagenome assembly JABAHP01 (sample SAMN14534357, study PRJNA622989) | marine sediment metagenome | biome: marine biome [ENVO:00000428]; feature: marine pelagic biome [ENVO:01000023]; material: deep marine sediment [ENVO:00002113] | place: India: Gulf of Kutch | collected...
TCTCGACTGCCATTTCGATCCCCCTTTTTCACAGAATTGTCCAAAAATAGACTATGGGCAATCTACTCTCAGGGCGTAACCGGGAATCCGACACTGTGCCGTGCGCCACACGTCCCGCAGCACACGTTCACGACAATCTCGTTGTCCACCACGCGAATGCGATGGACAGTGAAAGTGATCTCGCCACAGACGTTGCAGATTAGAGCAGGATCGGTCCAGCCCTGCAAATGCTCCTCAATCTGCCATGCGTCCCCACGGCGATGGTAGAAAAGCGGCTCGTTGTCCTTTCTCTCCACCATTAGGGTTGCTCCATCAAAGATCGACATCTTTTCTCACCACCTTTCCCTATTTTACAAACGTTCCGTCAAAATGGAACTGAATCGCCATAACCCAACTGAAACGAGAATCGAACAACGTGATCTCCCACACGATCATGACTGGCGTACCAAAAGCACTTATAATCGTGTTCCTTGAGATACTCCCTTGCCGCCTTAATAGCGGTATCAAACCTCAAGAATCCCCTAGAACGCGGGTCCAGAGAAACCTGCACAGCGACAAATTCCCCTATAGAATGTACGTCCAATTTCTCCATGGTCAATCCTTTCCTACGAAAGAGGCTCTTTGGAATTGAATGTGATCATAAGCATATTGCATCCAATAAGACGCGTATACCCATGATTCCACTCTTCCGGATCAAAGCCAAGATCAACCATACGGTCAATCGCTACACCGCCCGCCTCTTCCTCAATCTCTTCCGTGAGTTCCTTGACACAATCGTCAAGCTCAATAAACACCTGAACCTGTAGAGTGGAATGAAACGCTTTCATGCCCACCATCCTTTCTGTGACTTTCGGAATTCCGATTCCGAAAAGTGATGAAACCCGAGTGGTTTACTAGGGTATCTCACACGCATACCTCAGGGCAATCGCCCTCAGGCATGGGCACGAGCACTTTCCTCACACCTTGCCGCCCTAGAGAATCCGCCAAAAAAATCCGCCCTCGGGATGGGCGGGCGTGTGGGCGCGTGGCGGGCCACTCTCACGTTTCAATCGTTTTCAATGTCTCGTTCATGGATTATAACGCAAACAGGCCAGAGCTTATCGCTCTGGCCTGTTTTCTAGTGGATCTGTCGGTTACGACTCGTCGCTGGCATCCTCTTCCGAGTTCTCGTCCGAACTGCCGCTTTCAGCATCGTTCTCGTCGCTTTCGGCGGTTTCGTCGGACTCTTCATCGGAGTTGTCGGTTTGGCCGGATTCCTTGGCGCGACTGTCGATCTCTTCTCTCTTCTGCTCGATCCGCGCCAGATCTGCGGCGATCTTCTCGAAATGTACGGTTACCTCATCCGGCAAGGTGAATTCACTGTATTCTCGCTGACTCTCATCGTCCGTGGGGGTTGCTGTGAGTTTCACAGTGCTTGCAACACCCCCTGCGTTAATCTGCGAGAAATTGTCACCTTTCAGATCTTCCAATGCCTTTTCAAAGGCTTCTTCCAGGTTCATCGAGATCTGGTACGATCCAAGCTGGTACGTGAACCTTTGTAGCATTGTTGCCGATGTCAGCTCGACTTTGCCGAGTTCCACCCATTTCGAATCGAACGGGCTGCTTTCTGCGGGTTCATACCAGAAACTCCCGCTTTCGACGTTATACAGCGATGTTCCACTCTTTTGGCCCGTTTTCCACGGGTTGCTGGCATAAAATCCGCTGAACTTGCGGGAACCGGGGATTTCACGCCCTTTTTCCTCATGCTCACTCGGTTTCATGCCCAAACTGGCGCAAAACTCGATCTTCGCCGCGTTCCGCCGGAGATTGGCGAGTTCCAGCTTTTTCTGTACCTGTTCCTCAATCGAACTGCGGGTATCAACCTGGACCTCTTCAGTTCGTACGGCAATCTCCGACATTAGCTGGTTGTGTACGTCTCTTGCCGTCTCCAGCTCTCTCCAATTGATCTCAGCGATCTTCGGCGCATAATCTGCCCAAACTGCCGACTCCAGAGCATCTAACTCTTGATCCAGCTCTTCCAAGCGGGTTTCAATCGCTTTCAGCTCTTCCTGCTGCTTTTTCGACAGTTTAGTGGCGTTATACTTCTTTACGCCGGATCTGTACGCGACCAGTGCACCTGATGCTGTCTCAGGCACTTTCTCGGTGATCTGTACCAGCATCTTCTCGAAATGCACAGGTCCTAGCGTGGACTCATCGATCTTCACGCCCTCTTCCAAGATCTCCAGTGTTCGCATGAATTCGGCTGCCAGCTCGTTAATCCTTGTCGTTTTAGCCACGTTTAGATCCCTCTCTTTGCATCTCGCTCGTAGATTGACGGTTTTCAATCTGTCCTGTTACTTTCGTCGGGGTATTGTCCGCAACAAACGGTTTTGCGCAAATTTCACTCGTTTTGATCGAATTCAATCGATTTTACACGGTTTTGCGCCAAGTCTACACGGTATATACGCCAACTATTTGCGTTTAGTCGTGTATAGATCTATTCTGTCAATCCCTAACGGGATGCTATTTGACGCCCTAGGGCCACGCCTGGACGTCCTGTTAAGGTGCAGCAAGCTTGTCGAGAGGTGACTCTCGACCTACCCATTCTACCCCAGGTCCGAGAATTGCGCTAACAGACTGAAACCGTCAATCTACAACAGATCTCGTATAGAACGAGTAGAAACAGGCAAACCTTATACATCGCCTGTTATAAAGTTTGGCGATACTGTATGGTAACTGGTTATTCTATACAGTTCTATACGGTTCTATATGACAATTTATAACAGGACGTGGCAAACGAGCAGTAACCGTCAATCCGTGCATTAGAATCGCCAAATGGATGTAATATAGAGTGAGGTCGTAAACTCCAGCGTGAGGCCGTGTAGAATAGGTGAAATGTGCTCGAAATGTGTGAAATAGGGTGAAATGAGTGTAGAATAGACAGCAAGCGTACGAGGTCGTACAATATGCCGTGGTAAGCAGTGTAAACGAGTGAAAACGAGTGAGGTCGTACAGACCCCTGGCTAACCGGGCGAAACCGCTTGAAACATGTCCCGGTTAGCCCCTCTCTATTGAATACTCAGTCCATAGCACAATTTAACATAATATCGCAGACAGGCGTGCCCTTATGGTGCTGGTTATCTCTTTACTTAGCGCCCTGTATGCGGGATGTGGTACGCTTATGTGCGGCAGGGAGAGCATTTCGCAACCACTTGTTGCTACCTTACCACATGCTAGTATATGTGTTGGTTTGTATTTTTCAATACACTCTTTTATGTGTGCCGGTTCTGCCGGGTAATAAGAAGATGAATTTGCACCAACGCTCTTGCTGGCGTTTATTACTACGTATTTACAATCCGGCAACATTTCTTTCAGCCTTTTACCGGTGTGGGATGCCCATAGTGCATCTAGCCATTGTTCCCTGGTGAACTCTTCACCGCTTTTACGCCACGCATTTTGTAGTATAACTAACAACATGCCCCTCTCCATCGCGTACTCACAAATTCGCACAACTATACATAATCCAAAACAGGCAATGCTCTATACACTATCTCGTCTTCTGTTCTATGTATGTACCAGGAGTTTCTTTCTAGTTCCAGCAGGAGGGGGTGTCTGTATAGGGGGTTTTTCCAGTAGCGTCCGGTGTATACTATATTTACATCCCTTAGGCCGCGTATTTGGTTTGCGCGATCTATATATATACCGTCGTGGTTCCTGTGGCGCTTTATATAATCTAGATACTCTCTGTGGTTACCGGCTATTACGATTTCTTTCACCACATTACCTTAAAGCGCCAGAATGATATGCTCCTTGATATCCACATAGTTTTTATTCCGGCGGGGTAGTAGGCTATTACGAACGGGCCTATGTGTTTCATAGCTTTCCCATTATCGCCGCAACCAAGAATCCGGGCCAGAATATAGCATACAAAATAGCCGCGATACAACTCTCACCTATACTAAGGTCTGGATTGAACAGCAAGAATGAGACTATATTGCCTACAAGCATATATAGGATTATGCAGATGAATACGGTTTCCAGGGTGCTCATAGTGCCACATCGATTCTCGTTACGTAGGCGTCGTCTTCGCCATACTTATAGTTGAACCATACTATATAGTCGTTGGAATCTGGTATGAAGAATTCCTCTACCGCGTCTTCATCCCGCATCAGCCTTGTGAATTCTTTGCGGGTATAGTCTATAGCCTCTTGCCGGTCTTGGAAAATAATGTGCTTTGGATCTAGGTGGCGATCTCTAATCACCGATAGGTATGCTTTCATCTTCCCTCACTAGCTCCCCACTCCAGTTATAGTATTTTGCCACCTGTTTCTCATAGTGGCAGTTCTTACAGAACTCTGTCCAGCGGTGCCTTGTTTGATACTCGCCGTATATTTCCAGCCGGTCAAAAACGCGTAAAAGTTCTTCGCCGCATTCAGGGCACTTCATCTTAGCACCGCCATATTCACAGCCTTTTGTTGATCCACCTGAATACATCGTCGCCGTATATTGCTTTCATTACCTCTTCAAACGTATACTGTTTGATATCCTTTGGGTAACGGCGTTCTACCTGCAAGTGGGCCATGCAGTGATCTGCGACCCTTATCACCTTACCCCAACCGATTTCCTCTTTCTTCTCCGGCCTCTCCATTTAATACCCTTTCTAAACTCTCTGCGCAATACTCATATGCGCCCGCTATCCTGCTGAACTCCGCTTTCTTTCTTGCCGCATCAACGCTGTTCCACTCTTCTACGTGAGCATCCATATACGAACGCGCTAATTCTTCCCATTCGGCAACCAGTTGGAACAACTTACCCACATCTGCGCCCTGGGCGATCAATCTCCGTTGTACAGATTTGGACAATTTCATGCGTGTTCCTCAAGTGTCTTGATCAGCAACTCTAGTACCTCTGCCGTTTCCATTGCTTCCANNCAAGCATGATATCGTTATTCTTGTCGGTGCGGGTGATATCCAGGCTTTTCATCACCCTGTTCAACATATCGTGCCTGCGCCAGCACAATTTTTTAGCAGTTTCTAAGCCCTTTATATAATCGTTCATTTTGGCATTACCGTCACTAAGTTGCTGTAGTCGAAACAAAAACATTCCCCGTACCTATACTTGTACAGGGTAAGATCGCGGGGGGTTTGATATTCTTTTCTGCATGACATGAAGCACTGGTAATCTTGCACTGCCGTTGAAACCATTATAACAATAAACCAGATAAGAAGTACGGCGATGATTGCCAACAACGCAACCTGTAAAACTTTTCTCTTTTTCATTGTTCTCTCCCTAACAATTGTTCTCTCCCTAACAAAAAGGGGGAACGCGCAAGTTAGACTAGCCGGTGTTACATACTACGGGACTTGAACCCGCAACTGTCAGTTTATAATACTGATGCTCTGCCCATTGAGCTAAGTGTGTAGGCCAATCATGTTAGGGCGCATTCCCCATTTGTGACATTATACCACGTTTCCCAAACCCTGTCAAGTGTCACGCATATACTTCTACCGGATACTCGCCGTGCTCTTCCTTATATTTTTCCCTCTTAACGTCATGTGGTGTCAGCCATACTCCATTCATTTCTACAAGTGGGACGGGAGCATTGATCTTTTCTTCCCTTTTTATCAACTTAAAATCACGGCGTTCTTCATATATGCCGCCACTGTAATGCAGCTTGCAGTTCGTACAAACGAACTTTACCATATAGCTGTACTTGCTTTCAAAGCCATCGGACGAACCACCGCCATAATTTGGTGGCCAGTGATCCTCAATCATTCTCTGGCCGCATTCATCGCATAGCCTGTCTGATTTTAGCCAGCGCCAGCCCTCACCACGCAGTTGTATACCGTTTACTATCATTTTTCTCTCCCTAAAACGGCAAAGGCGTGGCTCCGTTGCCACGCCCGTACCTCATCAGACCATATTCAAGCAGAAGGTATAAAATATGGTACAGGCATTATACAGCATCATATTCTTTTTAGCAAGTATTTAACCACTATGTACACAAAGACAGCGGGCGGTATTGCCATTGCTGCCAGAATAGACAGTGTGGCGATTATGCCAAAGAGGATATCAAGCATCTTCTTCCTCCCAACTGAAACTATACCGTGGCGAAACAAGAAACTTTCCCACAAGTTCAATTTCAGATGACGTGGTGATGTAAATCACCTTTTTGCCGTCACCATACCTTGGATCATTCTCCCTATTCAGTTCCAGCCTCACCGTCGTCGTCGGCAAGCGCATTGAGAATTTTTTCCTCCAGCTTCATCCATGCGTCATAGCTTACATTTGCATACTGCCCTGACGAAACAGAGCGAAAGTCATACTCGTCTTCGCCGTGAGCGTACTTTATTACCTCTTTCAACAACGCCTTGTACTTATCCACCGGGAATATCCTTTGGATCTACGTGCTTTATAAGTCCGGAATACTTTGTCGCAGTTTCCCCGGTCTTTTTGTCTATCAGTCGCAGCGAGTCATCTCCAGCACCGCCCTGCACGGTCCACTCCCTGCCGCCTCTATCTACAACCGTGTCTCCACCCTTAAACCATTTCTTAAGCAGGTTCATCGCCGTCTCCCTGTCTCTTTTTCCCACTCTTCCGCCAATTCTTCGGCGCGGCGGATATTACCCTTATCGGCCTCTCTTTGCGCCTCATACAGCTTTGCGTTAATAGCATCGTAGTCTGCCGGATCTTTGCCGCCGCCACTTATTGCCTTAAAAAAGTCACTTAGAAAACCCNNTGTCGATATCTTTCGGCAAGCTGCCGAGTTCTAGTTGGTCGTGATACTTCGGGATAGAAACCCTTTTGCCGTTTCTATCCACCCAATAAGCGCCCTCTTGCGCCTCTTTTCTTATCCTGTATGTCCTTTTGCCGTCACTTACAACGTCGCCTCTATTGAATTTTTTCTCGCCTCTCCAAAATTTCCTCATATTCAACTCCATCTACAACCTCTTGTAGTCTATCCCAAAGATTGTTTGTTGCGCTACCCCACCACTTGCACCTTTTGTTTCTATCTATAAAGTGCAGGTTATTTTCGCAGATCAGCATTAGCTCTGCGTCATACCTTACCTCTAATAAAACCCTTGAGTTACAATCTGGACATTTCATTGTGTGTTATTACTTGCCGCTACAAGCACGACCATTTCTTTAAGCAAGGCAACCTGCTTTTTTAGGTTAATATTCTGCAAATACACATTTTGCAGGCACATGCCCATGGTTATAAGCGCAGAATACTCAGGACTACCGACTTTATATTCGCCGGTAAGCCTTGTTACCTCATCCTTGAATACATCTATTGCCTCTTCAAGCTCTTCCAATTCCATATCAAGATTCATTTATTCCTCCCAGGCACTCTAATGCCTCTTCTACGTTTGTCTTTGCGTAACCGAGTTCCAAAACCATATCTACAATATCATCTGCCGCTGCATTTAGCATGTCAATTACGTCTTCATCATCGTCTTCTGGTGGATTTTCCTGCAACATTTTTATTACAGGTTTCTCCGTGCCGTACTTTTCTACCCACGGCCAGCCAACCCAGGCATCATATTCCCAACCGGCACCGCCCATAAATGAACACCCTAGCAGCCACGGGCACTGCGCGATCATCTTCTTACCCTCTAAAGATTCGAACATTGCCAGCGTCTTATTGGCCACCATTTTTGGCGTAGTGTGCGGCCAGCGTATGTCTATCGGGTTGCTTCCTGCGCGATCCCTGGGCTGCCAGCCGCCCTCTGTCATGATCATCGGCACGGAACGGCCAAGGATGTCGTTGGCGTGGTAGTCAACCTTTTCAAACGCCAGCCAACAAGCATCGTCTTCTAGAACGCTTTTGTTTTCAGATGCCCACTCCTCCCTTTGTTTGTTAATTGCGTCAAGCGGATCTTCCATCCATGCTGGATCATCAGCAAAGTCATCCAGCAGGTAGCGGTACTCTTCCATTGTCAGCGGTGTGCCGTATTGCGATACCGGATCGTAGGGATAGTCAAGCGGCCTACCCTTACCATAGTTATGTACTGCATACCAAACCCCGTCTTCATGCCAATGATCGGCATGTGCAAACGGGTGCTTTGTGGTAAAGTTGTACCCAGGACCATCGGGAAAGCCTGGGTACGCACCAAGATCTAGCACCTGCCCGGCGGCATCGTTCCACAGGCCCACAAAAACATCCCACCAGTTTGCGGGAACCTTTTTGTCTTTCCACTCCCTGGGATCTCCAGGCTCGTTCCATAGTTGGACAAACGGGGTTACGCCATACGGCTCGGCCTCTCTTACCAGGCCCCTAACCATATCCTGTCCAAAGAAAGGGTATGGCAGGGTGGCAAGATAGCGTATAACCGGGTTCATACCAGCGCGCAAGTAGTGCTCGTATACGCTATATCCGTCATACTTTTGCAACACAGAGTCGCCGTCTGTAAGCAGTACAACCCAACTCATGTGCATAGATTGCATGAGGCCGAGCCAGTAACTTCTTGCCGTTTCATTCCCCATATAGTCGCCGTGATATGGAAATGGCAGGGAGTGAACGCCCCTGTTAGTTACCTTTCTGCCTGAAATTTCCTTTGGTATGTTCATTCTAGTTTTCCAGTAGCAGTAGTGCGTCTTCTATATTGCCCTCTGCGTTTATAGCGTACTTTTCAGCCAATTCGATGTTGTCCATTGCCGATCTAAGCAGTTCCTTTGCCTTTTCCACATTGTTCGGTGGTGGATCTGGTGGATCTACTGGCGGGTACTCGGCAACAAGTTGTTCGTGCGTGCCATTGTACCTGTTGTCATCCAGCAGCATACCATTAACAGTAAACTGGCCACACTGCCAGAATTTCCAGCCGGGTATATCGCAGCTTGAGATCCCCGGCCTTGCTGGCCACAACGGCCTTGTACCGGCCCAACTGGCAATATCCCAATTATTGTAGCCGTTAAGGTTAAAGTACAATCCGGTAACCCTGCCAAGCCTACTGTCAAGTGCGTTACAGAACCGCAGGATTCTATCTTTATTCAGATCTCCCTCTTCCGCATCGCAGAAAATTGGTAGACTAAAAACCTTGTCACCAATCGCTTCTTGGCAAACTAGCGCCTGGTAGTTTACATCGCTAACAAGGTAGTGATAGCCGCCTAACAGGAAACCCTCAGCACTTGCTTCTGCGTAGTGCTGGTCAAGCATTATATCTTTTTCAACGACCGTCTTATCTACAGTGCTGCCGATCTTTTTAGGGCCAGAGACGCGTAGAATTGCAAAGGTATAACCAAGATTCTTAAGTTCCGCCCAGGGGACAGGACCTTGCCAGTGAGAGACATCGACGCCCTTTGCATATTCAACGGTTGGGATTTCCTCTATCTCATCAAAGACAAGTTTTTGCACATGCCTGTGCTCTGTTTCACAGAGCCAGCCCAGGCCACTTATAACCTCACTGATTATTGCATCATACTTATCTACGACAAAGATAGAGTACGCACCGGGATTATCCTCCGGCGCATAACATTGCCAGAAAGATACCTCTTGCATTTCTGCCGTTTTTATTGCGGCGTAGGCAGTACCCCCATTCTGTATAATAGTACGCGCACCATCAGGATATCCACCACGAACATAAATCTGGCAATCCATACCAGCAGGTTCACCACTGTCGTGTATTTCTTTGACTCCATATTTAGCATCCTCGTGTGTTGAAATTGTGAACACGCCATGAATACTTTCAAAGGCTTCTTTTGAAACTTCAAGACCGTTCTTGTCGTAGAATTTAACGTCGCCGTTCTCCACCGGCGGATCTGGCGGATCTGGCGGATCTGTACCATTCTCGTTTTCAAGTATGTATTCTATCAACTCATCACCAACCTGTTCTGTGACCTCATAGCCACCCGATTTCCACGGATCTACAGCCGACGCCGTAAACACCGTAGCGCATATTACGTCATCATCTGCCATTAGGTATGAATCGTAACCGGCAAGCTGCGAACGTACGTACCAATTGGGATCTTTATTTACTTTCTGCCATCCGCCAATTTCACCAATCAGCAACTTGTCAATGCCGCATTCTGTAATTACAAGTTTCGGATACTTAATGCCCCGCTTTACAAGTTCGGCAATTGTGTGTCGGTAACGACCGCAATAATAGCCGTTAAAGTCCATATATGGATAACCATATTCATGCAGCGCCCACAGGCCGTTGTATTTCAGCAGCGCGGGTAGCCCTTTCGAAAAGAGTTCGCCAACGTGCTCCATTTCTGGATGCCCGACGCCAAGGCAGTATCCGACCGATTTTATACCAAAATTCTCATACAGCAACCGTGCATACTCTGCTGTAAAGTCGTTTAGGGCAAGCCTGCCCTCTTTCGTCGATAGGATTCCAGCGTTTGTAGGCTCATTCATGTGCTCGACATAGTACCTATCTTCGGATAACCATGGCCTGTCTTCGAACATGTGCTTCACACGCGACAGGCGCGCGTGCGCGCCAAGCGCACCCGATAGAACCTCATTCTTTGCAATTGTCTCGCTCTCGCTAAAGCGAATAATCCAGTTTACGTCGGTAAGCGATGGTAGTGGCCGATCAAAGCCAACATCCATCGCCTTTACCCATTTAGATTTTGTTATCTGTAAGTAGCCCTTAAGCCACCAGGGCAACCCTACCTGACAGTGTATTGCGATTTTACTTGCCATGTTATACTCCGTATACCGTAGTTAAAAAGTTTTCCTTATCAGCAAGCCACCAGTATACTTCGCTGCGCTGGTTAAGAACCGGCTTGCCCTCTAAAACACCCTTTAGTTCATTTACATATACAACGTATTCGTCTTTTCTCCTGCTGGTAGAATCACCAAACAAATCCGTCTCTGGCATAGCACCTATTTCTGTTTCTAGAGCGTTGATCAGTCTTCTTATTTCTTGTTCTGTACGATTTGTTGTCTTCATCTTGCCCCCTAAAAAGACATTTCGTGTTGTACAACACCCTGTTTCCACCAGTGGTCGTGCGAGAGTGCCCATACATTCCCCCTTTTATATATCCTGCCACCAAGAATGTTACAGTTCCTATGCTTTATGTGGCGATACTTAAGATCTTGTAACACGTTAAGCCAGTGTCCCCAATCTACAAGGTATACCTCAAGATCTAGGTCTTCCCTTAGCCACTTGCCATCTACTTTTTCTGTGCCAGGTTTGGCAAGCCACCACCCAAGGGCAAGCCACACAAGGTTTCCCTCTTCCCACTTCTCTGTCAATTTGTCGTGCTGGCTCCTTTCTCCCTCTTTATTAGGGCGATCTAGTCGGGCAAGCTGGAAATGTTGCCCTGGTGAAGTTCCCTTGACCTCTACAAAAAGCCTAGACATTCTATTATCTCTAGGCAATATTATACCACCCTCATAGTCTGCTGTTTTCTTCTGAAATATCCTGCGGCCAGCGGCGACGGTGAGCCAGTCACCATCCTTTTTAAGATCCGCGCCGAATAACGGGCTGTCGCAGAGTATGTACTTTACTGCTTTCTCCGTATCCCTTCCAACGCGCAGGAATTTCCTCTTTTGCCTTGCCCTAGCCAGGCCGTCTGCACTTATTGTGGCCGCCGGTGGCTTTTTATCTGTATGTGGATCTGGAAGATTCCTTATCCACTCTTTTAGATCTCTAATTTCACTCATTGTCCAAATTTAGACTGGCGATGCGAACTCTATATGCCTCAAAAAATCGTTCTGCGTCCCACCCAAAAGAAAAAAGTCATCCGCCTTGACTGGCAAGTGGATGACTTTCCCTCTGCTGTTGAACAGCGATGCAATTCTGTGCGCATCCTCATTTGCATCTGGATCTAACGCAACAAAAACTTGCGAAAAGTTTCCAAACTTAGAAACCCATTTGTCGTTAAAGCCCTTTTTGCCAGCTATAGAGACATTGGCAAAGTAGGGCATTTCCTGTGTAACCATGATGCTCTTCTTTTCACCCTCAAGGATGAGTATCTCTTTCGAATCTTTCCTCAATAGGTCATCTGCATTATACAACATATTTGGCAAACCCGCCATATGCGGCCTATACTTTCCCGTACCGTTCGGCTTGGCCAGCCTGTGCCGTATATTATACAGATCGCCCTTGTACATAAAGGGTATTGTGTACGAGTCTGAAAACCTAGCCGTTGGGCACTCCTTGCAATAACCCAACATCCTGCTGTTTATTGTTTCATCTGTAAAGCCCTGTGAATGCCAGTAATCAACGGCGTGTGGGTAGTATTCCAGGTTCTTCTTGTAGTCAAGGTGCACCATGCTAGATTTAATTTCTTCAATGGCGTCTTCTGCGCGCTTCATGCGCTCTTCCATTTCTGCCTGACGCCTTTCAATTGCTTCCATCCTGCGCTTTAATTTCTCTTCCTCTGTCATACCATTATCGTCCAGCGAATCCAAGAACATTACCTTGCCGCATTGCCTGCACCAAACCCTGGGACTGCCACTAAGCATTAGCCTGAATCTATCAGATTTACCATATGACTTGCCACCATCACCACAGAAAGGACAGCCATCTGGTGAGTAATATTCGTCGTGTGTTGCACGTATAAACTTTATCCCGAAATGCTCTTCTGCAATTGCGATTTCACTCATAGTTCAAATCCACCGTATCCAGTTCCATTTCTGCCAATCTTAGGTACTGTGGTTGCATATACATAGGCCACCAGAAACCGGTGTCATCGCCACGCTGTTTCCAGTTTCTCATCAGCAGCAGCGATGGTGAAAGGGGTATGTTTCTACCCCAAACGTCAACCGTACTAGGCGTCCTGGGGTCGTACGGCTCGGTTCTAATCGGACGCCAGATAGAAAAGCCATAATCAACGTGCTGTTCAATTTGGCTAGACCACTGACCATCGCCCGGACGCGCCAGCTTTACCTTGTAACCGTCTACCTCTCTACTTGCCTGGGCTGCGGCAAGAACGGGTATATCCAGCCTCATGCCGACATTCTTGCTCTGTATCATTGCCTCTGATGTCCTATCAACCCTTGAGCTAGATCCGGGCACTGGTATAAGCTGTATGTAATCCATGTACAGCGCGCGCACCTTGCGCTTGGGCGTGCCCGCGCCCGTGCTTATAGCCTCTACCGCATCCAGGATCATTTCAAGTGTTATGCTTTTGTAATTCGTCTCCCTAAAAGTGGAAAAGCCTATAAATGTAATAGGCATAATGCCGCGTATTGCCGTTTTCTGCACCCTTTCCATCTCGACGCGGCCCCAATAATAGTCCGTGCTGCTGTAATTGCCCTTTGAGGACAGCATGGCGGCGTAGATTTTGTCAACGGTGCCCTCCCAGGTTACGTATACAATTGTATCTTCGGCAACCTTGCCATCGCCGGTAATAATGTTTGCCTGTCGGGCCGCGTGGTAGCACATAACAGAGGTCTTGCCATCGCCAGGTCGGCCAAGCACGATGCCTATGTCGCCGCCGCGCATGGGTATGATCTTTGAATCTACGGGACCGATACCCCATGTTAAACCAGGCTCGGCTTTGATTTTCTCCGCCTGCATAACGTGCTGTTGCGCCAACTGGTCGCTAGTGAATATGATGTCTGATATAGGCATTAGTTCCCCGCGTATTTGTGTGGGCTAAGGTACGGATCGTCAAGTACGATAGTAACCGAGCCATCCTTTTCCTTGCGAATTTCCGCTTTCTCTTCTTTTTTCTTCCTTGTTCCAGGCAAACGGCCCTCTTTGAAATAATCGTTAAGCATTGTTGAAACGTTGCCACGGTTCCAGCTACGACCACACCACTCCTTAACTACCTGCCGCCAGAAAGTTATCTTTTGCGGGTCTTCTCCGACTGTTTTCTCTATCTCCTGCACCCATTCTGGCGCAAGCGTTCCCCTTTTCCAACCAGTAATAGTATAGTAAGCCTCTACAGCAGGGTGTTCACGCCTTACCCTTGCCGCCGGTCGTTTGCTTAATAATGTATACTGCGTCATAGCGCATAAACACTCTACGGGTGTGTCTAGCTCTGTAATTTCGACCTCACCACCACAGTGATCGCACGTCAATACCCATGGGGGATATGTTGCCTTACCGCAGTTATCCACCCTTGTTTTGTCTTTGTAATAGATCTTGTAGTCTTGAATAGTGGGCTTAGCAGCGCTAAGCCCATCATCTTTTTCTTCTTCTTCTTTTAGTCTTATTCGTCCACGTTTTTTAGTGGAGGTACCCTCACGTTTTTTAGTGGAGGTCTTGCCAAAAAATAAAGACATGCACTTTGTAGCAAACGGCGCTAGGTTATAAGTACATGTCTTACCATTCTCCCTGCTGACAATTAGCATGTCTTTTTCTTCTAGTGAGAGAACGAGTTCGCTTACCCTCTGCGGGTGGCTGTAGCCCATTTCTTCCGCTATTGTCGATTGACTAGGGCGGCTGCCATCCGTTGCCGGTGTATTCCAGCTATAAGATGCCAGGTGGATAATCAGCAGCATTTCCTGCCGAGTAATTCCTAATTCGGTATAATTTCTAAGCATGAAATTATACACCTGTACGAATCCGAAATCCTCTAGCTNNNNCTCTGGAACACCCCATGTGAAATTGAATATGTCTGACATTATCTACTCCTAAAGAAAAACCCTTATGAACTCACACCTGGACGGGTAACGGCGAATGACGGACTTTTGCTACACGCGCGGCGAACGCGTAATCCGCACCCGCCCATGTGTGAAATCACAAGGGCTTGTATCCGCCGTCACTCTAATTGTACCTGTTAGGTCGCCATCTCAACAGGCTCTCCCCGCCGTGGGGGAACAGGCTATTACCAAATAGCGTTAAGTAAATAAATGTGCCTGTCCCCCCACCAGAAAGGAGGAGAAAGAACAATGAAGAAAGCCAAGTGGTAGCTGCTGCCTCTTCTGCGACCATTATACCCTAATATTAGGCCGTGCTGTCAAGGGTTCCAATGTTAAAATTTTCGCCCTTTACGAACTTAACCCCTAGCTCGGTGGTGTTGTCCCACACCGAGTCTGCCATTTCAATGAATTCCTCTTTAGTTACTAGCTTTTTATACATACTAGCTGCCGTGAGCAGGGAGTATTCAGCCCACGCCATTTCGCGCTTTCCTGGCTGACCAGCCATAGAGCTACCCTCAGGTGCCGCAATAGCCACAGTTCATACAGTGACCATTGTGCATTAGACTACCGCAAATAGGACAAACGTCTTTAGCCATTTATTTACCTCCATGTGGTTAAAAGTAAGGATCTTCATTATACCATGCCGTGGGCCGCGTTTCAACCCCCACGGTCATAATTGATTTCCATTTCGAAACTAGGATACGAGTTTAGTTTCACTTTAAGCTCATTTATGCCACGCTGCAAATCCTCTGCCGTTTTGAATTTTAGCGCGATCTTTTCAACGCGCCACTCACCCCTTGACCTGTATTTCATATAACCATCTACCTTGTACATGCTACTCCTAAAATTGGACAAAATCTAATTTTGTGGTATTATATAGCGGGAGGGTAATATGTTAAAGAAACTATTGACCATCGAAGAGGCTGCATTCATTTCTAACTCTACAGTCGAAGGCGTTATGAGAATCATTGAGGCCGGTGATTGGGATGCGTTTCAAACGCCAGAGGGCGTTGTTGTAGACGCTAACACCATGGGCTTCGAAAACGCAGTGGATATGTGGTATGCTGTTGTTTGGCCTAAGTTGAAAAACGCACCCATTTTTGCCCGACAGGGTGCTTAATTGAGATAGGCTTACAGGACATACCATACTTTACCGCCATAGACTTGACAAAGCCAAACGGGTAGGTTGCTATCCCGTGCCCTAGCCAACCACGGCGATTGGTTTGCGCGCCATCGAAATATGTGGCGGCAAAGACGCCGCCCTTTTGAAGAGACTCACTTGCTTCTCTTATGATCTTTTCAAATACATCTACACCGGCATGGCTTAGTATAGATTGAGCAAGAATATAATCAAATTTCACCCCGATGCTAGTTATTTCAAAGTCATCGAAGCAGTAAAGGTGCGGCTTTTTCAGCTGAATCATGCCGTAACTAACCTCATGCTCAATTCCAGACTTTACAAGTTCTTGGTTCGGCTCAACGCCATAATAATTTCCGATACCCAGGTATGGTATAAATAGCCTGCCGCCTCTAAAGCTGCCGCAACCAAAATCTAGCAGCGTATCGGACTCTCTTAGGCCCAACCTTACCATGACACAGAATTGTTGTGCGCCTATAATATCATACATGCCAGTCGGACCAACGCCACCCCTATGCTTCATCTTTGTCTCCATATTTTGTATAGCTAATATACTTTTGACCAGCGGGGTACTTTTTTTGGTGCGTGCCCGGCTGCTGATATATCATCAAATCTGTCATGTGCAAATTGTTTTTAATGCCAACGCCCTCCATATACTCAAGGCTGTACGAACAATTTCCTGTACCTAACCAGCCACTTTTATTGCTGTCTTTTCCCTCAAAGAATGTTGTTACAATACAGCCATTGTTCTTTAATACAGTCGCAGCGCCAGAAATTATCAGCTCTAGTAAGTCCTTTCCGGAATGCGCCAAGATCGAATGGATTAGAATATAATCAAACATATTCCTCTCCAGGTGTTCTGCCATCATCCAATCATCAAAATGATAAAACGTTACGTTCTTTGCTTGAATTGCGTCCCAGCCTAGCTCGTTCTCTATCCCAGCGTATAGTAGCTCTTTATTAGGCTCAACACCGTGGTAATTTCCAGGTAGAAGATACGGAATGAAAAATCTACCACCCCTAAGACTGCCACAGCCAAAGTCCAACATTTTATGCGTATCTCTCATGCCCATTTTTACCATTACGCAAAACTGTTGCGCGCCAACGATATCGTATAGATCTTTTGGCCCAACGCTACCCCTATATTTCATTATACCATCCTAAGATTCTTTCCAGATCTTATAAGGTGTTCGCAGAATGAAGCAACGCTCCACCTTCTCCACCACAAAGTAAACCCGACTATATTGGTCGGGATTGCCTTTACCCTTGATCCGTACCATGAACTTTTATAATCGTGGACAATATCCCTCATCAACCTGCCGGAAATCATTCTGTTGTAGTCTGCATTGTTGCTGTGGAGGTTTTGATTCTTTATCTCAAATAGTTTGGGATTCATTGCTCTGACCATTTCCCTCTTCGCGTGTCCATACCTTAGTTTGTTTCTAAACCTACGCGCCCCTGAGATAAAAATTGGGTGAGCGCCAGGGAACTCCATATTCTCACCCTTATAGTTCCTGCCACCCAATGCGTGGTAGTATGTGAACATGTACTTTTTCATTAGATCGGCAACAACGGTATAGTCAACCGGCAACAGATACTTTGTCCAAGATTGGATTTCTGTATCATCGCTTGGCGCAAGCCCATCGACCTGTGTAGATTCTATTAGGTAATAGAACAGGTTTACTGGCAGGCCGAATATACAATTCAGCCTCTTCCATGCCGTATCGAAATCAAGGCTAATTTCATGGTAGTCAGGAACATGTAACTTTTCACCAACTACATGATATTGCGATTTATCCCACCCCTGAAGCTTCATTATCTGCCTGAAGCCACCAGCTTCCCACCTGGACGATACAAACAGAACATCGCCCAACCACGCGTCTCCATTTTTCTTCCACAGGTTACGTATCGTTTCAGATAATATTCTACTATCGAAACCAGATGAGTGTAGCACAATGTGGAATTTTTCGGGGTTCCATTCAGCCTCAACCGCATCGCTAAAAAGCTGTATCAACCGCTGTATCATTTCTTCTTTTTCTAATATAATGTCTCTGGGCAGTGTGAACAACTTCCCCGTCTCTGCCGACATTATCTTTGTATGTGGCACAAGTTCAATATTTCCGAACATTGTTTTCTTGAACGGGCCGCCAGGTTCTCTCTTTATACAATCCAACGTTCTATTTACATACACGTCTTCTTCTAGTACATCTTCAAGCCATATAGATTGCTTGCCCGTCTTTGTATTGATATATACGCGTCTTGGCACGGTATTATATTTTGTAAGCAGGGTGCTTTGCATCATTGTTCAAACCTTATAATATCCAGCGCCTTTCTATTGTATTCAACGCCGCAGAAATAAGCAAGGCCATTGACCATTTCTTCCGCCAGGAATTTGCTGGTTATATCACCATAATTAAGGAAATAGAATTTGGATAGATCTTTCTTTTCTGCATAGAACATATTCAATCGTTGCTCGTATATTCTTATTAATCTCATCCAGTGCTCGGTAGGTTCAAAATATCCTCTCACAGATGCGCGCCTTGTGAGCGACTGAATTATTTCCATATCGGAACGCCTGATAACAATATATTTTGGATCTTCAAATAGATGATCTATTGCATGTATTGTAAGCACGGTTCTTGGATCTTTGAATCCCCATATACCATCTCTGCTATTGATCACATCCCTTACTTGGCCATAGTATTCCTGCGCATGAATTGTTATCATGATTCTATCTGGAACGCCATACCACGAGCCATGTGCCCTATTAAGAATTGCAGAGTTTAAATATCTAAATTCAAGATCTTCATAGTATCCGCCAGTTTGTGTTTCATCTGGCCCACGAAAATGCTCACCCATGTTTACGCCGAGTGTATGCAATATTTTTGCCACCATGCTTGTGCCGGAACGGTGCATACCTAGTACGATGATTGGCATCAGCAGGTCCTCTTAAACGCGCGAATGGATACAACATCACCAATCAGTTTCCAAATTCCGATTTGTATATTCTTGTCAACGGCACGCCTTACACCATATACATGCTCAAAGCCACGCTTGCCGTAGTGACCGTAGTCGTGAAAGGCGATATAGCCATCGCACTCAACCGATGGTGCCCAACCGAATATATCCCTTGTAACACCCTTTTCGGCGTGATCGCCATCAACGAATACCATGTGGATCTTTTCGTCAAGATAATCTCGCCACAGTTCACCACTATCGCCAATCACAAATTCCGTGTTCGGTCCCAGAACATCTGGGACATCACCCTGCTCCTCTATATCTATGCCTATTATGCGCGCGTTGGGCGCGCCCTCGCGCAAGCAAAGCATAGAGCAATAGCCATAATTTGCCGCAATCCCAATGTTTACTATTGTTGGTTGTTCAAATTTGGACTCGATACTTTTTGCAAGCTCTATGAGAAACAAGCGCTCTTTGTGGTGCATGTGCATACCGCGAACATTCTTCCACAGTTCAACGCCGTGCGTGGGTATGTACTTTGTAGAATCCACTTCTTTTTGCCCCCAATGGTAATTTGTCGTACGCCACGCCGGTTTTCCACAATGCGTAGCATAGCGAAAGCTGATCTCTAACCGTGTATGTGTCTACCTGTTCCCACCAAAAATTCTCGAACTCTGCTATTTTCTCCGTATTCTTACGAACAATCAAAAAAGCAGATGTAAGCCCATTGTTTGCAGGATAGCCGTCGTCCCTATAGGCTTTCATCTGCTCTCTTGCCCTCATCGGATTAACAAGCCTGCGCTGGATACACGTATTCGCCTCTGCGTATATACACCCACGCTCCCTGTGTGGCTCCATGGCTATGTCGTTGTCTTTTAGGAATTTTAGCAACCCGGTTGGATCTTTGATTATTTGCAACCAACCACCATGCCAAATCGTATAGTCCGCTTCCGGAAAGTGCTCGTGAGCTAATATTTTATAGTACCTAGACGTTTTTCTTGCGCTCCACGTAGACTTAACCTTACGGACTTCCCAAACATTGCTTTTTACAGCCCTGTCTGTAAAAAGCACATACTTTATATTTTTATTGACTCCAAGTGGTGGCCTTATTGCATCATATCCGCCGAAAACTGCGGTGTAAACGACAATGTTATCCATTAAAATCTAACAATTCCTTGATCTGTTCTATTAAAGTCTGGATATGGCTCGTGCCTATCTTCTTCTGCAATATAATATGGGTGAAATCTATCTACATTAAACGGTCGCCTGTTTACAATTCTCGGATTCTCTTCATATTCATGCTTCTCTATACCCCACTTCGCCAACCAGTATACATCGTTTCTGTGATGTGTAATATAGTTCTGCTGCTTTAGGAATGGACTCGTCTTTATTGCCGAACTGCCGACGTGATGAACCATGGTGTCTTTTATGAGAAAATAATTAAGGCCAGCAAGTCGCGCCCTGTAATCATAGTCCAGATCTTCATTGTAGGCGGGGAAGAAGTTTTCATCAAAAAAACCTAGCTTGCCAATAGCGATGGGGTTAATTAAGAAAAATGCCATGCCGTGGTTTTCAACGGGCCTATCATCGCCATCGTTCCAGCCAGAGCACATAATTGCATAATTGTCCCTGTGCTCGTCTGCCGCATTGATCATGGCATTCACGTCGCCCGTGGAAACCCATACATCATCATTTACAACGAACATATAATCACAGCTACTATCTGCCATCTTGACAATGCCATCGTTCCAAGAACGGGCAACGCCACGGTTGTAACCATATCTATAAATGATGGCATCGTGCTCTACCGAGATCTCACTACACACATCAGATACAGCCTTGTTTGTTGAATTCAAAAAGATATGAAACTCAACTGGCCATACCGATGTTTCAGAGATGGTTTTAACCATCTTCCTAAGTGTATCTGTCTGGTTATATGCGATAGTGGTTACGCCAACTTTCATCGTATCTCCTATCGAGCACGAGCCGACCAGCTTTTACACTGATCGGCTCGGCACACGGCAGGGCCGTTAGGGAGAGGGCACATTAAAATTCTAACAGGTCTACATATATACGTCAATAGCCATGCTAGATTTTGTGTACCTTTCTCCCTATCCCTCTCCCAATCCGCCGTTCATCCAGTTTACCTCAAGAACGGCCTCCTCAATTGCCGCATCAATCAGAGATTCATCCAGATCGATGCCGTACTTGCGCAGGTATGCGTCTACATTTCGCAGCACCCACGTCTTTTTGGCCTTGCCGTCTGCCAGCAAGTCATCCCATACACCCCTCTGTTCTGCCGCAGCAACAAACTGAGCAACCATCGCCTTAATAAAATCCCACTCAACCGCACCAATCCTGGCGGCGGCTTCTGCATCTAGCCTTTTCAATAACGGGCGCACCCATGCCCATAGCAGGCCAAGAAAAACAGGAAGAGTGGTTGTAACAGCAGCAATAAGTAGATTTGTCAGAATTTCGTTCCAGTCAACCATAATATCCCCCTAGTATTCTTTGATTTTCAGACCAAGTGCCTTTGCCTTGTTTACATCTGGACGCCACGAGCCAATGTTTAGAGTAAATCCAGTCTTACTCCTGGCCCTGCCAATTCCCTTTTTATCCAAATCTCTAGCAATCCTGCTGATTTTGTTTCTACTCCAATTAAGATACGTTGAGTAGTCGCGGTAATTGATATGGTCGCCACCCTGCGACATTTTTAGTCTAATAAATGCGTTGATGAACTTTCGCTCATCCTCTGTGAGTGGCTCACCGCTTGTGCCGCTTACAATACCAAAACTTGCAACACCCTCTGTTCCAATTACATGTATTGGCGTAACAACAGCCGCGTTGACATTCCAATTTTCAGGCCATTCTTCCAAAACAACAACCGGCGGCTTTTGTGAAAAATCTTGATGAAGGCTGCCCATTATCATCTGTGCAGCATCTTCATCCCTTGCGATAATGAAAGACGGTTCCGGCAGGAAGCCCTGTAGAATAATATCCTCGCCCATAATCCCCCCATATGTACCAGCTTGTATAATTAGGAAACCCAGATTGCGTGTGGAAACTCTTTGCAAACTTAGTGATTATTCCAGCGCGCCACAGGTGATCGAGTGCGGCACGCTTAATGTACCCGTATTTCTCTCTCATGTATGGCGCAATATCCCATTTGAAGCTTAAAATGTTACCGCGCCTGCTATCGAAGTGCCGCCTAAGATCTTCCAGAACCTCAAAGTCTTCTTCTGTTGGTTCTTTGTACTTTTTGTTACAGATAATATGGTGCCCCCACTCATCGGGGAAGGTGTTATACTTTATCTCCACCATTATTTGCCTTTTTAGAAATGTACCAGAAGAAGCCAAACACGGCAGTGCCACCAGCAACCACTCCGGCGACGAATGTCACCAATTCTAGAGGAATATACATTGTTTTCACCCCCAATTTGTCACATTTTTCGTGACAAATTATACCATCTTCTACTAATTTTGTCAATAGATAAAGCTTATAAACCGTATTTGTATTGACAATTTTAATACTGTGTTGTATTATGTATTTATGGCCGAGAGCGTTACTCTTAAAGAGAGAATCAGGGATTGGTATTTTTCAAACGACAATGTTACCGCAAGGGATGTGTCTGAGCACTTTGACATACCCTACGAAACTGCTAGGATTTGGATTCGAGATGGCGCATGGATTGTAAAAAAGACAATGAGGGACTACAAAATGGATGATTTGCCAGATGATATACTCACGCAGGCAAGTGGCATTAGATTGGTTCTATATAAAGCAATTACCGGAGGTGAGCACCTGGCAGAAGATCTTCAAACACTTGTTGAAACCTGGCTTAAGCTTGTCGCCATTGGCGGCGATAATAATGAAGATCTAGATAGAGACGCACTACTTGAAGAATTGCGCGGCGAATGAGATTAACAAAAAAAGAGGCTGTGGAGTACGCCAGGTGTGCCAAATCTGTTACATATACCATAAAAAATTATGGCCACCTAAAGCACATAAAGTTGGGCAAGATACGGTGGCAGCCGTACGAGTGGCAAATAGAGCTACTTGAACATTTACAAGATGGCAGGAATGTCGTAATATTAAAAAGCAGGCAGGTTGGCGCAAGTTGGACCATTGCCGGTTACGTTGCGTGGTTAATTCATTTTAGGCCAGATATTGAATGCCTGTTGCTATCCTCTAAACAAGACGCAGCCATCAAATTGCTCGGGAAGGTGCGCTTTATATGCAACAACTTTCCAGACTTTATCCGTCGTGAGTTCAATTCAAACTCAAAAACAAGGCTTAGCGTTATTCATAAAAGAGAGGGGGCGGATATTGTCTCGGAAAGCAGCGTTGACAGCCTTACAACAACCGGTGAGTCCGGGCGCGGTGATACAGCCGCGTTTGTATTTTGTGACGAGCTTGCGCACCTTGTAAACGCAGAGGAAACGTGGACCGCCATCAAGCCAACAACATCCCGTGGTGGTCAAATTGTAGCGGCTTCCTCGCCCGCTGGACCAGAGGGTACATTTGCTCGTATTTGGATGGAGGCAGATACAGGTGAAAGTGCTACGTTCATACCTATGCGCGTGCACTACACGGACTGTGGTTTGGACCATGAGTGGCTTGCTGAGGCAAGTGATGGTATGACAGAGCAGCAGATAATGCAGGAATTTGAGCTTGCATTTATTGGAATAGGTTCTCCTGCATTTGATCCCGGACACCTTGAAAGCTGTTACATACCCATGAGTCAGATTATGAGTGATCCAGAACTGGAAGATATTAAACAGAAGGTTCTTTCGTCCAGACTGTATACAACAGGCATAGATACGGCAGAGATAAAATCTGGCAGGGGGAAAAGGCGCAGGGACTACAACGCAGTTTGCAGCATGAATGAGTACGGCATACAGATAAAAGCGGAAGCAAACCAAATGCTGCTAGACGAGTGGGCGGGAAAGACCATGGATATAGGAAACATGCGCGTTGAGGTTCCTGGTTATGTTTCCAAATGGCACATTGATTATCCCGGTCTAATGTTCATTGAGGAAAATGGCCCTGGGCTTACTGTAGAGAACCGCCATATGTTGCCGGATAATCCAAAGTCAGAGGTTGCGGTAAGGCGAACCAGTTCTGTTAGGAAGCAGCGCATGGTTGACCAATTTAGATTGGCTCTTGCCGGACAACAAATACTAATTACAGATAAGGCTACATATTACCAACTTACACTGTTTCAGGATATGGGTGGTGGTAAATATGAAGCGCCAACCGGCTATAAAGACGACCTTGTGATCGCAATCCTGCTGGCGTACGATGCCTTAATAGAGCAGGGTGGTTACGATTTTGTAATGCCGCAGGTTAAGAAACAAGAGCTATCGGAGATATTCTACGATGCAAGCGGCGTCGTACACGCACCAGATATACCAGAACCAGGACTTGAAAATATGTTTGATGGTCCAGAATTCGACCATGAAGATTGGGAAGAGTTCCTACCATCTGGAGGAAAGATAGATGCCCTCAGAGAAATCGCTGTCTGAGCTTGAAAAGGTACTTAGTCCACTAGACGATGAAGCAAGACAGACAGTTTTGCTTGAAATACAGGAATCTTGGCGTATGCCGCCAATGCTTAGGGAAACCATAGTTGGCGAAGAAGATGAAGCGCTGACCATGAAGTTCCCGTCATTGAGGGGGGAATACGGCCAGGCATTGAACTTTGATCGTGTTGAACAAATGATGACGACCGGCCAGATAGCCTATCCAATGATGCTTAAGAAAGCGCCGGTCATTTCTATTGTTAGGTCTGCATCCGGCTTTACTGTGAAGAGCGCGGATGAAGATCTTGCAAAATTCATTCTAAAGAACCTACAGCACGTCCTGCCAAAGAAAATAGATGAAATGCTCACGTTCCTAGAATACGGCGCGTATTATTCTGAAATGACCTACGCGCCCATTTACCCCCAGGACTACGGCCTGCCGGAATCTCAAACACCCATATGGGGTATATCTGATTTTAACGGCTGTCACCCCAAGACCATCGAGAAGATTCTGAGAGACGAAAAAACCAACGCATTTAAGGGCTTCTCGCAGCGCCCAATTATGATTAGCGACATTAGGCCAATCGAGGTCGGCAGAGACAGGGCGCTAATCATTCCTAACAACGGTGTGTTTGGAAACCTTGAGGGCGAATCTGTGCTTGAGCCTGTGTATGTGTGGTGGTTCTGGTATGAGATGATTTGGCGCTCTTTCCTGCGGTTCCTGCAACGCGCGGGCGTGGGTGTGGTGGTTACTAAGGCACCATCCAGGGGAACCGTAACCGTCAACGGCAAGCAGGTTGACAACATGCAGTGGGCCTTACAGATGGCAAGCGGTTTGCACAAGACAAACTATGCAGCGCTACCATCGGATGCAGATAGGGACTCCGGACAACCGCTGTGGGCCATCGACTACCTGAAAATGGGGGAAAATGAGGGCAGGCAGTTTGTTGAGGCTCTCGAACTCCTGGGGAATAATATCAAGAATTTCCTGCTAACCGGCGACAAAGACGGCGCTGATGGTGGCGAATTTGAGGTCATGCTTGATACAGAGCGTATTCTTGGGCACATTGGCATGTATGTCTCAGAGTACGTCCTGCCAAAGATCCTGTACTGGAACGGTTCCAAGACAAGATTCGCCACGCTAGATTTCCAGGGCGCAAACTCCCGTGTCCTACCACTGCTGTTTAAGCTTATGGCCGTTGCCGGGAACACTGCTGGCGATGCGTTACAGAACGTTGACTGGCGCTTGCTGTTTCAAAAGGGTGGAGTTCCCGTTCTCACCGAAGAGGAGATTGAGGAACTAAAAAAAGAAAAAGAAGAGGAAATGGTGAAGCAGCAAGAGATAATGTCCAAAAATAAACAACCGCCAGATGAAAAAGCTAAACAACAGCCTGGTGGTGAGGGGCGATGGTCTTCACAGCGCGACAAAGAGGGAAAATCAGAGAAACTCGAAGCCTTTGAAATGATCGCTGAGGCATTGGATATACCAATTATTCCTCTTGAAGCCAGCAGGGTTGCCGAATTAGAAGATCTTGGCTTGCGCGCGCCTGATGAAGTTTATGAACTCTTCAACCCCTACCACGATATAAAAGGGCGGTTTACAGATAGGGCGGGTGCGGTATTCACGCCAGAAAACGTAGAAAAGGGCGCGATGTATGCCACATGGACATCTGCAATTACCGGACTTGGTGCCGCCGGTGTTTATGGTGTGACAAAGCTGATAAAAAAGGCAAAAAAGAAGAAGGATAACGATATTGCAATAGATATTGGATGGAGAGATAAAAGGTGGAGGGCTACCTATAAAGAAATTGAATATAAAAATAAGAAGGTGATGGCTTTTACCTTTAATGCGCTTGCTGCTTCTTATGCGATATGGAACATCGCCAGTCTTTATAATTCGATACAATACCAAAAGAAGAGTGAAGAGTGGAGGAAAAACTATAAAGATCAATACAAAAAGCAAAGTTGGTCATACAGCAGTGGTGGCGGTGGGTGGCCAAGCGGGGCAACAGAGAGTCAGTTTAAGAGTATGTATAGAGATCTGGCGAGGGCATACCACCCAGATGTTAGCGGAAAAGACACCACTGAAATAATGCAGAAGATCAATGCCGCGAAGGAAGCAAAAAACTGGAACGAGATTGAGAAGTTGTGGAAAGATCTTGGCAAAGAACTTGAAGCGCCATCGGATGAGATGAAGATGGCAGGTGAGGAAGCGTCTATATTCCTAATTTCTGCAATGCGAGAGGCTGTAGAGGATGGTGCAGAATATATTTCATTCGAGGCAGAAGATAGTGATCTGTTTCCAACAGAGAATGGGATGGCATTTATAGATGCAAACCTTGTGAAGAACATATACGATCTCACACTAATTGCAATGTCTAAAGACGACGAATGGGAAGAGGTCGAAATGGAGGATGGTGCCGATGATTCTGTTTTCTTCGGTGGAGAACCCTGGTAAATACTACCTATACAACCCATACCACGACGAGAAGGGCAGATTTACAAACAGGGAATCTGCCGTAAATATCATTGGCTATGCCATCGAACTCCTTTCTGCTGCCAATGAAATCTACAAGAGGGCGATAGGAGAGGGCAGAGATCTCACGCCGAAAGAGGTAAGCGCCATCGAAGAAATATTGAACAGGAGGGAAAGGGCGCTGTACGGTCGCGGGTTCTTAGAACAAGAACCCGCCATCTACCTTTTCAACCCCTACCATGATAAGAGGGGCAGATTCACTACAAAAGAACGCGCGGTGCACATGTCTGCCGTTATACAAAACGTTGGTCTGAGGAAGACCGGCGAAGAGGAAACGGAAGACGGTTTAATAACAAGATTCGCCAGCGTAAGAGAAGATTTCCAAATCGTCACACCAAAATCTCTAGAGTACGATAAAAATGCTATTAGCAGAATCCACACAGGTATTGCGGCTGCCGCGCAAAGCTTAAGGCAAATGGATGTTAATGTAAACTACATCAACAAAATTGTTGCGCATACCAACTTTAAAAGGTTTGCGACGGTTATACTTGCTGGCGCTGGCGGCTTGCTAAGTATGGAATATATAAAAAACATAACGGCGGCAGCAGATCCAATTAACAGACAAATAGATCTATCTCCAGAGCTTGTAAAGAGGCTGACATCAACCGGCAGGTTTGAAACAGTAGAATCTTTAAGCCCAATTGGGCATCTTGTTCACGAAATGTACCACCTTAGAGATACGGGACTTACAGATTACATCGATAATCATTACGATGATCCATCAAAGTGGTCAAATTGGGCCGATGAGGGACTTGCTGAGTTAGCTGCAATAAAATCAATAAAAGGAATGCTTGGCAAGGGATTTACAATCAAGCGCGGAGAATTTGTTGATTGGGTCAAAAAGACAACGCACCCAGGATATGCCGGATTAATAAATGGGATATACAGCGCAGCGTTCAAATATGCGATGGATATCGGAGATGTAGACTACGCATACAAACTGATAGATAGATGGGTAGCGAACGGCGATGAAGATGCTTTCAGATCAATAGGCGATGTTATAAAAGAAGAACCTGGGCCACTACACCTTGAGTACAAACTCTTCAACCCCTACCATGATGAGAAAGGCAGATTTACGAGTAAGGAACGGGCTATAAGCTTTAGCGCAGAAAAAGACGCAGTTGGAATTACCGGTCAAGAAACTGCCGTTGATAAAAATGGCATTACAACCACGTTTGCCACAAGCAGTGGAGAGTTGAAGGTATTTACACCGGAAAAACATGGGACAATGCCAAGGATGAAGATAGAGACGCAGCAATTGCACGAGGGAATCGGAATTGCCGCCTCTGGGCTTAAAAATATCGGTGTAGATTTTGGCGATTCTTTAATGACACTTCATAATAACATTGAAGATTTTAACAGGCATTATACCCCAGAAATTACTGCCAAGGCGGCATCCGCGCTCGGGATAGCTGTTGCCGCTGCATATGTAAAGGGCGGGACAACATTCCCAAAGGTAATCCATATATCTCCGAAGGTTACAGAGAGGCTTACGCATTTAATTAGATTTAATCCAAGAAAAAAGCAAAAAGATACAACAGAAAGATTAAAAGCAATCGGCATAATCGCGCACGAGCTATATCATGCAAGGGCAACAAGGGGCGAAAGCCGCAAAGAATATGGAATAATTACACCAGAAGAGGGCCTTGCTGCAATTGCACAGTCAAAGGTGGTTCTTGGATTAAAGGGATTTCGTGATCTAAGTACGACAGAGGCAAGAAGAGAGTTTGGCAGGATAGTAAACAAACATACATCATATCGCAGGGATGTTGGTAAAATATTCGGCGCGGCTGCGTACATTAAAAAACACTTATCGTGGTTTGGCACGGAGTATGCAGATCTGCGTGGAGATTATGAAGGAAAATCTGTATTTGAGATAGTAAATGAATGGGTAAAATCTGGAGATTATGATACACTGGAAGATATAACAGATGCGTTCTGGAAAACAAGATTGATGAGACATTCAAGATACAGATATGAAACGCAAGATTCTAAATACAAACTCTTCAACCCATATCACGATGAACGAGGGCGTTTTACGAGTAAGGAGCGTGCAACCACAACCCATGGCGTAGATGTAAGCGCAATCGATGACAAAGAATGGGCGGCAGAATACAAAAAGGCATCAGATGAGGCTTTAACACACTTTGCGCCTGTTCAGTTGAAGCTTACTGACAAAAGCACGATACACGTACCACAACAAAGGGTATATATTAAATTTCACGGAAAGGATACTCCTGGCCTGGTTGCAAGGGTACATGCAAGCGTTGCCATGGCCAGAGAATCACTAAAGGAAATAGGCGTCAGGCTGAAAAACATTGAATGGATACACGCATATCAATTTGAAAATGAATATAAAGATGCTATACATTGGCAGAAATGGAAACATGTGTGGCAGTATCCACCAAAGGCAGTTGCAAGAAAGGGATTTGGAATAATATCTCTTGGGCCAAATGTAATAGCAGACCTTAATATGCCATTCCAAATGCCAGAACTAAGAATGAAGAACTCAATCAAGGTCATTGCCCATGAATTGTGGCATATTAGGGATGGCGAAAAGGGCAAGCTGTTAGACTTTACAGAGGAGGGCCTGGCAACGGTCGCCGCTGGCCTTGTTGCTGCAATGCTTGCTGGCGGTAGTAGATTTTTATCAGACCAATTTAGTACAGATCAGTTTTGGCGCGGAATAAAGACTGGCTTTCCAAGAAATTATACAGATGCAGCAGAGCTTATAACGCTTGCCGCCTCTTCAATGGCCACCAATAAGAAAACAACTGGGAAAATATTAAATGGATGGGTTAGAAATGGTGGCGTAGGTACTGAAAGGGCCATTTTAGATACACTGAAAAAAGAATTTGAATTTGATGACGAAGACTTTGAGCATATGCTGGAAAATTCAGATGTAAATTACAAACTCTTCAACCCCTACCATGATGAACGCGGTAGATTCACCACAAAAGAGGGCAATAGATACTTTTCTGGCAGCGAAGCATATAGCAAAGATGTAAAGGATATGGAGGGAACCATAGAATCTGCCGCAAAGAAAAACAAGTTTGGCAAACCAAACATATTCTTCTTCGGCAAGCAATCCGATTATGCAAAAGAAGTCTGTAGGGATATGGGCCGCAGCGACAGGTCGTGCCGAAACTATGTCGGCAAAAACACATACGCGGCACATAGAGGCGGTAAGGTTTATATCAGCCAGGCGTTGCTTGCCATGCACAAAAGGGATAGAGACGGAGCAAACTATCTCGGCGTCCACGAAGTATTTCACTCAAGAAAGCGCAAGGGTGGCGGCAGGGGTTGTAAGGTATTCAAAAACAAATACGATAATTCTACGGTGACCATAGTTGAAGAGGGGATCACCGACATGCTTGCCAGGAGATTCACCGGCCTACCATATAACCGTGGTGTTGGTGGAGAAAAGCCGCCATACCGTGGACACATGGGCGCACTTGCTTTCCTTGCGCTGAACGCTACGGGCGGAAATAGGGATGCTGCGTGGAAATTGCTAAATGACATACACTACGATATAGATAACCTGTCGAATATAAATAACCTGCTGTCAAAATCGTTCATTGGTGCAGATGGTAAATCTAAAACGAAGTGGTCACAAAAAGATAGATACGGAGCGATCAACAACCTTGTGAACCATCCGGAATACGGTGAAAGGGCATTGGCCATACTATTTGGAGGATAATATGTCAGAGGAATTTACATTTGAAGAATCAGAGAAGAATTTGCACGAATTAAAGGGATGGCTTAAAATAGAGGAAGATATAGAACCGGATGAAGAATTCAATCTTGTGATTCCGGATTTTCTAAAGGAAGAAAATGAGCCAAAAAGAGGAACTGAAACAGAGGTATCTTAAGACCTTTGAGTTGCTGATAGACGCCGCATTCAAGGGGAAGCCACAGCCATTCATGTTCTGCGAAAACGTCGTCTTGGAAATATACGAAGACGAAGGTGAATTGCATTGGAGAATTTATGGGGGAGATAATAGCAGATCCTCTGAACAAGACGGTTAAAATACGCGGCATCCACTTCCCGATAGATTGTATCTTTGCCGCCATGTACGAAACTGGTGGACGGGTAGTAAATGACAAATACATGAACATGGAGCTTGATGCCGCACTGCTCAATCATAGGGGCGCGACGGGGAAAGAGCCTGAAAGGGTTTTCATAGAAGCGCTGCCTGGTTATTACTTTGTACCTAAACAAATCAAACTGCATCATATGTTAGAAATGCCNNAGATACAGGCATATACCTGTATTTTGCCGTACCAAAGAGGTTTTAATGGCAGACATATGCCTTGTTGAGCCAAAGTACAAGGAATATGATTTTACATATGTACCAACTGGCCTGCTGTCTCTTGCGGCAAAATTGATGGAATATGGTCACAATGTTGACGTTTATTATTGCAATAATTTGCCCAAGAGGTATAATATTATAGGGATTTCGTCAACGTTCGTGCAATATTGCAACGCATTAGATATAGCAAGGCGCGCGTTTGCCGATGTAACAATACTTGGTGGTGCATACGTTACAACAGACGCACCAGCAGCAATGAAATCAACGTTGTTTGATTATGGCGTTATTGGCGATGGCGAGGATGCACTGGCGTGGCTGGTACGTGGGAAAAATCCAGAAAGAATACCGGGTGTTGTTTACAAACGCAGTGGGGCGATAGTCATAAATCCAAATTTGGATTATGACTCAAGGGTTAAGGGTGATAGGTGGCCCATACCGGCATACAGTTGTTTTGTGGGTGACGTTGGTGGGTATATAAATATCACCAAAAACAGAGAGTACGTGTGGAATTGGGGTTGGCAACGGCGCAATAGGCCAAAGCTATACAGGGATTTCCAAAAGGAAGTTTCTGAGTTGCTCTCTCTCGGAGTTAGGGGCGCATACGTTACAGATGAAAACTTTGGCTCTAACCCAGGCGGACTACGTTTAACAGTTGAGGCACTGGACAGGTTTGAAAGCTGGCGCTGCCGGTCTACAGTCGATGAAATAGTTAATCGCCGCCTGGATCTAAAAATAAAGGGAAGTAAGTGTAGCAGCGTGGAGATAGATGTGACCACAGCAAGCGCGCGTATGCGCGACGAGTACGGCCTGCCGCCACTAGATCTTGTAATGACAGCCATCAGCTTGTTAGATGGTATAGGCATAGACTCCCGCGTGCATATTGTTTTGGGCTTGCCCGGAGAAACGGTACAGAGCATCGAAGATACTTGGAAGTGGTTACAGGGCAAAAAGGCGCGTTTAAGCACATACGCACCAATGCCAGGTGACAGTGTGATGCAAGACTTTGCCGCTTATAATAGATTCGGCTTTGATGTAGTTGCGACAGATGTCAATGAATTCATACTAGATAAACTAGAGTTTTAGACTCTGTACCATGGCGCTCTTCCACCATAGAGACAAAGGATTTCATAGACGCAAGAAACCAAATGGTGAGGGAGTTTTTGTAATGATAGGAAGCAACAAGATTGGTGCATATGTCTAACAATATTTTAGATAAAGATGCAATGCAAACAATAGCAGAAATAAAGGCGGAATTGCCACACCTTGTTGCTGCAATGGAGAGATTGGCGGCAAATCAGGAATCGGGGCAGGAAAAAACTAATAATAGGCTCGACAGAGTAACAGAGCAAGTGGCAGAGTTATCTAGAGATAACGCTGTAATGCGCGCCGATCTTGATTCATTGAAGCAGCACGTCATCGGCTCTTATGCCGCGCTTGAGAAAAAGGTAGAGGATATACCAGATCGATGCCCGCACAGAGAAAGCGTCGCAAAGATTGACGGTATTGAAAGCTCGCTAGGCTCTCTAAGAGATAGGGTTGATAGTAATTCGGAAGAGGTTTCTTCATTAAAGACAACCTACAAAGTCGCAGGCAGTATAGTTACAGCGCTATCCGGCCTGGTAAGTGCACTAACTGCATGGATTTTAGGTAACACTACTTAAGTAGGAGGAATGTGTAATGTCGGCTGAAAAATTGACGGCTGAAAACAATTGGGGCCTGACCAGCGATGGCGATCTGGATCAGTTGGATCGCGCCACCGATGCTATTAAGGCACGTGGCTTCTATCGCGTTCAGATCGAGGAAGATGGTAAGATTGTTGGCGATAGTGGTTGGCACGAAAACCAAGTGGTGAACTTGGGATTCAACCAATATCTCGTGCTGTCCCTCATGGGCGATGGTTCCGCCAAGAACGTGACGCACGTCGCGCTCGGCACCGGGACTGAGCCTGGGGCCGCCGCAACAAGCCTGGAAGGCGAATTGGAGCAAACTAGTTCGCGTGCCGCAGTTACTACGGCAACGAGTTCGTCCAGTAAGCGTGCTCGGTTTACGGCGACGTTTGCCAGCAACAGTTCGTTTGTATCGACAACCATGACGTTGAAAAATATCGGGCTGTTTAATACAAGCGCTGCAACCACGGGCACGATCTTTTCTGGTAACACATATGCAACCAGCACTTGTGCAACAAACCAGAACGTCAACATAACGTATGACATCGACTTTAGCTAAGGTCATTATAACTGGACCGGGGCGTTCGGGCACAACGTTCCTGGTCCAGTTGTTGACGCGGCTTGGGTTCGATACGGGATATACGCCACACGACGAGCACTACAACGACAAATGGCGTGCCGGATGTGAAAAAAGAATAGAACTGGATCTTGGCAGCACGGTAGAGGAGTGGAAGGCAGAATTAGCGGTTGCGCCACGCATCTTAAAAAGTCCAGAGTGGGCACTAGTTCTCAAGGGGTTTGTGCAGGCCGGTATTCTGGACGTTGAATATGTCTTTATACCGGTCAGAGATCTAGATGTTGCAGCGGCAAGCAGGATAGATGCTGGTTTAGATTGGCAAGTATGCGAAACAGATGATTACGCATACAAGGTCATGGATCAGGCAAGTGTTCACGCCCTTGCTTTAGGCAGGGCAATAGAAGCCTGCCTGATATGCGATATCCCCTATACCATGCCTCTATTCCCACGGTTGGTACAAGACGAGCAATACTGTTACGACTGCCTTAGTAAGTGCTTTGAGATAGACCGCGATGAATTCGCGGAAGCATTTTCTGGCCTTGCTAGGCCGGAACAAGTACGGTGGAAGGCCGAAAAAAAGGGAGATGAAAATGGAAAACAGAATAGAGGGGGTACTAAGTCAGAACAGCGGCATCCGTCTTGATATAGGGTGCGGAGAGTCTAAGCGGCCCGGATGGGTAGGCTTGGACATGAGAGAATTGCCAGGGGTTGATATAGTACACGATGTAGAAGTATTCCCCTGGCCGCTGCCGGATGAATGTGTGCTAACGGCTATAGCAAGCCACCTTGTTGAGCACTTAAATCCGCACAAGTTTGGATTCATAAACTTCATGGATGAGGTTTGGCGGATTATGAAACCCGGTGGAAAGTTTGCAATAGCAACGCCACATGCGCTTAGCAGAGGTTTTGCCCAAGATCCTACTCATTGCAATCCATGCAATGAAGCGACTTGGGCATATTTTGATCCAACAGATCGTAGCAAGTTGTATACAATCTATAGACCTAAACCGTGGAAGATTGAAAATCTATACTGGTCACCGGTCGCAAATGTAGAGGTAGTGCTAAGAAAACTAGAGGAGCAAAACAATGGCTGAGTCACCGGTACGCGAATACAAAATAATAACGGATAAAAGCGGCAATCCGCGCTATGTGAACAGGCTGCTTGTCGCAACGCCAACAACGGGGTTGGTGAGGATGGAGTGGGTGGCAGCAAGATATGGCCAGATTATTCCCACAAACTGGTCACAGGTGCAAATGAATCAGTTTATGCACGGTTACATACCAATAGAATACTCCGTGGCAGATGCACAAAACCTGATAGTCAAGGCTGCCGTAGAGGGCGACTTTGAGTGGCTATTACTTGTAGAGCACGACACCATGCCGCCACCAGATGCCTTTGTGCGCTTTAACGAATACATGCACGCTGAAGATACACCCGTAGTGAGTGGGTTATACTTCACAAAGTCGCAACCAAGTGAGCCACTGATTTACCGTGGGCGGGGAACGTCATTCTACGGCGACTGGCATATGGGCGACAAGGTGTGGTGCGACGGCGTGCCGACCGGCATGTTATTAATCCACTGTGCTATCTTGCGCGAGATGTGGAAAGATGCTGAACCGTATATGGCAAACGTGCAAGAAACAAGGAAAGTGTTCGAGACGCCGCGCAATGTATGGTGGGACCCAGAAGAGGGTGAGTTTTACAGCCTTGCTGGCACATCTGATTTGCAATGGTGTACAAAGGTTATGAAAGACGGCTATTTTGCCAAGGCGGGGTGGAAGAAATATCAGGAGAAGAAATACCCATTCCTGGTCGATACTAATATCTTCTGCCGCCATATAGACATGGACGGCACACAGTATCCAACAAGAGAAGAAATATTAAAGTGGGAAATGCCAAAAGACGAGCCGCAAGCGCTCGGCGTTTCCGTTTCGGAATCCGTTGGCACAAAAGATTCACTTGGGTAAGGAGTAAATAATGGCAGAAACAAAATGGAGTGCGCTTGAAACTAGCGCGACGGAAATTCTTGGCACGGCGCTGGACTCACTTGGCGCTGGCTCGAACAAAATTACAACATCGGCACAGTCTAACGATGCTTCTTCAGAGCGGTTCTTGTACGGTGTGTGGGAGTTGAACCTTGCCGCACAGGGCACTAACCGTTCTACGGGTGCGCGTGTGGATGTTTACTTGTTGCCGACGATTGATGGCACGAACTATTCATACGGTGGCGACTCGTTAGACCCTAGCCAAAGCAACTACTCATTCTCTTTCAATTTGGATGATGGTGCATTGGCGGCTCGGCGTGTGGTGATTGATGGTATTCAATTGCCGCCAACTGACTTTCATACGTTGGTAATTAACGAGACAGGGCAAGCGTTTGCGTCCAGCGGGAACACTCTGAAACTGCGTCGTTATAGCGTTGTTGCAGTATAGGAGTAGCGCATGGCGCGAGAGTTTGACGACGGCTCAAGCCAATATCTAATAAATTCATCATCCCCTGTGAGCGGCGAACCGCTCACAATGGCTTGCTGGTTCTATATGCCCAACACGACTACCACGTATGTTCCTCTGAGCGTGGGAGAAACGTCAAGTGGCTATTATCACGCCATCTTTCGGTACAACAATGGAGACTTGTACGCGTTCACCGTAGGCGACGCTGGCAATTCCTCGGCGACGGCCACAGCACAGCCATCTGCAAACACGTGGCATCACGCGGCGGCGGTTTTCGCCGCCAACAATGACAGGCGTATTTACCTAGATGGTAGCAACAAGGGCACAAATTCAACCACTAACAACAACAGCCCAGATCGTGTTACCATTGGCGTGACCGCCGACAATTCACCGGTGGGGCATATGTCTGGGTCAATCGCCGAAGCCGCCATCTGGAACGTGGCCTTGCTAGACTTTGAAGTATGGCTTATGGGAAAGCTAAAGCTATCTCCACAGTGGATACGCCCACAAAATCTGGTATTCTATCCGCCGTTGTTGCTTGACGAAGATTATGATATAGTGGGTGGTTTGCAGATGACGCCGACAAATTCTCCAACCGTGGTTTCGCATCCACCGGGGATTATCTATCCGCGACAGAGGTTTGGTTTCGCGGGACCGTATTCCCCGCGCAGGGTAAGACCGCTGGTGAAGGAGTTGTTGTAATGGCGCTTAGAACTGTGAACACACAAGACCACGCGCCAGAAATTGCCACATCAATAGTCGATGTTCCGTTTTCTCTTGGCGTGTGGGTGTACCTAGACAGCTTGCCAAGCAACAGGCCGATTATGTCAGTTGGTGATGATACCCATTCAGGCGACCACTACAGCATGTTTGTCGAAGCGGCAGGATATAGACTTAGAAGTTGGCGTCAGTACAATAGCGGGGCGTCTGCGCAATATTCTACTAGCACCGGGACGGGGTCTGTTCCATTAGGCACATGGAGACATGCCCTTATGGTTTGTGCGGCTGTCAATGACATAACATTGTATGCGCAGGGTGTTCTTGTGAGCACGGACACAGTTTCATTATCAATAAATGGTTCGTGGGACAAGTTGATGGTTGGCAACTCCGTTGGTGACACTTACGGGATTAGTGCTGCGTTCGCAGAGGCGGCTGCATGGGATGTGGCGCTTACACCTTCTGAGGCAATGACGCTTGGACAAAGGTATAGTGCGTTATATGTCAGACCACAGAATTTGGTGCATTACGCTCCTTGGGTTACAGATGAAGCATACGACTATATAACAAACGGGGTATTCACAGTTGGTTCATCTGTAGAGTTTAGGGTTTCGCCGCCAAAGATAATCTACCCTGGCAGACACGATGTTTTACCGCGCCCGTTACGTGATTATCCTGTTCTGAGGGCAGAAGGCAGATGACCGTAAGTATTCCTATTATCCCTGATTTGGGAGAGGCAAGATACATACCGTTCGGCAGTTTCATCACACTTGATGAAGAACTGTCGTATGGGCAAGTTCTCCATATAAATCACAGGTCGGGAGATACAAGTGAATACGATTCTATTTACGAAGCGGGTAGCACAGATGCCTCTGCGTCCGTTGACGCTGGCATGGCGAATACGCTGTATGGGTTGAAATGCACCCTTGACGCCAGTGGCTCGGCGGTTACTGCTCGAAAAACAATCAGTTCGCTTGTGCAAGGGCATGAGCATTTCCGGCTGCGGTTCTGGTTTGACCCTAGCCAGTCGGTGTGGGACACAGATGATACTATCGCGTTCCTTGTTTCATATTGTGACACGTATGCCAGTGGAACAGGCTATATTTGGGCGTATTTGAGGTACACTGGTTCTGCTTATCAAATGCAGTTCGCTGTAAAAGATGACAGCGATGCAACTCAATCAACTGCATATACCAATGTTTCGTTGCAGCCAATGTGCATTGAACTGGCATACCATCGAGCGTCTGTAGACAATGCCGCTGATGGCTATTTGGAAGTCTTTATTGACAATGATTTGTTTGTCAGTCTCAACGGACTTGATAACTGGAATATCTTTGCCGACCCTGGCGACCTGCGCCTTGGCCTGAACTGGTACGCGACTGCCTACCCGACTGGCTATTTGTCGTATGATGAAGTAATTATCCGTGATGACAACGAAGCTATCGGCATGGGTGAGGTATTCCGGTCTGGATTTGAGACTGGCGATTTCTCGGAGTGGGATTCTACTGGTGGAAGCGACCTGTCTGTGACAAGTGCGGCTGCGCTTAACTGGTCTGAGAACGGTGTCTCTGCATTGGTAGACGACACAAGCGATAGTTGGCTAGACAAGAATCTTGACTGGCTTACAAACAGCCTGTCACTGCGTTTCTGGATTGACCCTAACACTATAACAAGTGCTGTTTCCAACAGAGATGTTTGGCCGTTACGAATAAGAAAGGGCTTCGGGTCGTATAATTTTCTCCAGATTGCACTTAATTATTCGTCTGGACAACACGGCATAGGGGTTCTCGCCAGGAACGATGATGACACATCAGAAATATCGTCACTGTACACAATCACAAATGCACCCCACTGTATAGAACTTGTTGCCCATAACAGTTCTGACGCGGTATCCGCTGATGGGCAGGTTTCTCTGTATATAGATGGCTCTTTCAAGGAAACCATAACTGGCATAGATTGGTACGATGGCTGGAACGCATTGCTTGATTTGCATTTCGGTGAAATTTGGGCAGACTCGGACATGTCGGGCACTTTCTACCTTGACGAACTTGTTCTCCGTGACGACGGTCAGCGCATAGGCTTTGGGCGGCTTACTCACATTGACCATGAAACAGGCGACTTCTCGGAATATGATGGTGAGCAAGATACAGAAAACGACCTGGCAATTACAACAAACGCGGCCTTGTTTGGCACGTATGGCATGGAAGCCACAATCGACAATAGCACGGAAATGTGGGCATGGAAAGATTTTGCGTACTCTGGAATCGTAACCAATCAATTTCGCATGAGGGGATACATAGACATTAATTCGTTGTCTATGTCTGGTTCTGAGGCCATTCGCTTCGGCCTTGTTTGGACGAACAATGATTGGCAGAACATTGGCACACTGGTTTATTTCCGTATGCGCTGGAACGTTGACGAGTACGGCATTGAGGTCTATGCGCGTGACGATTACGGCGGTTACTATGCTGGCACTCTTGCCACCCTGCCGAATGATAAGGTTTGCCTTGAGTTCTTAATGCTTCGTGAGACAGCGCCAGGTGAAAATGATGGTCGGGTTGAGTGGTGGATTGATGGTGTTATTCAGTCGCCAATCACAGGCTTGGCAAACCACAATATCTTCCCCACTGGTGATGGTCACAGGTGGGGACCTGACCAGATTCGCAATTATGTCAGCATGTCGGGAACGATGTACTTTGACGATGTTGAAACTAACGACAGCGGCTTAGAGATTGGACCGCTTGCGGGTGAGGCCGGAGAGCCTATTAACCTGCCGGTTATGGCCGCTGGCGATCAGCAATGGGTCGCTGAGATTGTAGTGATAGGCTAATGGCTGACGAAACCCTGTTACTGGATGGCATAGGCAATAGCGATGGTTGGACCCTTTCAGCGGGTTCTACCAAGGTTATTGCCTGCCAAACACCGGACGATGACAGCACGACTTACATCACCGGATCGTCATCCAGTGCAGATCAGGAGTTTACACTAGAGAGTCCCGGTGACATCGGCGCGGGCGATACCATCAACTATGTCCGGGTATACTCTCGCTGCAACCGTGTTGCCACCCCGCCACCTAATTACCGGGTGTATCTCTACCTGTCAGGTAGCACGTCCTACGGGGCGCAACAGACCGCACCCAACGGTTTTACCACGGTCTATGATGACTTTACCACCAAGCCCGGTGGCGGATCGTGGACACTTTCCGATCTAACCAACCTCAATGTTGGCATTGAGTACAACTCCGGCAGCCGTGACATCCAGTGTACGACCATTCAGGTTGTTGTCAACTATACCGAGGGCGCACCCGCACCGTCAGTTTCAGAGTCGGTTACTGTAACCGACACCCCAACCGTTGCCGCCATTGGCATTGAAACAGTGAATACCGAATCTGTTACGGTTACAGATTCGCCCACAGCACAAATAGTTCTTGAAGTACAGGTATCCGAGACAGTTACCGTTACAGACGCGCCAACGGTTTCAGGATTAGAGGTTGGGGATCTAGACGCCTCTGCCTCTGAATCGGTTACAGTAACCGACACGCCCACAGTTGAAATAAGCGACCTGCAAGCCAGCGCCAGTGAAACGGTTACGGTTACGGACACCCCTGCGGTGGAGATCAGCGGTCTGCCGCCATTAACAATTAGTGTCAGTGAAAGCGTGACCGTAACCGATGCGGTACGCAAGTACGCCAACTTGGTTAGTACCCTGGACCGGGCCATAGTTGAGGTACAAGATGTTTCTGGCGCACTGTCTATAACGGAATCCGAATCAATTACGGTAACAGACGGCCCAACTGCCAGCATCGACGCAGAAACAACCATTTCAGAAATAGTAACAACCACAGATACACCTGGGTTAGAGCTAAGCGCGCTTGTACTGTCTGTATCCGATTCTATAACCATTATAGATACACCATCAGCCTCCGTTGGCGTCGTCATTGGTACTGCATCATCTATTACGGTTGACGATGATGCAGTGGTAACAATTGCCACCATTGCACTATCTGCCAGTGAATCTGTTGCACTAATTGATGACCCAACGGTAGACGCGGGCGGACCGCTTGCCGTAGAGATCGCCGCCTCTGAAACGGTTACGGTGATAGATAGTGCATATGGCGGACTAGAACTTTTCTGCTCCGCTGTAGATAGTATAATTGTAAACGATGATCCAACTGCTGCCCTAAACTTGGCCATTGTTAGATCTGAAAGCGTTGTTGTTTCCGATTCTACCACGGCCATCATAGAGCTACTCGGCATTTATGCAAGCAGTTCTGTTACAGTTTCAGACGAACCATCCATAAGTATTGCAATACTAATAACAAGGTCTGATGGCGTAAATCTTTCAGATAGCACCCTCGTGCAGATCGATACACTATACCTCGGTGGCAGCGATTCAATTGTAGTAACAGATACGCCAGATGTTTCACCAGGAGAAGCTGGCGCGGTGTCTATATCTGTCACCGATTCCATTGGTGTATCGGATACTCCAGTTGCAGTAATTGGGTTACTAATTGTAGCGCTTTCGACAATAACAGTATCAGACACCCCAAATGTTAATGTAATAACAGAGCTACCAACCCTGCAAATAGCTGTTGTGGCTACAGATCCGGCATACTGGATACGGGAGGTCGTGGTGGTATGACACAATATCTACGACCATCTAGTGATGTCTCTGTAGGAACCTGGTATGAATCAACAGGAAGTTCGCAAACCAACATCTATGTTGACATTGCCGAATCAACACGGGACGACAACGACTATATTTACTCAACACCAGATGGTGCATTGGGAACGCTATGTGAAGTTGCATTGTCTTCCGGTGACGAACCAACTGTAGATACAGGCCACGTTGTTCGCTATACCTATCTGCGTACTAAGACCAACAAAAACCTTACACTGGTTGTAAGTTTGCGGCAGGGAACGTCAACAGAGATTGCTTCGTGGACACATGCTAACCCTGGTGATACATACACACTTGCACAGAACACGCTTACAACTGTACAAGCTGGAAATATCACCGATTATACAGATCTGCGCCTACGCTTTGAGGTAACGGTCAATGAGGGCGGCGGTGGACACGCCGAAGTTTCCTGGGCGGAGTTTGCAATACCGGATGCAGCAGTAACAGATCGTGAGATATCCGAAACAGAAACCATTACCATTTCAGAGTCAAGATCGTTTGATGTTTCTGTTTCAACGGCAAGGTCGGACTCGGCAACCGTAAGCGACACGCCATACGCAAACCTCGCCGCAAGCACGTCCAGGTCAGAGTCGGTAACAATTTCTGACACACCATACGCTGTTTTGTCAGATCTAAACGTATATGCTACAGATTCAATTAACGTTTCGGATACTCCAAATGCGTCAATGGGAGAAGAGGCGTTTCTTGAGATCTCAAAGAGTGAGATAATAGCAGTAGCAGACAGCCCCGCTCTATCAAAAAAGCTAGAGTCTAGTGTATTAGATACAATAAGTGTTAGCGATACACCAACTCCGCTCGTTGCCGATCTAGCAATTGGAAGGGTAGAGTCTGTATCTGCATCTGATATACCATCGGCAAGTCCAACTTTGGACATTTATATTTCTGATTCTGTGGCACTTGGCGACGATCCGGTGGTTGGGCCTCCGGAGTATGAGCCAGTCGCCATTACAGCAAGCGATGGGATAACGGTTTACGACGAGCCGCAGAAATTTACAGAGCTTGTCACCGTCGCAGACCGCCCATCTGTTTACATTGAAACCATCGTAACAGCGCTCGAAATTATAGAGTCGGAGACAATAACCATCGTAGAATCTATTTCGCTGGTTATTGGCATAGAAACAGTAGCGGGCGACAGTATTTCTGTTTCAGATACACCAACCGTATCTATTGCAGAAGCCGGTGCTGTTTCAATACCAACGAGCGATGGTATAAATGTTGCAGATAGTACATCAGCAGATGTGCCGATTACAAGATCCACATCTGAAACAATTACAGTCACAGATCTATCGGCGGCAACTGTTACTGAGGCTGGAGCTGTTTCAGTATCGGTAATTGATAGCGCGGGCGTTACAGATAGCGCGCTGATAGAAATTGCTGTCATAAAGTCTATTTCTGAAAATATCACAGTATCAGATACTCCGGCTGTAACAATAACTGAGGCCGGTGCCGTATCTGTTGCAGTATTTGATTCTGTAGCCGTATCTGATAGCACGCAGCAGGTGCTATCTAATCTACAAATAACAAAAGCCGAATTCGTTGGTGTTGCAGACACGCCTGGTGTAACTATAGTAGCGGCTGGCGCAATAGCAATTTCTGTAACAGATATAACCGGCGTTACAGATTCAGCCATTGTAGAACTTTCAGATCTTGCAATTACAGCATCGGATAGCACAACACTTGCAGATACACCAACCGTAGGTGTGGTTTCGCCAGAAGACGTTATAATTGCCGTTTCTGAAACAATAACAGCGGCAGACGGTGCGATTACAGCATTAGGCGATATTGCAATAGCAGTGCTTGATGCAATAAGCGCAGCAGACAACGCTACGGCGATAGTCGCCTCTGCCG
>JABAHP010002726.1_pt1 | contig 42486 bp, 46 predicted proteins | sample 7062081 | NCBI WGS metagenome assembly JABAHP01 (sample SAMN14534357, study PRJNA622989) | marine sediment metagenome | biome: marine biome [ENVO:00000428]; feature: marine pelagic biome [ENVO:01000023]; material: deep marine sediment [ENVO:00002113] | place: India: Gulf of Kutch | collected...
TATTTAACCTGCGGTTCGACATCAGTGTGGTCCCGTTTACAAAGATACTGCTTGTGATGTCATCCGTGGCCATTGTGGCGGGCTCCGTGCTTGCCATAGCTCAGACGAACATCAAGCGCATGCTGGCATATTCCAGCGTGGGACAGATAGGCTACATTGTTTTTGGAGCCGCGATAGCAAATGAGACTTCCATGGCCGGCAGCATGCTGCATATTCTGAATCATGCCCTGATGAAAGGTTCTCTGTTCCTGGTAGTGGGCGGTATTGTTTACCGCACAGGGATTGAGAATATTACGGACCTCAGAGGGCTTGGGCGGAAAATGCCCTGGAGCATGGCAGCTTTTACTGTTGGTGCGCTTTCCATGATCGGTGTTCCCCTGACGGTCGGTTTTGTAAGCAAGTGGTATCTTGCCGTAGGAGCGGTTGAGGCGGGACATTGGTATCTGGTGCCCGTTATCCTGTTGAGTTCTCTCCTGACAGCGGTGTATTTCTGGCGGATCATCGAGGGCGTATACTTTGGTCAGCCTGTCAGGCAGTTGGAGCGCCGTGAGCCTCCCATCGGCATGCTTGCGCCCACGGTCGTTATGGCTTCCCTGTGCGTTGTTTTTGGTGTCGGGCCCTGGATGCCGCTTGAAGTGGCCCAGAAGGCTGCGGTAATGCTGCTGGGCGGAGGTGGCGTTTAAATGGAAGCCATTCATTCCGCAACGCCTCTGTACGCCATGGCTGTTTCTCTCGGGGCCGTCCTGCTCATCAGGTTTTCGGACCGCGTGCCGAATCTCAGGGAGTTCTGGACCATTGCGGCGGCTATGGCGAAGTTCGCCCTGGTCGTTTCAATGGTCCCTGTGATACTTGATGGCAAGGTTATAGAGTACACGCTGTTTGAACTCTTTCCCGGATTGTCCGTAGCGTTCAGGGTAGACGCTCTGGGACTCTTTTTCGCAATTCTGGCATCTTCCCTCTGGATAATCACGTCATTCTACTCCATTGGTTATGTTCGAGCAGAGAACGAACACAAACAGACGCGGTACTTCATGAGCTTTGCCGTTGCCCTTTCCGCAACCATGGGAGTGGCATTCTCCGCAAACCTGCTGACCATGTTCGTCTTTTACGAGATTCTGACCCTCTGTACTTTCCCGCTGGTAGGGCACAAGGAAACGCCCGAGGCCATGTCGGGTGCACGGCGATATATCACCTATCTGCTGGGTACTTCACTTGCATTCCTGATGTTCGCCATCATCCTTACGTACCAGACTGCCGGGACCCTGACCTTTCAGGATGGGGGGCTCTTTGACGGAAGTGGGAGCAGGGCACTTCTCATCGGCATTTTTGTGCTCTTCATTCTGGGAATAACCAAAGCCGCGATGATGCCGCTTCATTCATGGCTTCCGGCGGCCATGGTGGCGCCCACTCCGGTCAGCGCACTTCTGCACGCTGTTGCTGTGGTGAAGACCGGGGTGTTCGTGGTTGTTCGGGTTGTGGTTCATGTTTTTGGAATTGACCTGCTTTCAAATCTTGGCATGGGCACCACCCTTGTGTACTATGCCTCTTTCACAATAATAATGGCATCGGTGATTGCTTTGAGACAGGACAACCTCAAGGCACGTCTCGCCTATTCCACCATAAGCCAGCTCTCGTATGTAGTGCTGGGCGTGGCGCTTTTGAGCCCCGCGGGTGTGACCGGAAGCATTATGCATGTTGTCCTGCATGCTTTTGGAAAAATAACCCTTTTCTTTGCGGCAGGGGCCATATATGTCGCATCCCATAAAACAAATGTAAGCCAGCTCGACGGTATTGGCTGGCGCATGCCGTTTACCATGGGGGCATTCACGCTGGGTGCGGTTTCCATGATTGGGCTTCCTCCGCTGGGAGGATTTATCAGTAAATGGTATATTGCGCTGGGCACCGTACAGGCCGATAAAAAGGGCGTACTCGTTGTGCTGGCGCTCAGTACTGTTCTTAACGCCAGCTACTTTCTTCCCATTGTGTACCGGGCTTTTTTCAGGAAGCCCGAAGGCGATACATCAGGAATGAAGGAGGCTCCGGCCATCATGGTCGTCAGTCTTGTAATAACGGCGCTGGGGACATTGGCCCTGTTCTTCAGACCGGGGATTTTTCTTGAACTGGCTCGTATTACGGTATCAGGGCTCACAGGAGGTTCACCATGACCGACAAGGTCATTGAACGCGATGGAGAACGCATGGAACTCAGACATGAGGCCGTGCCGGGATACAAGAAGATATTCTATATCGTGTTTGCGGCCGGGTGTGCCTGGCTTGGCGCGATATTTCTGTTCTGGACACATTGAGGGATATGGAAAAAGACAGGAAGACATATTTTTTTGACAGGCCGGAAAATGTAAAGCGGGTCATACGGGGCCTGTACACCGTATGCATCCTGCTGCTGATCGTTGATCTTTTCCTCCCCATCCATGGTGAGTTCTCGTGGGAAGGGGCACCGGGCTTTTTTGCCGCGTATGGTCTGGTCGGCTGTGTCCTGCTGGTGCTTGCGGCCAAATATGTTCTGAGGCCGCTGGTCAAGCGCAAAGAGGAGTATTACGATGAATAGCGCGATACTGCCGGCTGCCATTTTTATCGTCGGAGCGGCGCTCGTTCCGCTTGCACGGGGAAGGGCAAAGCCCGTATTTCTGCTCTCAATCCCCGTGATCGGGTTCATAAACCTGCTTGCCATCCCCCACGGTGTGCATCTGTCCTTCGGATTCCTCGGGATGGAGCTGGCCCCGTTGAAGGTGGATAAACTGAGCCTTGTGTGGGGCTATATATTCCATATCATGGCCTTTCTGGGCCTTATGTACGCACTGAGCGACAGGAACGACCTTGAGTTCATGGCCGGACTGTTATATGCCGGAAGTGCCATGGGGGTCGTGTTCGCGGGAGATCTGTTCACCCTGTTCTGTTTCTGGGAGCTCATGGCGCTTGGCTCGGTCCTGCTTGTCTGGGCCCGCCGGAGCGATCGCTCATGGTATGCCGGACTGCGTTATATATTTGTTCATCTCACCGGGGGGCTCCTGCTGCTTTTCGGCATTGTGCTGTATTTTTTCGAGCACGGCACGGTTGAAGTGGGGTACATCGGGCTAGGGGGGCCGGCAACGTATCTTATCTTTCTTGGTATTGGTGTCAACTGCGCATGGCCCCTGCTGCATGCGTGGCTGGTGGACGCATACCCGGAGGCCACGGTGGCGGGTTCGGTCTTCCTCAGTGCGTTCACCACGAAAACGGCAGTTTACGTGCTTGCCAGGACTTTTCCGGGAACAGAGATGCTTGTCTGGATAGGTGCTTTCATGACCGCCTTCCCCATATTCTATGCCGTTATCGAGAATGACCTGCGCCGGGTGCTTAGTTACAGCCTTATCAACCAGGTGGGGTTCATGGTGGTCGGTATCGGAATCGGTACGGAACTGTCCCTGAACGGTACGGCTGCCCATGCCTTTGCGCACATCTTGTACAAGGCGCTTCTGTTCATGTCCATGGGCGCGGTGCTCAGGCAGACCGGGAAAATAAACGCCACCGATCTTGGGGGGCTATACCGGACCATGCCGTGGACCGCGGCGTTCTGCGCAGTCGGAGCTGCCAGTATATCGGCATTCCCGCTCTTCAGCGGCTTTGTAAGCAAGTCCCTTATTATGTCCGCTTCCGCTCACGAGGGATACGTTGTGGTCTGGTTCACACTTTTATTTGCCTCCGCTGGTGTGTTCCACCATTCGGGCATCAAGATACCGTTCTTCGCCTTCTTCTCTCACGACTCTGGGCTCCGGCCCAGGGAAGCCCCGCTTCCCATGCTGGTTGCCATGGGTTTGACCGCGTTTCTGTGTGTTGCTATTGGAGTGTATCCCGAACCGCTTTACCGGATACTCCCCTACGAGGTCGAGTACATTCCCTATACGGCCTCACATGTGCTGGCCCAGCTGGAACTCCTCATATTTTCGGCTCTGGCATTTACGCTGCTGATGCTCTCCGGAACCTATCCTGCTGAGATGAGGGCCGTCAATCTGGATGCCGACTGGTTCTATCGCAAGGGGGCAAAGGCATTCATGTGGTTCGTGGATGGGCCGCTTGCCAGCGTCAGGGATGCCTATGGCCGGGTGGTGTTCGATGGGTTGCCCCGGGGGCTGCAATGGTTCAGCAGAAATCCCATGGGCGCCATCATGATGGGGATAGACTCTATACGGGCGGTGCTCAGCGGTCCTGAGGCAAGGGCCGAGATCCGCGAGCGTATCAGGAAAGAGCGCGAGATATATCCCGGTGATATCATCAAGCACTGGCCCGTGGGATCCACGGTGCTGTGGGTAACGCTGTTCCTGCTTTTATTTCTCCTGATCTATTATTTCTAGGAGTTCTCTGGCCCCCTGGTCGGAGGGGGATGCCTTCAGCAGTTCTTCCAGCTCACGCCTGCCCTCATTCCTGCGGCCCTGCTCAAGGAGAGAAATGGCAAGGTTCATACGTGCCCCTGTCAGTTCCGGTTTGAATGAGATGGCCAGCCGGAAATGCTCCTCGGCTTTCCGGCTTTCACCTTTCTTTGCATAGGCCACCCCGAGATTGTTATGGGCTTCTGCATAAGAAGGATTCAGGTCCGTGGCGGTACGATAATTTGAGATTGCCTGTTGGGTCATGCCCAGGTCCCGGAATGCGTTTCCAAGGTTGTTATGGGTCTTGTAAAGGGAGGGATCAAGGGAGAGCGCTTTTCGATATTGCTCAATGGCCTGCCGTGGCAGCCCTTTGTTGCCGAGCGCTATTCCCAGATTGTTGTATGGGTCAGCATATGCCGGGCTGAGGGAGATGGCCTTTCTGAAAAGTTCAACTGCCGTGTCGTTCTCACCCGAGTTCATGAGTATGAGTCCGAGATTGTTATAGCCCTTGGCACTCATGGGGTTCTTGCTCACCACGTCGGTCCATAGTGAGGGTCCGCTTCTCCAGACATTGTTCCGGTGTAAGGTGGTTCCGGTGTATATGATGACCAGCAGGGCCAGCGCCGTAAGAACGGCCCGGCGGGCTGGTGCCGCACTCTGTGCCGGGAGAAGGTGGTGGACCAGCGATGCTGCCGCCAGGAACAGTCCGGCCGATGGAAGATACATCCGGTATTCTGCCATGAGCATGGGAAGGGGAATTATGCTCGATTCGATCGAGAGGGTGAGAAAGAACCAGAACACGCCGAAGGCGGCCAGCCGGAGCAATGGCCTTCTGCCTCCCCTGGAAAGAACAAGAAATGGAGCCCCCCCTGTCAGAAGTGCAGCGAGGAGAGTGAATGAGAACAGGACCCGGGGAGAAAAGAAAGACGTTTCTACTGCAACGAAATGATCTATGTTCTGTCCAACCGGAAGCACCCAAAGCCTCAGATACTCTACGATGACCTTTGATTGAGTAAGCAGATATTCCGGTCGGCTGACATTCTTGTACCCATGGGTGGCGCGTTCGAGACTCGCGATGATTTCTCCCGGAGAGCTTTCGTTCCCCAGAAGCGACAGAGGTATGATGAGCAGAACAAGGGCGAAGGGGGCCAGCAGCAGTATCCTCCGGCGTACGCTCTCTCTGAAGAACATGATCTCGATGAGGAGAACGATAAAGGGGAGGGTAAATGTATGCTCCTTGGTCTTCATCGCGAGTACTGACAGCAGGATGGAAAGTGCAAACCAGACAGTCCTCGTTCTTTTTGGTCCGGGAAGCCTGGACCATACATAAGACACGATTGCCCCAAGGTAGAACAGGGCTGCAAGTGACGCCAGCCGTTGAAAGATGTAGGTGACGGCTTCGGTCTGTATCGGATGAACCGCGAACAGAAGTGCGCTGAACAGGGCCAGCTGAGACGAGGAGTAAGGAGGCAGGTTTCTCAGCGCTGGTGTTCTCAACAGGCCGGTGATGAGAACAAAAAGCAGAATGGAGTTAAGCATGTGTATGAGGATATTGACGATGTGATAACCGGTGACATCGAGCCCATGCACCCGATAATTCAACGCGAATGAAAGATATCCGGCCCATCGCATTCTGATGGCCTGATAGAAATCCGTACCTTTTGCCTGAGATGGCTCCATGAAATAAGAGAAGTCCCGTATCGCCGGATTTTCGGCAATGAAATACTTGCCGTCCCATTGCAATGGCACATCAAGAGTGTTCGTGTACGCAACTGCGCACAGGAGCATTATCAGCGCGACCTGAACCGATTTTCTCATTGGGAATAGTTTAATACAATCAGAAGCTGGGGAGGGATAGAAAAGCAGGAGGAGGCTGTCCACCTCCCCCTGCCTCGGGACCGGGGTTACTGTTTAATGGAGCGGATATAAGCTATGACCTTCCATATCTGATCTTCTTTGAGGTCATAGCTGAAAGAGGGCATGCCACCCATGCGCCCGTTGGAGACCGAAGCGAAGACCTCCGCGTCAGAGCCACCATACAGCCATTGCTCATCAATGAGGTTGGGGCCACTGCCGCCGGTGCCGGTGCCGTGGCATTCAGAGCAGTATTCGTCGAATATCTCCTGGCCTTCGGCGATCGCGTCCTTATTGCCAGCGAAGGGATTTGTCGCATCCCCTGCCATTGAGATGCCCAGCAGTGCAATACTTGCCAGAAGCGAAACAAAAAGCAGCGCAAGAACTTTCATTTTGTTCGACATGGTGGTCTTCTCCCTTTTTTAATTAATTTGCATAAATTCTATCCTATTTTATCCTCACCTGCAAGCAGGGGTACAAAAAAAGATCGATAGTGTGGTATTCTGGACAAAAATAGTCAGAAAACTTAGAATATCCTGATGAGCCTGCGGCAGTGACGTTTCTGCCAGAAACGTATTTACCACATGAAAAAAGTAATCATATTAGAAGAGCTTCTTGAAGCCCTTGAGCGGGAACAGAGTTTTCTGAACAGGACGGAAATAGAGGTTCTCCCCGCATCGAGCAACCGGATAGCCCTGTATATGCACGAGGCTCAAAATGCCGACCTGATAATAACCAATATCGACTCTGATGCCATGTCTGCGGAGGAGCTGTGTACCACCATTCGTAAGGATCCCGAGTTGCGGAAGGTGTCGATCATAGTAGTTTCTCTGGGGCGTGAATCGGACATGGAGCGTATGGAAAAATGTCGTGCGAATGCTTTTCTTACGGCCCCTATCAATCCGGTCATGCTTCTGGGCAACGTCCGCAAGCTTCTTGATGTTCCCACCCGTCTGGATTATCGCGCTCCGGTGAGCGTCAAGATCGAGGGCGAAAGTGGTGACGAACCATTTCTTGGATATTCGGAGAACATCAGCGCCTCGGGTATGCTTATCAGCACCGATAAGCCGCTGAAGAAGGGCGAGATAATACAATGCTCGTTCTTCCTGCCTACCTCGGCGCGTATTCATTCGGAGGCCGTGGTCGTACGGGCGCTGGAGAAGCCGACAGAATACGATCCTTTCAGATATGGGGTCCACTTCTCGCTGTTGGACGAGAAGCTCCGTATGGCCATTGACGACTTTGTGAGAGATTACCTGCGGAAAGAATAGCCTTCCTCAGCCTTTAAGAGGAAATGTCCTCTTCCAGATGTTTCAGGTGGTCCAGGACCTTGCGTGAGTACTGTTCCAGTTCTGCCATTGCGTTGTGCCTCTGCGCCCCCCGGGCGCTTTCTTCCACTATGGTCCTGCCTACTTTGTGCAGCCTGATATGGTCGTCTTCGAGCGCCCTGAAACTTTTCAGGTTCCCGTACATTTTCTTCCCTGAGCTGTAATACCACTTGCCCAGACGGCACTGGGTATGGTCGTTCACGTCCTTTGGGTCGAGCGAGATATTCCCGTTGGCCGCCTCTTTGATGCGGCTGATGAACAGGCGGTGGTCGCGTTTTGCCTGCCTGATGATTCTGGTGCCGTGTGCGTCGGAGCTGAAAGCGAGAGTGCAGTCCCACACCTGATCAATGACTCCCGTGACCCGTTCGACCTCGCTCATTACCCCGGATGCGGTTATGGATATCTCCTTAGCCAGGGAAGCGGTTTCCCCGATATTCGTTGATACCTCTTCCGAGGCGGTTGACTGTTCCTCTATGGCGGTCGCGATATGGGTGATCTGGTCCCGGACCTTTCGCACCGAATCGACTATCTTTTCCAGTGAGGCGCCCACTTCGCGAATACCGGACGTTGCCCGGACGACTTCCGATGTGGCGCGTTCCATGGACTCCGTGGTTCGAGCCGATTCACCCTGCACGGCGCTGATAAGTTCGCTGATCTCGGATGTTGCCCGGATGGTGCGCTCTGCCAGTTTTCTCACTTCGTCCGCAACGACCGAGAAGCCTCGTCCCGCTTCACCAGCGCGGGCGGCCTCGATGGCGGCATTGAGAGCCAGCAGGTTGGTCTGGTCCGCAATGTCGTTGATGACGGTCAGGATATTGCCGATCTCCGCTACTTTTCTGTTCAGGTGCTCCCCGGTGGATGCCAGTTCAACTGTGGCGTTGTAGACGTTGTTGACCGTCGTAACAGCTCCGTCTGCCAGCTCTTTTCCGGCGACGGCGGCGTCCATGGCGTCGGTAGAGTTTGAGGATGCTTCAGATGCATTCTGGGCGATGTCTATGACGGTCTGGCTCATCTCCTCAGAGGTGGCGGCGATCTGGGACGCCCTTTCAGCCTGGTCCTGCGTACCCTTTAATGTTTTTTCAGTATTTCTGCGAAGCACGTTGACCGCGGTGACCAGGTCGCTGGTCGATACGATGAGCGTTTCGATCATGTCATTGATCGAGCCGCCGATCCCGGCTATGGCATCGGCCAGTTCTGCTGTGTCAGCTGCTTCCGAAGCACGCTTTCTGTGAGAGAGTTTCCCCTCGCGGATATCTTCCACGGTTTGAAGCGCATTCTTCTTCAGGGAAGACACCNNTATCAGCGCCAGGGCGATGGATGCTGCAACGCCTCCGAAGGCCAGAGCGGTTAACAGTGTTACGGCACCTGTTCTTATGGACAATATTGCGATAACTCCTAGAACGGCCGCTATAAAAAGATGTCCCCAGAGTATCTGGGTATTGACTTTCATTCCACCAACTTTCATCCTTCTCTCCTGGAGGCATCAACAGAGTAGTAACAGGCCATCATTGCACACTATAATGGCTTGCGAATTTTTCGAGACTAAGATTTTAGTACGGTTTGGGCTCTTTTTCAACTTGCACGGATTCCGGGATTGCTTCAGGTATCGTCTTGACTCTGAAACTGCGACTTATATATCATAATTACCTGTATCAACAAGCCTTGCCGGGAGAAATGCCATGAAAATAGCCGTTGGGTGTGACCACGCCGCAGTAGAACTCAAAGAGTCGATCGTCAATCAGGTTCGCGATTTGGGGCATGATGTCACTGACTTCGGGACCGATGGTCCTCAGAGCGTGGATTATCCTGATTTCGGAGAAAAGGTCTCGCTTGCCGTTCAGAGCGGCGAAGCCGACAGGGGTATCCTGATCTGCGGTACCGGCATCGGAATGAGCATCGTGGCCAATAAGTTCCCGGGTATTCGCGCCGCCCTGTGTTCCGAGCCTTTCAGTGCCAGAATGAGCCGCCTGCATAACGACGCGAACATACTGGTCATGGGCGCTCGTACCACAGGGCTGAATCTGGCCCAGGCAATTGTCGATGCGTGGTTTGCCACCGACTTCGAAGGCGGACGTCATGCCGACCGTCTTGAGAAAATTACGTTTATCGAGGAGCGATATAAAAAGTAATGGAATTTTCCAAACTCCAGAATTTTGACCCGGACGTCTACCAGGCCATACAGGACGAGACCGCCCGCGAGAATGAAAAACTTGTACTCATAGCTTCCGAGAACTATGCCAGTCGTGCAATCATGGAGGCCTCTGGCTCGGTATTTACAAACAAGTACGCCGAGGGTTATCCGGGCCGACGTTATTACGGCGGCTGCGAATATGCCGATGTGGTGGAGAATCTGGCCGTAGAACGCGCGAAGGCGCTCTTTGGTGCCGAGCATGTTAACGTGCAGCCCCATTCGGGAAGCCAGGCGAACATGGCAGTCTATTTCTCCGTGCTCAAGCCCGGAGACACCATCATGGGAATGGACCTGGCACACGGAGGCCACCTGACCCACGGGGCCAGGGTAAGCTTTTCAGGAACTATTTACAATAATGTTCCATACGGGGTGAGCCGGGAGACCGGCTATATGGATATGGACCAGATACGCAGTCTGGCACTGGAGAACAAACCGAAGCTTATCATAGTGGGTGCCAGCGCATACTCCCGCATCATTGATTTTGAGGCCTTTGGGGCCATTGCCAGGGAATGCGGCGCATCTCTTATGGCCGATATCGCGCATATTGCCGGCCTGATAGCCGCCGGGGTTCACCCTTCGCCCATCCCCCATGCCGATTTTGTGACCACGACGACGCATAAAACACTTCGTGGACCGCGAGGTGGCATGATCATGTGCAAGGCGGACCATGCAAAAGCCGTTGACAAGCAGATATTCCCCGGCATTCAGGGTGGGCCTCTGGTCAATATCATTGCGGGCAAGGCCGTGGCTTTCAAGGAAGCTCTTCAGCCCGAGTTCAAACAGTATCAGCAGCAGGTGGTCAGGAACGCCAGGAAGCTTGCTGACGAACTTCAGGCAAAGGGATACAAAATCTTCTCCGGGGGAACCGACAATCACCTGATGCTTACCGACCTTCATGACAAGGACGTTACCGGCAAGGAGGCTGAAGATGCCCTGGACAAGGCCGGAGTGGTAGTGAACAAGAACGCCATTCCTTTTGACGAGCGTCCCCCTGCGGTCACGAGCGGCATGCGGCTGGGTACTCCCTGTCTGACGACCCGGGGCATGAAGGAAGATGAAATGGTGGAAGTGGCGGCCATTATCGACGAGGTGCTCAAGAACCACAAAAGTGACGCGGAACTGGCTGCCATCCGCAACCGCGTCAAGGGCCTTTGTGCCAGATTCCCCCTGTACGAAAAATGAAATGCCCTTTCTGCGGACACCTTGACGACAAGGTCATAGACTCCCGGACGGGGAAGGACGGGGATGTCATCCGCAGAAGACGCGAATGCCTGAAATGCGAAAGGCGTTTTACTTCCTATGAACGCGTCGAGGAAGTACTCCCCGTGCTTGTCAAAAAGGACGGCCGCCGAGAACCCTTTGACCGCAATAAAGTGCTCCACGGACTTGAGAAGGCCCTTGAAAAACGCCCGGTAAGCATGGAGGATCGTGAACGTGTCGTGGAGAGCATCGAGCGTGAGCTTATCTCGACCGGCAAGAAAGAAGTGCCAAGTTCTCTGGTGGGCGAGGCCGTGATGCGCCATCTGGGGGAGATGGACAAGGTGGCCTTTGTAAGGTTCGCTTCTGTCTACCGGGATTTCCAGGATGTGACCGATTTTATGGACGAGCTCAAGACGATGCTGAACAAAAAACGCAAATAGCTGTCCCCGCCTCATGGCGAACATCCAGAAAAATTGATAGAATGACAGTACCGGGCGGAAAGAAGTTCCGTCCTGCTGTAATGAAAAAACACAAGGGAGAAGGCACGCGGGAATTCCTTGCAGTCTTCCCCAGAGGGATAATGCCTGTGGCAATTCGTGTGCTTATAGTGGAAGACGAAATTATCCTGGCGATGGACATGAAGTTCTTTCTTGAAGACCGGGGATACCGTGTAGAGGGAATAGCTTTTTCCGGCCACGACGCCATTATTCAGGCTGAAGAGAAGAGGCCTGATATCTCCCTTGTGGATATTAAATTGCAGGGATATATGGACGGTATCGAGGCTGCGAAGTATTTGCAGGGAAACCTCGGCATACCGGTCATTTTTGTGACAGGGAATACCGACCAGTCTACCATGGACCGCGCGCTTGCTATTGGACCATCGGGATACCTCCAGAAGCCTATCAATGAAAACATACTGACCGATACTATTGAGCAGGCCATCAAATCCGGGAACTAGACCGATTTCCTGAAAAGTTCTCACTGAAGTAAACCAGTGAATATATTTAGAGTAAACTGAAAAATTCTTATGAGCATAACCAAAAAAGTTGACAATGTTCCCTTTAAGGAATATAGTAGTCTGTGATTTCAAGTATAATTCTGAAGAGGTTCTATTATGAAAAATCTGAAAATATCCTTTAAGCTGGCTTTCGCATTCGGGACTGTGGGCATTTTGTTCCTGGGGATTATCGGCCTGTATCAGTACACGCTTTCCAGCGCTCAATCGTCTTACGATATCCTCCTGAGCGAAAATGAGGTAATGAAGAGCAATTACAATAAGATCGGTATTAGTCTGCTTCAGGCCAGGAGGGCGGAGAAGGACTTCATCCTGAGAAAGGATGAGAAGTATATAGGCCGGAACAAGCAATATGTGGACGAAGTCCGGGGATTTGCAAAGGACCTCGAACGTCTTGAAGCGGAGGCCGGAGACCAGGCGATGGCGGAAAGCGCCAGAAGGCTTCAGGAGCTTGCCGATACTTACGGCACAACATTCCAGCAGTTCGCTGCCGGGATAAAGACCACTGGGCTCGATGAGGGATCCGGCCTTCAGGGTGAGTTCAGAGACGCCGCACACAAGGCTGAAGCTGCTTTTGAAAAATTTGACCTTGATAACCTAATGATAGATTATCTCCTGCTTCGCCGTCATGAGAAGGACTATATGCTCCGGGGAGACAAAAAATACTTGGACAGAGCCGAAAAGGTGTACGAGGAAATGAAGGGGCATCTGGCTGCGGCCCCTCTCAGCGCCGGAGATAAAGCTGAACTGGACTCTCTGGTTTCCAGTTATATGAACACTTTCAGGGACATGGTGGCACAGGATGGTCTGAATGCGGAACTGCTGGAAAAAATGCGTACGGCCGCACATGAGATCGAGCCTGTTGTCGAGGCATCCATTAAAGAGGAAAATGAGAACATGGATGCTGCTTCAGCAGCAACAACCGCTGAGGTAAGCCGGTCTTCGACCATTGCGCTTACGTTGAGCATAATCGCTCTTGTCATAGGCACATTCTTTGCAATTATTATCGGCCGCTCAATATCGGGCCCAGTCATGAAGATCATGAACTTTGCCGGACGTTTTGGGCAGGGCGACCTTACTGTAGAGGCCGATATCAACAGCAATGACGAGATCGGCACCATGTACAAGAGCCTCAACAAGGCCAGAGAGAGGCTTCGCCAAGTTCTCTCGGAGATCATTTCCGCCTCTGACAACGTCGCTTCAGGAAGCGAGCAACTCAGCTCCACGGCTGTTGAAATGTCTCAGGGCTCATCAGAGCAGGCATCTGCTGCCGAGGAGGTCTCTTCGAGTATGGAACAGATGGCATCCAATATCAGACAGAATGCTGACAATGCCCAGGAGACCGAAAAAATAGCCCTGAAGGCGTCCAATGATGCGCAGGAAAGCGGAACCTCGGTAAACAAGGCGATGGAGGCCATGAAACAGATAGCTGAGAAGATCGCCATTGTTGAGGAGATTGCGCGCCAGACGAACCTGTTGGCTCTGAACGCAGCTATCGAGGCTGCCCGTGCTGGCGAACACGGCAAGGGATTCGCCGTGGTCGCGGCTGAAGTGAGAAAACTTGCCGAGAGAAGCCAGGAGGCCGCAGGCGAGATAACCGAGCTTTCATCTTCCAGTGTCGATGTCGCGGTCCAGGCAGGCTCGATGCTTCAGAAGCTGGTCCCGGATATTCAGAAGACCGCTGAGCTTGTCCAGGAGATAAGCGCTGCTTCACTGGAGCAGAACAGCGGGGCTGAGCAGATCAACAAAGCTATTCAGCAGCTTGACCAGGTTACGCAGCAGAATGCTTCTGCGTCAGAGGAAATGTCCTCCACCAGTGAGGAACTCAGTTCCCAGGCCCAACAGCTTATGGACCTTGTCGCCTTCTTTAATATCGGAGGTGCCGGGGCCAGGGCGAGCAGAACCGCCCCGCAGAAGCCCATGGCTCCCAAGCATCAGATCGGCCATATTGCCCCTCAAAAGCCTGCAAAGTCCGAAGACAAGGGCAAGGGCGTCCATCTCAATCTGGATGATGACAAACGGATGGACAGCGAATTCGAAAAATTCTAGACAATCCTGCCGGGGCGGATTTTCCGCCCCGGTGACTTTCCCCTCTGCACGCTCCCCTCAAATAACAGAATATTTTAGTTGACACCAACGCAAAGCCACGGACCTAAGTCGTGGTAATTCACTGAACGAAGAGTCTTTAAGGCATGGAGGTGAGGGTGCTTTAGGGACTATAGAAGCTTTGTCCTGGAAAAAGGTGTGATTATTTGCCTGCAGTGACAACAATAATATCAAAAACAGAGTTCCAGGTCAGCTTGCGAAGTTCGGAGCTTTTGCCCATAACCCTGCCTATCTCCCTGGCTTCATATCTGAACCCTTTTGCATAGTAAACGACCGGATGGGTAAACTTGGGTTCAGGGGTGTAGTCAACGATGCGTATGCTGAATCCTCTGGTATTGAGCCTTTTGGCGGTCTTTCGGGCGCCCTTGATGTCGTTGTCTCCTGTAAGGACCTTTACTTTCAGGGTTGCCTTACGTGCGGCGCTGCCAATGCTCTGACGGCGTTTAAGGGAATCTATATCGCTTTTTATGGCGTTTACGGATTCCCCGAGGCCGGCTACTTTCCGGGTCGCTTCAGTACTTTGAGCCTCAACTGATGCGATCGAGTTCTCTATGGCGCTCATCCGTGCATCCAGGTCATCGATCCTTGAAGACAAGGTCGCTGTCTCTGCCCGAAGTTCCTCCATACCAGATGCGTTCTCGTCTATCCTCTTTTCCATGGCCGCGCACCCGATAAACATTAAAGAGAGCCCTGCCAGGAGGAGAAGTTTCATGGTGTTATTCAGGTGACTGGTCATAACCGCCTCAATCTTAAAATATTTGCGGTATTAAGTCAATTGGGCCGGAAAGCGATAGCAGCAGCAAGATTGACCTCCTTCGGGCTGTTCGCAACTTGTCCGCAAAACTGGTCATGTTTGACAATTATCGGGACTTTTGCGTATAATTCAGGATTGTCTAAGTGGCTGTTTTTTATGGCTTTTGGGGTGTAGTGTAATGGTAACACAGCTGACTCTGGCTCAGCCTTTAGGGGTTCGAATCCTCTCACCCCAGCCATTTTTAAGGTCCCATCGTCTAGTGGCCTAGGACATCGGCCTCTCACGCCGAAGACACGGGTTCGAGTCCCGTTGGGACCACCATCTTCTCAACAAGAGGCTGGTAAAGAATGAAGCGTAAGACTGTCGGAGTGCCCAGGGGATTGCTGTATTACCGGTACTCCGGAAAATGGCTTTCGCTTTTCCGGCACGCTGGAGCTGAGGTTATCGTCTCCCCGCACACCAATGCCGGAATACTCAAGGAAGGCCTCGACCACTGTTTTTCCGATTTCTGTCTGCCCATCAAGGCCGTGCTGGGTCATGTTGCCTCCTTGCGTGACAGCGTGGATTATCTGTTCATCCCCCGTTACATCAGTGTCGAGGAGGACGCCTTCATGTGTCCGAAGTTCCTGGGCCTGCCCGATGTGGTCAGAGCGAGCTTCAGCAGGCTTCCGGAGCTTGTATCTCCCAGCTATCATTACAAGGACGGCGGACCGGAGAAGGCCGCAGAGAACTTTTCCCGTGAGTTTGCCGGGGCACTGGGAATAAAGCGGAAGCTGGCACGGGAGGCCTTTAGCGCCTATGAGACTGAGCCTGAGGACGAGTGGAAGAGTCTTCCTGTAGATAACGCGCTCAATATAGNNGATCATCGGCAGGCCCTATCTGGTCTTCGATGATCATCTCTCATCCCGGGTGGCCCGGAGCCTGCGTTCCACCGGGATAAATGTGGTCTATGGCCCCCCTGAACCTGAAGAGATGGAGCGCACCATGGGATCCCTGATCAAACGGGTATACTGGAGTATGGGAAAAGAGATCGTTGCCGAGGCGGAAAGGTATTTCGCCGACCCACGAGTTTCGGGTGTTGTGCATCTGGTGAACGCCACCTGTGGCCCTGACTCCTTCGCTACCGAAGTGATAAAGCCTTTCCAGGAACGTTACCGCAAGCCCTATATGATCATTACCATTGATGAGCATTCCTCTGATGTTGGTATACAAACCCGTCTGGAGGCATTTATCGATATGATGCAGGTTGCGGCACAGAGTCCGGGACCATGAAGCTTACCGTTCCACATATGGGCCTCCTGTCCACGGCGTATACCCGCGTGCTCCGCAACAGGGGGGTTGATATGTTCCCCCCTCCCAGGCCCACCCGCTCCACCCTGGACCTGGGAGTGCGCCACTCCCCCGAGTTCGCCTGTCTCCCGTTCAAGATAAACCTGGGCAATATGATCGAGGCCCTTGATGCGGGTGCCAACGGCATTCTTATGCCCGGAGGATACGGCCCGTGCCGTTTCGGCTATTACGGGGCGATACAGGAGCAGATACTCAGGCAGTTGGGGTACGAGTTCCAGATGGCGAGCACCGATAACCCCGACAGTCTCTCGAACATGGTGCGTACCATCAGCAGCATCAGCGATATCGAGGGTAAGTTCGACGGATATAAGGTATTTTTCCTTATCCTTATGAGGATGGCCGCCCTTGATGCGGCCGAGGCGTTGTATCATAAAATAAAGCCGCGTGAGATAAACCGGGGAGAGGCCGATCTGGCCTTTGCCGAAGCTGTGCGTATTATCGAGGAAGCTGACAGCTATACAAAGCTTTTCAGGGTACGCCGCCGGGTACGCTCCCTCTACCGGGATGTAAAGATCGACAGGAATTTTCGCCCACTTCGCATAGGCGTGCTTGGTGAAATTTTTGTTATCATAGAACCCTTCGCGAACATGGACCTAGAAAAGCGGCTTGCGGAGATGAGGGTCGAAGTGGTTCGCGGCGTATGGCTCAGTGACTGGCTCAATGACCGGTTCCGGTTCCGGTTGTTCAGGAGGAACCAGACGAAACTTGCCCGTAAACTTGCGCGGGGGTATCTGGATTTTCCCGCGGGCGGAGAGAGCATAGAGACAGTGGGAAAGACACTGAAGTACTCTCAGAACGGTACCCAGGGCGTGGTGCATATCATGCCGTTTACCTGCATGCCCGAACTGGTGGCCTCCTCGGTGGTTCACCGGATAAGCAAGGAGAGGGATTTTCCTATCCTGGAACTGGCCTTTGACGAGCATATCTCCACCAGTAACATCGTTACACGGCTTGAGGCCTTTGTTGACCTGCTTGAAAGGAGACAGAACGGAAGTGCAAGGCTATCTTGGAATTGATGTAGGCTCGGTAACCACAAAGTTCGCGGTTATCGACAGGGATGCGAAGGTGCTGTGGAGGTCGTACAAGAAGACCCAGGGACAGCCCATACGCATTCTGCAAAGCTCCATGCTCAAGCTTCGGCAGGATATTCCCGACCTTGAGGTCCGGGGCGTTGGTGCCACCGGAAGCGGCCGCAAGCTTGTGGACTACATTGTTGGGGCAGACGTGGTCAAGAACGAGATAACCGCGCACGCCGTGGCGGCTATCAAACGCGTACCGGAAGCGCGGACCATACTTGAGATAGGGGGGCAGGACTCAAAGCTCATCCTTATCCGTGACAGCGTAGTCGTGGATTTCTCAATGAACACGGTCTGCGCAGCCGGGACCGGCTCATTCCTGGAGCATCAGGCCGCACGCCTGGGTCTTGCCATAGAGGAAATGGGATCTCACGCTCTGGAGTCCGCTGCACCCGCACGCATAGCAGGCCGCTGCACGGTCTTTGCCGAGAGCGATATGATCCATAAACAGCAGATGGGGCATAATCTCAGTGATATCATTGCCGGTCTCAGTGATGCGCTGGTGCGTAATTATCTCAATAATCTCGCACGGGGCAAGGAGATCGTAGAGCCGATAATATTCCAGGGCGGAGTTGCCGCCAACCCCGGCATTGTGCAGGCATTCGAACGGGCATTGAACAAAACCGTTACGGTCCCTGAGGACTTTCAACTTATGGGGGCCGTGGGGGCGGCACTGCTGGCCTTTGGCACCGAAAGGTCAAGGTTCAAAGGCTTTTCCATTGCCGACCAGAGTCTGGGCACTTCAAGTTTTTACTGCAGCGATTGTCCGAACAGCTGCGGCATCATAGAGATAAGTGCCGGGGATGAGGTCATTGCCCGGTGGGGCGATACCTGCGGGAAATGGGCCGAGAAACTCAATCAGGAACAAACAGGGTGAATATGAAATATACCGCAAGCATTCTTTCTTCACTTCTTCTCATTATGTTTATGGTTTTCGGGGCATCCGCTTCCATACTCGACGACATCAAGAAGAACCAGAGCGGGGTCCGGTCGGTGAGATCATCTTTCAAGCAGGAAAAGCGGACAGAGCTTTNNTTTTCGCCCGCACCATCAAGACCGAAGGGACGTTCTATTTCAAGTCTTCCACAGGTGTCCGATGGGAGTATGGCAATGAAATGCTGGTGATCTACGATGGAAAGAGCCTTTATCTTTACTACATTGAACTCAAAGAGGCCGAGAAAGTTGACGGAGTATCTGGCTTTGTTGGCCCTCTGAGCTTTGATATCGCGGAACTGGTACGTGACTATGAGGTGGAATCAAAGGAAAAGGACGGGAAGTATCTTCTTCATCTTCTCCCTCTGAAACAGATGCCATTTGAGAGCATGGATATGGTTTTTGACAAGGACGGCTCTTTTCCCGAGAATGTGATCATAATGGAACAGACCGGGGACAGGACCGAAATACGTTTTTCCGGTACTGAGATAAACGTTGAGCTTAAAGATGAGCTTTTCCGGTTTAGCGCTCCGGAAGGAGTGAAGGTACGCGAAAGGGTGCTCCGGTGAGAACTCCGGTCATTACCGGCATCGGCGTTACTTCCTCTATCGGAATGGGACTCGATGCGTACTGGGATGCCCTGCGTGATGGCCGGTGCGGGATAGGCGTGATCAATTTGTTCGACACGTCGGGATACAAAGGCAAACTTGGTGCCCAGGCATACGGACTTGATCCACTGGAAGCAGTGGACCGCTGCGGGCGATTTTCCAGATTCCGCGCGGACAGATTGTCCCGGTGCGATGCCCTGGGACTTCTGGCGGGTGTTGAAGCGCTGGAGAGGGCCGGGTTCGAACCCGGAAGGGTATCCAGCGACCGGATTGCCGTGGTCATGGGGGCTGGAGGAGGCGGACTTCTCTCCGGCGAGATATTCAGAAAACAGTTATATCTTCACAGGAAGCCCAAGCCTTCACTTATGGTTCCTTTCACTGCCGGGTCTTTTACTGACAAGGTCGCTTTGCTTGTCGGCAGCCGGGGAGTTCGCAGTACCGTATCCACTGCCTGCTCTTCGAGCACTACGGCCATCGGTATAGCCGGCGAGCTTATCCGCTCCGGGAAGGCGGATATGGTCATTACCGGGGGAAGTGAGGGTCTTGCCGAGACCACGTTCAGCGGGTTCAATGCCCTTCGCTCAGTGGATGAGAAGCCCACCCGTCCGTTCGATCTGCACCGGAACGGCATTTCCCTTGGGGAGGGTGCGGCCCTGTTTATTGTTGAATCGCTTGAGAACAGAGTATATTCAGGTGAGCCCTTTGCAGAGATAGGGGGCTACGGCCTTACTGCAGACGCCTACCATGCAACCGCGCCTGCTCCCGATGGCTCGTGTGTAACGCGGGCTATTGATGATGCGCTCAGGTTGGCCAGAGTACTCCCGGAGGATATCGGCTATATAAACGCCCACGGGACAGGCACTAAAGCTAATGATGAAGCCGAGACCAATGCAATAAAGGCAGCTTTCGGAGCCCGCGCGTATCGCGTTCCGGTCAGCTCAACGAAATCCATGATAGGACACTGCCTCGGTGCCGCCGGAGCGCTTGAGACCTCAGCGGCGATAATGGCGCTGGTCAGGGGCATCGTTCCTCCCACTGCAAATTATGAAACCCCGGACCCGAAGTGCGACCTTGATTATGTTCCATGTACTTCACGTACTGTTGACGGGTTGAAGGCGGTACTTTCCACTTCTCTTGCCTTTGGGGGAAACAATACGGCTCTGGTTTTGAAAGCTGTCTCATGATTGCTGTTACCGGCATAGGTGTGATCTCAGCCCTGGGAACAGGGAAGGTATCGACGGTCGAAGGACTGAAGGCCGGACAAACAGGTATATGTTCTCCCGGAGAGTCCCAGTTCGGTCCCATGGGACTTGGAGAGGTACGCGGATTTTCGGCAAAGGACTTTATCCCCGCCATGAAGGCCCGCCGCCTGAGCCGTTTTACACAGCTTGCGCTGTGTTCTGCCATTGAAGCGGTAGAGGACTCGGGGCTAAATCTGGGCGAAATGGACCCGTTCCGTGCCGGAGCCATATTCGGCACCGCGCTTTCGAGTACCGGAAGCACTGACAGTTTTTATCGGGGGCTTCTGGAGAATGGGCCTCAGGACACCAATCCCATGCTTTTCCCCGAGACAGTTCCCAATGCCGCAGCAAGTCAGGTCGCCATTCATTTCGGCATAAAGGGGCCCAATACGACGTTCAGTCAGAACGAGATATCCTCGGAGCTTGCGCTTGATTTTGCGGTAGGTCAGCTCATGGCCGGGAGACTTGACGCAGCTTTGGTGGGCGGGGCAGAGGAGCTCAATCCCATAGAGATCGAGACGTTCATGTCTCTTCGTTTGATCTCTTCGGGAGGGGGGTCTCCCTTTGACCGCTCCCGTAACGGGTTCATTCCCGCAGAGGGTGGGGCAGTGCTCGTTCTTGAACGCGAAGAGGACGCTCTTGAGCGTGGAGCGCATATCTATGCGCGTATCGGGGAGACCATAGGTCTCAGTTCCGCACCGATAGACGGTTTGCACTATGATATTTCCGGAGGGTCAATGACGGACGCCATGCGGATGGCTCTGGGCGATATTGGTCCAGAAAGCATAGATATGATAAGCGCGGCAGCTAACGGGACGAAGGTTCTTGACACCGCTGAGGCTGGAGCCCTGAAGAACATTTTTGGCAGCAGCGCTCCGGTTACGGCGCTTCGGTCATTTCTCGGGTCTCCGCTCTCGGATGGTATCATCCGCGCTGCCGTAACGGTCCTGTGCATGCGGGAAGGTTTTGTGCCTGGCATTCCTGGACTGAAAGATCCCGAGCCTGAAGGGATCAGCCTGAGCGATAAAGGTGAATACCGTGAAATACGGTACGCGCTTCAAAACTCATTTTCGTTTGGCGGTGGAGCGGCAAGCGTTCTATTTGAGCGTCCATAATTGTCTTTCCCTGTTTGTCTTGCGAGTAACCTGTGATACAATCGGAACATCAAATGAAAGAACTGTGGGGGGCTTATGGATTATTTTGAGACGTTAAATAGCAGGCGAAGCGTCAGAAGGTTTGCCGACAGGTCCATTGAGGACGGGAAGCTTGAACAGCTGCTGGAGGCTGTGCGTCAATCACCCTCCTGGGCGAACATGCAGTGCTGGCAGCTTGTGATCGTTAAGGATGAGGAAACCCGTTCGAAGCTTGCGGAGCTTTCATTTCTTGAATCTTTCTTTGCTCCTCTGGGGTACAAAACCAATCCCGCGAAAAAAGGTATCGCCGAAGCACCGGTGAACATTGTCCTGTGTGCGGATCCCAAACAGAGCGGCAGCATACGAGGGCAGGAGTATTATCTTACCGATATCGGTATTGCCTCGCAAAGCATGATGCTCGCGGTCCGCGCTCTTGGGCTGGGTACGGTCTTTACCGGTGTTTTTGATGAGGACGGTGTAAGAGACCTTTTGAAAATCCCCGAGGACATTCGGGTGGTCGGTCTGTTCCCGGTGGGCTATCCACTGGATGAAAGTGAGAAAAAGGGGCCTGGCAGGAAGGCTCTGGACGAGTTTGTGCATTACGAACGCTGGCAGAGCTAGAAAAAAGACCCCTCCGGATCGATCCGGAGGGGTAGATAAGGATTCGGAAATATCAGACCAGCATCTTTACCAGGTCTGCGCTCATGTAGAACTCTCCGTATTCCTCATGTTTGACCATACTGTAGAAATGACACGTCAGGCAGGTTCCCTCCTTTTCCGCGAAGGTCCCCTGTACTTTCCCGCCACAGAACGTTCCGGCTATGGCCCAGCAAGCCCTTCCGGCATTCTTCCCTTCGTGTATGCCATCCAGCCTTTTTTCGCTGTAGGCAGGACATACACCAAGCTCAGCTACCTTTGAGCCTCCCTCTTCTCTGCCGCATTTCATGAACTCCCAACAATTTTGCTTCATATGACCTCCCCAAAAGAAAACAATATCCGTTACCCTCTTTTTTATAGCAAAACAGTAGTAAGAAATCAAGGATAAATTAATATAGTATGTAGTTTAGGGGATTGAATCGTGGGTTTTGCAGGATTTGGATGACATTACCCCGGGGGCATGTTGTAACGATCGGCCCCCGGGGTAGTTTGTTAATATATGGAATGATTGAAATCTACCGGATGAGCTTGGCGTTGTCGCTGGCGTGGGGATTGTGACAGTCAACACATGCCATAGAGCCAATCGAGCTGTGGACGGGATTTCCGGTAACCTCGGCCTGCTCATGACAGCCAAAACAGAGCGCCGAGCCCTCATACGTCAGTCCGAACTTTGTTTTTGAGTCGATCGTGTGAGGGATATCGCTGGCATTGACGCTGTCATGGCACATATAGCACCAGCCGTTATAGACAGGGGCATGGACCACCGTGCCCTCGGTTAATGACGCATGGCAATCGGTACAGTTAAATGCGGATGCTCCGGGAGCGCTGAGCAGCAATATCAGCGTAGCTGTGCACAGGGTGATGAATAAGACAAGGCGTTTCATGTTTCCTCCAGTACATTCATAATAGACGTCCGTGACCTTAGTGGCCGATGCTAATGGCTCTTCAACGAACCAACAAATTATTGCAATCTGCATGCCAGAACGAAACCTATTAAAAATATTAATAAATTTGTTATTTATCTTGGAATTTGCCCGTTATTTTGTGGTAAATGACCCAGCAGGTTGGTAATATGGCACACAGGGAATAACACGATAATGCTGCCCAATCTGCTTTTACCATACAGAGAGAAAGCTTCTTATTTACGTGGAAGTAAAATATTTGCGCTGAAACGCCTTCACTTCTTGTCCGTTTATGCGGTACCTGTTTGACTTCCCCCTGAAATAACCAGTAAAATTTCAGTCTTATGCATTTTCAGGAAATGATAATGAGGCTTAACCGCTTCTGGGCGGATTACGGTTGCGTACTGCTTCAGCCGTATGACACCGAGGTAGGGGCGGGAACGTTCCATACGGCTACGTTCCTCCGGGTCCTTGGGCCGGAGCCATGGAAAACCGCCTATGTACAGCCATCGCGCCGTCCCACCGACGGACGATACGGAGAGAATCCCAACCGCCTTCAGCATTACTACCAGTACCAGGTCATTATCAAGCCTTCACCTCCTGACTCACAGGATATCTACCTGAAGAGCCTTGAGGCTCTGGGTATCGATACCTCACGGCATGACATCCGGTTCGTGGAGGACGACTGGGAATCCCCGACCCTGGGGGCCTGGGGCCTTGGGTGGGAGGTCTGGCTTGACGGCATGGAGATAACCCAGTTCACCTACTTCCAGCAGGTGGGTGGCATCGATCTCAAACCCGTTTCGCTCGAACTGACATACGGACTGGAGCGCATCGCCATGTACCTGCAGGAAGTGGATAACGTTTACGATCTCAAATGGAATGATGAGTTAAGCTATGGCGATGTCTATCACATGAACGAGGTCGAGGGGTCCAAGTTCAACTTCGACCATGCGGATACCGAGATGCTCATGAACCAGTTCCTGACCTTCGAGAAGGAATCCAGACGGCTTGCGAAACTGGGGCTCGTCGTCCCGGCATATGAGTTCTGCCTGAAGTGCTCCCATTCCTTCAACCTCCTGGATGCGCGGGGCGCCATATCCGTGACCGAGCGGACGGCATATATAGCCAGGGTACGCGGACTTGCCCGGCTCTGCGCCAAAGGATACTACGATCAGCGCGAGGAACTTGGCTACCCGCTTTTGAGAGGCGGCGATGGAAACTAAAAGCGTTCTTCTGGAGATAGGCACCGAGGAGATCCCGGCGCGCTTCATTCCCCGGTCCCTGGAGGACATCAAAACCATAGCCGCAAAAACCCTTGCAGAGGCCGCGGTAGGGTATGGATATATCAGGAGCTACGCGACCCCTCGGAGGCTGGCGGTGATCATCGATGACGTTCCCCTGATGCAGGAGGACCGTGTGCGTGAGGCCTTCGGTCCGCCAAAGCAGGCCGCCTTCGACAAGGACGGCAATCCCACCAAGGCCGCGCTGGGATTCGCAAAGTCTCAGGGAATAGACCCTTCCGCCCTGACTATCAAACCAAAGGAAGGCAAGGGAGAATATGTCTGCGCAGTGGTCGAGGAAAAGGGGCGCGAGGTCAGGGAACTTCTGTCCGAGCTGCTCAAGAATGTAGTCCTCTCCCTGAACTATCCCAAGTCCATGCGCTGGGGGGATGGTACGCTCAGGTATGCGCGCCCCATTCACTGGATAGTTGCCCTCTTTGGAACGGATACCGTGGAGTTCGAGATCGAAGGTATTACAAGCTCTAACATGAGCAGGGGGCACCGTTTTCTGGCCCCGGAAGAGTTTGCGGTCGAACGACCTGAGAGTTACCTGGAGCAACTGGTCGAGCGGCAGGTAGTGGTGGATGTTGCACTCCGCATGGAATCCATAGAAGGGCAGTCACGGGCGCTGGCAAGTGAAGCAGGGGGTGAGCCTGCGGCGGACGATGAGCTGAAAAGCATTCTCGCGTGTATCGTTGAAAAGCCTGTTTGCGTGCTTGGTGATTTCTCGGCGGATTACCTTGAACTTCCTGCTGAACTCCTGACATCGGTCATGGTCGGGCATCAGAAATACGTTCCGATACAGGGCCCCGACGGCAAGCTCAGGAACTCTTTCATCATAGTAAGCAACACGAAACCCGAGAACGCCGACATGGTCAAGGCCGGGGCCGAACGCGTTATCCGGGCGCGGTTTGACGATGCGCGTTTCTATTTTCGTGACGACAGCAAAAAGACACTGGAATCGAGGATCGACGACCTCAAGGACGTTACGTTCCAGGATAAACTGGGCTCTCTTCATGACAAGACCATGCGGCTGTGGGACCTGGCCGGGGCGCTTGCCGAAAAGCTTTGCCCTGAAAAAAAGGAACTGGCTCAGCGTGCCGCGGAGCTTGCCAAGACAGACCTGATCACCGGTGTAGTGTTCGAGTTCCCGGAATTGCAGGGCATAATGGGAATGTATTATGCCAACGCGGATGGTGAGCCTGATGAGGTTGCCCGGGCCATGCGTGAACAATACTTGCCTGCCTTTTCCGGCGATCAGGTTCCGGAATCCGATGTGGGTAGGGTGCTGGCGCTCGCAGACCGCATCGATAACCTGGTCTCTTTCTTCTCCATTGGGCTGAAACCCACGGGCTCCGAAGACCCCTTTGCGCTGAGAAGGCAGGGCCTTGGGATCATATCCATACTTGAGGGAAGCGGGATGGATATCCCTGTTCGTGAGCTGCTTGCCCCCGCGCTCGAAAAGCTGGAAAACACTGCCGAGACCGAGTCGGAGCTTATGGCCTTCTTTGGACAGCGTCTGGAGCCGATGCTCTCAGGGCGTGGTTACAGCTTTGATCTCGTTCAGAGCGTGATTGAGCGGGCCGCGGCCGTTCCGATGAAGGACCTCATTGCGAGGCTCGACGCCATCAGGGAATTCAAGTCACATGAGAAGTATAATGATTTTCTCATCGGGTTCAAGCGTGTCCGTAATATTACTCCTGACGAGAATCTCCCCGGAATAGACCCGTCCCTGTTCACTGTGGAAGAGGAAAAGGCTCTTTACTCAGCCTATGAAAAAACGGGTGAATCTGTAATAGAGCGAGGAAACGACTATAACGCTGCCATTGGCGAACTGGTGGCGCTTGTTGACCCTATCAATAAGTTCTTCGACGGGGTTCTTGTCATGGACAAGGACGAGAAGGTCAAAATGAACCGTCTTTCGCTCTTGAAAGGACTCTGGGAGCTTGCCTCGGGAGTGGCTGACTTCTCGAAGCTCCAGGAAACCGAGGGATAGATTTTCCCTTTGTGTCCTCGTTGACACAGAGGTGCCGTGTTACGGTATAATTATGATGCTTCACACCTCGCCATAGCCGAAAGGCGGGGGTAGCACTCCGGCGATTCCCGGGTAGCTCAGTCGGCAGAGCAGGTGGCTGTTAACCACCCTGTCGGGGGTTCGAATCCCTCCCCGGGAGCCATTTTTTCCTGAATGTCTTTTTTTATTTATATACTAAAGAGCGAATCAACGGACCGTTACCACTGTGGCTTCACGAGCAACGTTGAGCGGAGGGTCAAGCAGCATAATGATCCCGAATACCAGGGAAGCCTTGACTCTGATTCCGGGGACTGGAAACTTGTCTATACGGAAGAGTTCGAGACGCTGGGCAATGCGGTTTCCCGTGAGCGACAGATAAAGAAGCGGGGCGTTAAACGTTTTCTGGAACAGGCTCGGTCGTCAGAGTCCCGCCGGAGGCGGGATTAACCAGCCGTACCCAACCGGAGGCGGGGATTTCTCCCCGGGAACCATCCTTTACCTTTCCATATGATATTCATAGTTTAATAAATTTTACAGTTGACAAAGAGCGATAAATTGATTTAAATTGTAAGTGAGCATTCACTTAGAAGGAGGCGTCCGGTGAGTAAAACAACCTCGAAGATCGACACTGAAACAAGGCGGACTCAAATAGTAGAGGCGGCATTGAGGATTATTGGACGTGATGGGGTCGCGGCGCTTACAACAGCTGCTATGGCCAGGGAAGTGGGAATTTCAGAGGCTAATATTTATCGTCACTTTGAAAATAAGAATGAGATTCTGAGGGAAATGGCCCTTAAGATCCGTGCCGGCCTGGAGAGAAACCTTTCCAGGGTTTCTGATGCCTCATCATTAAAGGCTCTAATGCAGATATATATTCTTCAGCTGGAATATATTGAAAACAACGAAGGGATTCCTCGTCTCATATTTTCGGAACAGCTTCACTCGAGTCCGGAACTGAAAGAGAGGCTTCTGGAAACAATCGGTTCATATGCTGATAGGCTGGCAGATATTATAAGGAAAGGGCAAAAGGACGGAACTATAAAAAAGGATATTGAACCAATGACGGCTGCCTTCATGTTCATAGGAATGGTACAGGTTACGACCTTACGTTGGTCATTAAGTGGTTTTTCTTTCTCGCTTGCTAAAGAAGGCCTGAAACTGTGGAACAGTTATGAAAGGTGTGTGCGAGCATGATTTTTTTTAAATGCCATGTAAGTGAGCGTTTACTTAAGATCGCCCTGTCTTTCTCTGTGCTCATTTTGTTCTTAAGTGTGTCTCAGTCTTTTGCCCAGGATGATAAGAATAGTTACACCCTGTCAGAAGCCATCTCATATGCCTTAATGAATAATCCAGGCGTTACAGTGTCAAGGAAGGACGTAGAAATAGAGAACTACAATATCAGGGAGGCCAAAGGCAATAGATACCCTAAGATTGATATCAGGGGTGGAGCTGTGCGTTCTTATTATGCTATGCCCGTGACCCCTATCTCAGGCCCCCCGACAGAGGGAGGCTTTCCAGAGTTCGATGAAACTATTTATGATATGGGTTTTGCTTTTTCTCTTCCACTCTACAGGGGGGGAAGGCTCGAGCGTGAAGTAGAGATCGCAGAATTAAGCAAATTATTAAAAATTGATACCCTTGAGCTTACAAAACAGGAGCTTATATATAACATAACAAGTGTCTATTATAAAGCGCTGCAGTTGTCAAGAATACGTGAAGCTAATGAGGCTACGGTAAAGCAATTAGATGAGCACAAACATAATGTAAAGCTTTTGCTTGATTCAGGAGCAGTGCCGCGCGTCGAGCTTCTTAGGGCAGAGACAGAGCTTGCTCATGCGAAGCAGAATCTCCTGGTCGTAAGACACAGGCTCAAAAGTACTTATGAGCTTTTAAAAGTGTTGATGGGTATAGGCGATGATCGTAAGGAGATATCGGTCATGCCTGAAATCTTCAATCAAACCTATCCTGATTATCGGCAGAGCCTTGAAGTGGCTTTATCTTTAAGACCTGATTATCGCGCTGCACAAGGAAAGGTAAAAATTGCAGAGCAGCGTGTGAAGCTTGCCAGGGGAAGAAGGTTACCTTCTATCAGTCTGACCGGCGAGTATTTGGAAAATGCCGGGACAAATCTTGATTTCGAGGAAGAATGGAATGTTGCAATTAGATTTTCTATCCCCCTTTTCGACGGAGGGGTCATCAGGGCTCAGGTGAACAGACAGGCAAAAGAACTTGAAAAGGCAAAGGAAGAAGAAAGGTCTCTTCGGCTTGAAATAGTACGCGAAATAAAAGACGCATTCCTGTCAATAGAAAGCGCTCTTGAAAGAATTAAGGTGACTGAAAAAGCTGTCGATGCCGCGCGGGAAAATGTGAGGATAGAAACGCTCAGGTTCGAAACCGGAGAAGGGACGAGCACTGACCTGCTCGACGCGCAGGCAGCTCTTCTGAGGGCGGAGATGGATTATTACCAGGTGCTTTATGATCTTGATATTTCAATATTTTCTCTCCGAAAAGCGGTCGGCGAGAACATGTTCAGAGAGGGATCACTATGAAAAAAAGATATCTGTTAATAATAATCGCTTTAGTCGCAGGCGCTGTTTTTATGATTTCCAGTCTGAACAGCAAGCAGGAAGAAGGAGTTCTTGATCTTTCGGGTAATGTTGAAATCGTTGAGGTAGACATAGGGTTCAAAATACCTGGAAGACTGGAAGAGTTATTTGTGGAAGAAGGTCAACGTGTGCAGAAAGGTAAAAAGCTTGCATCGATTGAAAGTGCCGAGCTTGAAAGTGAAGTTATGCGCCATCTGGCAATTGTGGAAGAAGCCCGCGCCCGTCTTCTGGAGCTTCAGGCTGGAGCCAGACCCCAGGAATTAGAGCTGGCTGAAGCTGAGGCTGCATCTGCAGAAGCAGAGTTTCAGAAAGCTGAAAAAGATTTTGAAAGGGCAACGCTTCTTTATGAAGAAGGTGCAATATCATCAGCCAGATTCGAAGCTGAGAAAAAAGCCTATGGGGTTTCCTTGTCTCGTTTAAGAGCAGCGAAGGAAAGGCTGAGCCTTATACAAGAAGGCCCAAGNNCAAACAGGCAGAAGCAGCATTGAGGGCTTCAGAGGAAAGGTTGAGCGAAACTGCAATATATGCACCCATTTCAGGGGTGATCCTCAGGAAGCACGCAGAAGTTGGCGAGACAACAAGGGCCGGAATCCCAGTCTTTACTGTTGGAAATCTTGCAAGTCCATGGGTAAAGGTCTATGTAAAAGAAGACAAGCTTGGCATGGTTAAGCTTGGGGAAAAGGCTAAGATTTCCACGGACTCATATCCAGAAAAGGTATACGAGGGTACCGTTACCTTTATTTCGCCCGAGGCCGAATTTACTCCCAAGAATGTTCAGACAAAGGAAGAAAGGGTAAAGCTTGTTTTTGGTATTGAGGTGAGTGTAGATAACACGAGCGATGAACTCAAACCCGGAATGCCTGCAGATGTGAGGATAGACATCAGATGAGTAGCCTCCTCACGATAAAGACCGAGAACCTTGTCAAGAACTTCGGGGCTGGTCCTGTGGTTGATGGTTTGAATCTCAACATTCATCAGGGTGAGATATACGGACTTGTAGGTCCTGATGGTGCAGGGAAGACCACACTTATGAGACTCCTGACCGCCATAATGTCGCCCAGCGCCGGTAATGCCTGGATCAAAGGGCTTTCAATACTCACAGATGGAGAGCTTATAAAAGAGAGAATAGGCTACATGTCTCAGAGGTTCGGTCTTTATGAGGATCTCACCGTTATGGAAAATATCGTCTTTTTTGCCGACCTGTATGATGTGCCCCAAAAAGTGAGACCTGAGCGCATAAAAAGACTGCTTGGCTTCAGCAACCTTACACCCTTTCAGAAGAGGCTCGCAGGAAAGCTCTCCGGTGGCATGAAGCAGAAACTCGGTCTTGCCTGTGCCCTTATTCATACCCCGGAAGTTCTTTTTCTTGATGAGCCTACGAACGGCGTTGATCCTGTTTCAAGGAGAGACTTCTGGAAAATCCTTTACGGTCTCCAGAGCGAAGGCATAACCATCCTGGTGTCAACTGCTTATCTCGATGAGGCCGAGCGATGTACGCGTGTTGGGTTAATAAACGAAGGGAGGCTACTCGTAGAAAACGACCCAGGAGAACTTAAAAGAGCGTTCAAATACCTCATGATCGCTTTGTGGCCGGACAAGACTCGAGAGTCCATAGAGATATTGCGAAAGGTTCCGGGAGTTAGAAGTGCAAACATTTACGGCGATAGAGTCCATATAGCTATTGAACACATTGATTTTATTGAGACAATCGAGTATGAGCTTCAAGCCTCTGGTGTATCACTCAAGGGGTACCGTGAGATAGTTCCTTCTCTGGAGGACGTATTTATTACTGAGGTGAACGCATAATGGAAAAAGAAACCTCGGTACAGGTGACATCTTTGAGGAGAACCTTTGGTGAGTTTGTGGCTGTAAACGATATCAGCTTCTCCGTAAAAAAAGGAGAAATCTACGGCTTTCTTGGTCCGAACGGAGCAGGGAAATCAACAACGATAAAAATGCTCTGCGGATTGCTCTTGCCGAGTGGGGGGCGCGGTCTCGTAGGCAGCCACGACATAATAACCGAGACAGAGGAGATAAAGAAGACCATAGGGTATATGTCACAGAAGTTTTCCCTCTATGACGACCTTCTTGTGGAAGAGAACATCGAATTCTTCAGTGGCATGTATGGTGTTACCGGAAAACGGAGGAACGAACGTAAAGATTGGGTATTGAGAATGGCAGGACTGGAGGACAAAAGGCGTGCAATTACCAAAACGCTCCCCGCCGGATTCAAACAGCGGCTTGCCTTGGGCTGTGCCCTTCTTCATGAGCCACCCATTATATTTCTTGATGAACCCACCTCTGGTGTTGACCCCATTTCGAGACGTAACTTCTGGGATCTCATTTATAAAATGGCAAAGGAGGGAACAACGGTATTCGTTACCACCCATTATATGGACGAGGCTGAGTACTGTGATCGTCTTGCCCTTATTTATCGAGGAAGTATCATTGCCGAGGGGACACCAACCGAACTCAAGGTCAAGCATATGAGCCGCTATGTACTTGAGATCGAAGTTGACAGGGCCTTTGATGCGATGACAGTTCTTGGCAAAAGGGGCATTGATACGGCCCTCTTTGGAAGCCTGCTCCATGCAGTGGTTGACGATGAGAAGACAGCAATATCCGAAATAGAGGAAGTGCTCACTCAGGCAGGTATCAGAATGAAGAGGGTAGACAAGATTATGCCATCGCTCGAAGATGTTTTTGTCGCTCTGATAGAGGTAGCCTGATATGAAGCTGCTGAGAGTATGGGCAATAGCGAAAAAAGAACTGTTGCAGATACTTCGAGATCCTTTGAGTCTGGCAATGGCGTTTCTGATGCCTGTACTTCTTCTGCTCATATTTGGTTATGCAATAACACTTGATGTGAATAACCTTCCCACTGTGGTTTACGATAGGGACCGGAGCAGTCTGAGCAGGAAACTTATCTCGGAATTTGCCGCTTCAGATTACTTCACGATAAACGGATATGTAGGTTCCTCCAGCGGGATTGATCCCTATATGGATTCTGGTAAAGCAAAGGTTGCTCTTTTGATACCAAGAGAGTTTAGCGCCGACATAAAAAAAGGAAAGATGCCAGAACTTCTAGTAATAGTAGACGGAAGTGACTCTAACACAGCAACAATAGCTCTAGGATACATAGAAGCAGTCGTTGCAAGATTCTCTAAAAAAATGGGTGAGATCCGAGCCTCATCCTTGATCGACTCGCGTGTTCGAGCATGGTATAACCCTGAACTCGAGTCAAGGAACTACATCATTCCGGGACTCATTGCTGTGATCATGGCGGTTATTGCTGCCCTTCTTACGTCACTTACCGTATCACGGGAATGGGAGCGTGGCACGATGGAACAGCTTATCTCAACACCTGTTAAGAAAGTGGAATTAATAGCCGGAAAGCTATTTCCTTATTTCCTTGTTGGTCTGCTCGACATGGTTCTTTCGGTTCTGACGGGTACCATGCTCTTTGGAGTGCCTTTTCGCGGTAACATCGTTCTTCTTATGGTGCTCTCGTCCATATTTCTCTTCGGAGGATTGAGTTTAGGAATTTTAATTTCCATTGCTGCGAGAAATCAGCTCGTGGCAAGTCAGGTGGCAATGGTGGCAACATTTCTCCCTGCATTCCTGCTTTCGGGATTCATGTATTCCATATCAAATATGCCAAAAGCGCTACAGGTTCTTACATACATGGTTCCGGCAAGATATTTTGTTACCATGCTCAAGAGTATCTTTCTTAAGGGAGGAACTCTCCGCATTCTTATTATTGAAACAGTGTTGCTTACTGTCTATGGACTTTTGGTCTTTATTTTAGCTAACAGGAAATTCAGAAAGCAGGTTGCCTGACCTATGATTACGCGCATAAAAAGCATGGTAATTAAGGAATTCATTCAGGTTTTCAGGGACAGGAGAATGAAAGCTATCATTTTTATTACACCTGTACTGCAGCTTCTTCTTTTCGGTTATGCGGTCACCACGGATGTTGCTGATATCTCTACCGCATATTATGACATGGATAACACATATGAGAGCAGGGAGCTTGCCAGAAGGCTTGAGGCCTCAGGTTACTTTAATCTCAGCTATAGACCTGAAAGTCCTGGTGAACTGCGCGAGCTTCTCGACAGAGGGAAAATCCTTTGTGCGATACAAATCAACAAAGGATTTTCGAGCGACCTGAAAAAGGGAATTCGAACAGAAGTACAGATCCTTATAGACGGTACGGATTCGAATACAGCTACGGTGGCCATGGACTACGCAAACAGGATACTAAAGCGGTATGAAGGCGAGTTCCCAGGCGGATATCAGGCTGCTTCGCCCATGATCGATCTGCGCACAAGGGCTTGGTACAACCCGGACCTGAGAAGCCGGAATTACAATATTCCCGGTGTTATCGCAATTGTAATAATGCTTATCTGTTTGCTGCTTACCTCTATGGCGGTGGTGAGGGAACGGGAAATTGGGACCATGGAGCAGCTTATGGTAACTCCCCTGAAGGCGCTTGAACTGATGATTGGCAAGACGATTCCCTTTGCCATAATAGGTTTTTTTGATGTATTCCTCGTGGTAAATGTCTCCTTTTACTGGTTCGATATCCCGATTAATGGACCGCTATATGTACTCCCCATGGCTACCTCTATCTATCTTCTCTCTGTCCTTGGCATGGGGCTCTTTATTTCAACGATATCAAGGACACAGCAGCAAGCCCTCATGGCTACATTTATTTTCTATATCCCCGCAGTGCTGCTTTCGGGGTTCATGTTCCCGATAGAAAATATGCCAGTCGTTGTTCAGTATGGTACTTATATAAATCCGTTGAGGTATTTTCTCATCCTTATCAGAGGATTGTTTCTCAAAGGCACAGGATTGGAAACCCTGTGGAATCAGATGGGAATGCTTCTTATTCTTGGTATTGCAGCGATGACGATTAGTTCACTGCGATTCAAGAAGAGGCTCGAGTAAGAACGATTAAACAGCATAAGGAGGATTAGAATGAAAGTACTCACCATGCAGATTGCGAGTTTTGTTGGTCTTTTCATTTGGCTGCTTCCAGGTTTTGCTGTTGCTCACTGCGATACTATGGGTGGGCCGGTAATAGAAACAGCCAAGAAAGCTTTGGAGATGAAGGATATAACTCCAGTGCTCAAATGGGTAAGGGAAGAAGATGAAGCAGAAATCAGGACCTTGTTCGAAAAGACAATCCGGGTAAGAGAACAGGGACCGGAGGCCAGGGAGTTGGCAGATATGTATTTCTTCGAAACCCTGGTGCGCATCCACAGGGCTGGAGAGGGAGCTCCGTATACGGGCTTAAAACCAGCAGGAGATATTGAGCCTGCCGTTGAAGAAGCAGACAAAGCTCTTGAAACTGGTAACGTTGACAAGCTTGTTCATCTTATTTTCCATGCCACTGAAGAAGGAATTGTGAAACGCTTCAAACACGCACAGGCATTAAAGAAGCATGCAGAAGATAATGTTGAGGCTGGACGTGAGTTCGTCGAAGCCTATGTCGAGTTTACCCATTATGTGGAACGACTCCATATGAACGCCACTGCATCCGGTGCGCACCACCAGGAAGGAGAAGGGACTGCCCACGAACACTGATTACAGTGTCTCACTGGAATTCTGGGTCCTGTCGCTCTACTGGAGCGGCAGGACCTAAGTACTGTTAAGCTCTAATTGCTGCACGATTGTTATCGATTATATTCTCGGAGGGCTTGGGGGGTGCTCTCGCAGGAGCCGTACATAAGATATCCTAGTTTGTTCTGGGTAATACTCTTGTTAAGGATAACCGCATATCCCTACAAGGCATGCGCTTAGATTTTCTCCTTCGAGCGCAATAGCTTTCCATGAGAGGTAAATATAAAAGAGGCGTAAAACGTTTTCTTGAACATGTTCGGTCGCCTGAGTCCCGCCGGAGGCGGGATTAACCAGCCTGTCGGGGGTTCGAATTATCCCTTTCCTTGTAAATTTGGCACCCTTCCCTGATCTCTGCTAACATTTAAACTCCATGCCCTTGAGGCAAGATTAACCCAAAATTTAGCAACTATTACTAGAAAAATGAGTTTACTAAAATCAAATTATAATATATAGTTAATATAGTAAATAATATTTCACGAGACAGGAAGCAGGCGTCCGGTTAAAATGGCAGATAACGATAACATATTAATTGTCAAAGACTCTGATTCTGAGGAACTGCTTCTTGCCGTCACAAGGCAGAGTCATACCGTTATATCATGCAGGCTTTCAGAAGCGCTCAGTTTTTTGGCCGACCATAAGGTCAAGGTTCTTTTGCTCGATTGCGGCATTGACGTCCAGAAAGGGCTTACCCTTCTGGAAGAAATAAAGCAAAGGTGGCCCTCGGTCCCTGTTGTTTTCATTACCGGAAAAAGTACAGAGGAAACGATAATCGAAGCATTCAGGGCTGGGGCCATAGACTTTCTCAGAAAGCCGGTCGATATAGTGTACCTGCGGGACCTGGTCGTTGGGCTCTTGAAAATGCTTAACACGCCGCGGGGGAAAAGGGTGCGTCAAAGGTACGCGCTGAGCCGTATATCCGATATGCTCTCCAATGCGACCACAGGTATGCCCGCAGGTATCATAAAGGCCATAAATTATATGGAGGAGCATTTTTCAGAGGATATATCGCTTGAGAAGCTTGCCTCGGAGGCCTGCATGAGCAAGTTCCATTTCAGCAGGATATTTACGAGCACGGTAGGGGCATCTCCCATGAAATGTCTTATCCGTATCCGGGTGGAGCGTGCCATGGAGCTTCTGAAGCATGACCGCTCGTCAATTTCCATGGTTTCGTCTTCCGTTGGTTTTAATGACCTCAGTAGCTTTATCAAGAATTTCAAAAAAATTGCAGGTACAACCCCTTCCAGTTACAGGAAAACCTCTTTGATCTAGTTTTTTTCGGACTTTGTCAATAATAGCAAACTAAACAGCAAAAACAACCAAGACGAGTGCTTCCTGTTGGTTTATCTTTATCTGATATCCATTTTTCTGCGAAAAAAAACGGGAAAGGAGGGGAACGATTACATGGTGCAATCAGAAAACATGGTGATCGCACCTGTAGGTGAGTTTCTTGGAGGCAGGGGGCGGTATTTTTTGTAAAAACATGCAAGAGAGGATCTGAGAATGAAGAAAAGTAAAAGAATCGTTCTGGTAACTCTGGTCTTGAGCCTGGTGGCCGTCTTTGGGATAGCGTATGCCGCAGATACGGTTCCACCGGTCATTGACCTTCCAGGCACACAGCCCAATGAGGTAGGCAACCTTGAGTCGCCAGACAAATGCGACAACTGCCACGGCGGGTATGATCCCACGGCTGAGCCGGCATTCAACTGGCGCGGCAGCATGATGGCCAACGCCGGCCGCGACCCGATCTTCTGGGCCACCCTGGCCATCGCCGAGCAGGACTTCGACGGCGCCGGCGACCTCTGCATCCGCTGCCACAGCTCCGGCGGCTGGGTCGCCGGACGCTCCACGCCCACTGACGGTTCGGGTCTTGCGGCGGGGGATGACGATGGCATCGAGTGTGACCTTTGCCACAAGATGACCAATCCGAACAATTCCGAGCATATCGGTGCGCAGAATCTCTTCTTCCCGGCCTATGATCCGTACAATCCTGCCGAGGCGTTCCTCGGCAGCGGCATGTATTCCCTCTGGGCCGGAAGTGAGAAACTTGGCCCGTTTACTGATGCACAAGCGAGGCATCAGTGGATGCCATCACAGTTCCACCGTTCGGTCGATTTCTGTGGAACGTGCCACGATGTTTCGAACTCCGCAGTGGGACACTTCGCCCCGAACCATGGTGCACAGCCCGGTGGCGAAACTGTGGTAACCAACGGTCCGCGGCAACATACTACTATTGACCCCATCACTTTAGCGAACGAAAAGTATGTGGCTCTGAACAACCCGGCGTACCGCTATGGTATTGTTGAGAGGACCTTCAGCGAGTTCAAGTCGGCCCAGATCGGAAGCACGCTGGTCTCGGATTACCTCACACTCCCGGCCGATCTCCAGGACGGAGCCTTGAAGGCCAGCTATGAAAGCGCCATCCTAGCCGGAACGGGCGGCAACTATGCCGACGGAGACCCCCGGTATTTCAGCTGCCAGACCTGCCACATGCGGCCCATAACCGGTGCCGGCTGCAACAAGGCCGGAGTGCCGGTCAGGCCGGACCTGCCGTTGCATGACCAGACGGGCGGGGGCGGCTACTGGATGACCGAGGCCATACAGTACCTTGATACCCAGGGCAAACTCCGTCTTGGCGGCGGGCTCTCTGCGACCCAGATCGCCGCGCTTCAGGCCGGTGCTCTCAGGTCCAAGAAACAGCTTGCCGAAGCCGCTTCTCTGGTGGTGGATGGCGACCTCCTGACCGTGACCAACCTTACCGGTCACAAGCTCATCACGGGCTATCCCGAAGGCCGCAGGATGTGGATACGCACCTCCTGGTATGATGGTGTCAATCCCGATCCCATTCAGGTGGACGGCGAGTACGGGCCGGTTGCCACGATCAACTTCAACGGTCAAGACTATGTGGTCAACAGCCTCATCGATCCGTACAGCACCAACAACACCAGACGTTACGATACTCACTACGGCATGACCCAGGACTGGGCAGCAGTGCTCGTCTCCCTTGGGTATTCCACTGACCTCGCCCTGAGCTATGACCGCTACACAGGGGCTGTGGATGCAACGCTCGGCCAGTTGGCTTCCGGTGCATTGGGAACGGAGCATGAAACCTTCCATTTCGTCCTGAACAACACGGTGGTCACGGATACCCGCATACCGCCCTATGGCATGAGCTATGCCGAGGCCGAGAGGCGTAACGCCCTTCCCGTGCCCGATACCCAGTACGGATGTGACCCTTCGTGCACAACGTACGACTACCATGACTATATCACCCTGAACCCGCCCGCGGGAGCCACTTATGCTACTATCGAGCTCATATACCAGCCCACGAGCTGGGAGTACATCCAGTTCCTCTGGCTGGGCAACAATAAACAAAATGCCTTCCTGGCGAACGAGGGTGACTACATGCTCGAGGCTTGGCTGGCCACGAACCAGGCCGAGCCGTTCGTGATGGTCTCCACCGCATGGGGCACCGAGCCTCAACCTCAGGTTACGGACATCTATACGGACACCCTCACCACATACGATGTTGACAAGCAGGGCAACTGGACCCCGGCCAGTACGATCCCTGTGCGCGGCACCGTGGGCATAATCGCCCATGTGGTCGAGCCTGGACCGGCACCGGTCGAGGGCGCTCAGGTCTTCATGGAAATCCGCAACTCCGGCGGTGCCTTGGTCACCTCTCTCCAGGGCTTCAGTGATGCTGACGGCAATGCGTCAATGACGTGGAAGACCGGCAGGAATGATGCAGATGACTATACGGCTACGGTAACCGACATCATCAAGAGCGGTTATGAGTACAGTGGCGCAGGACAGACATCAGTGCCGTTTACTGTGCAGTAACCAGATAGAGCGACTCAAAAAAAGGCGGCCCGGATATCCGGGCCGCCTTTTTTTCATCATGAAAGGTTTTTACTACTTGGTCGTGAAGCTCCAGACCTCGCTCGGGGTCGAGTCAGTACCGTCATCGGCTACTACTTTCCAGTAATAGACCGTACCGGGATTGAGTGAGTCTACCGAGTGGGAAAAGTCTGCATTGGCTCCCCCGGCTACACCTCCGCCACCTCCCCCGTCTCCGCAGGAAACGATGAACATGCCTGAGATAATGAGCAGTATCAGGATAATGGCCAGAATGCGCCTGCGGCTCGTGCCNNACAGGAATCCAAAGCCAGCCCCTGCCAGGTATATACCACCGGATCCGTTCATTGCGACGCTGTACACTGGAGAATTACAGCCGGTGAAGGTGTCATTCTCACAGATATACAGTTCATATGCAAGCGAATCACCGTCAGGGTCGGTGGAAGCGTTCCATTTGAATGTGACCGGGACTGAGACATTAACTGCCCCATCGGCAGGGCTTACCAGTGTCGGTGCTGTAGGCGGATCGTTTACACCAAGCTGCGTTCCGGTGCCCTGGATACTGAAGTCATAGGGATTCTCGTCACTGTCGTCATTGGCGATACTGATGGTTGCCGAGCGGATACCTGTGGCACTGGGGTCGAAAGTGATATCGAACGTGGTCGTGCCGCCGCCTGAGGCTATGGAGTTGACGGGTATCGAGGTGACCGAGAAATCGGCGGCATGCGTACCGCTGATGGTCACATATGGAGACACCCCGGTGAGGTTCAGTGAGGCCGTCCCGGTATTCTCTATGGTGAAGGTGCGAACGACAGAGCCTGATGTGATGTCCGCGCTTCCGAAGTCGGTGTGGTCGGTGGTCGAAGGCGTGGTATCGCCGTCGGCAATGGAGACACTGTTGCCCTGAACGTCCATTTCCGGAGTGGAAGGAACGGTGCCGTTGCCCTGGATACTGAAGTTATAGGGGTTCTCGTCACTGTCGTCGTTGTCGATACTGATGGTTGCCGAGCGTAGGCCTGCGGCGCTGGGATCGAAGGTGATATCGAACGTTGTGGTGCCTCCGCCAGAGGTTATCGTGTTGCTGGGTGTTGAGGTGACCGAGAAGTCGGTATAATGCGTTCCGCTGATGCTCACATAGGGATCAGCCCCTGTGAGGTTCAGTGTTGCCGTCCCGATATTTTCAATGGTAAAGGTGCGAACAACTGTTCCTGAGGTTACATCAGCGTTACCGAAGTCGGTGTGGTCGGTGATCGAAGGGGAGGTGTCCCCGTCTGCAATTGAGGTGCTGTTGCCCTGAACATCCATCTCGGGCGCTGAGGCCGTAACAGAACCGATAAAGGTTACGTCCGCCCCTGTGCCGGAAAAGTGAGCACTTACGGAGTTTGCAAAGCATAATACTGCAGTGCTCGATTGGGCATTGTATCCATAAAGTCTGAATATTACCTCTCCCGATACTGTTACGGGAGAACCGGACAGGTCGAGCGAGACAACCACTTGTTGGAGGTCGGATGCGGGCAGCGTTCCTGACGTGAGGTCGTCAAAGTTTGAACCCCCGTCCGTGCTGTATCTCAGAACATAGTTTGCCGGACCAATGGTGCCGCCATAGTAATCTCTCGCAAGGCCGAAAGAAATACCCGTAAAGGTTATCTGGTACGAGGCGTCCGGGGTGATCACTATTTGCATATAATCGTTAACGTCAACCGATGCGTTAAAAGTGTAGTTGTCTGAACAGAAGGCCCCCCCGTCGTACCAGGTTGATGTGGTATTTGTCAGGCCCGGCCCCAGTGTGATATTCTCTGCCGTGACGTTTGATGCCGAGCTGGTCGGAGGGACTACATCTAAATACCGTGTGGTCGTCAGTGATCCAATATCATAATAGGCAATGACCGCAGCATATGATATGGTGGGCAGGAAAAGAAAACATAATATTACCGCAGCCATAACCCCGGTTATGGTCTTGGTTTTGCCGGAAAACAACATTTTTTTGTTCATCTGTTATATCCCCCAGTATTTTTTGATATACGTGAGTCCGGGATCAGCCAGAAACCCCGGATTAGTTAAAGACCGCTTCATACCATTTCTCATCCGAGCCCCGGGGCGCCACCACGGGAACCAGGTGTATTTCCATCGCGCCGAGGCTGGCGTGTTCCACCTTGTAGGTCTCCTGCGCCAGCTCACTGTCCTTCGGCCCCCTGAGCATTATGGAGAAAGGTTCGCGATATTCGGAACTGCCTTTTACGCGCTCGGCGTGGGACTCGACCTTTATCAGTTCCATATCGAGCACACCGCCTTCTGGTGTACTTATTTTGAATGCCTTATCGTCCAGATTCGAAAAAGTCTCTTTTGTGAGTTTATCAAGCATGTCTGAGATCTCCTTTTTATAACGAGGTCAGGGAGTCCACTCTATCAGGTAATGTGTCCCTGCATCCTCAATGATCTGAAAGCCCAGCCTTTCGTACAGCGACCGGGCCCGGTTGAAACGCTCAACCATCAGCCTTACCGGCAGACGCACCTTTTTCGCCTTTTCAAGGACCCTTCCGATGACCGAGCTTCCGATGCCACTGCAACGGTATTCCTGGAGCAGGGTGATGTCTAGAATTCTTATTTCTTTTCCGTCTTCGGCGGTATACAGCCTTCCCATTCTTTTTTCCCCGTTCTGTATGACCGACTGGTCGGCATTGGGGTATTGGCTCTGGAAGAATTGTTCCTGTATCCGGTACTGCATTTCAAGGAATGCGTCCTTTTCTTCATTGCTGCATTCCCATGCCTGCACATCAGCGCGGGTTGAGGCATAAAGCTCAAGAAGAAACGCCTCGTCTTCCGGGGTGACCTGACGCATTGATATGGTCTGCGGTTTCACCATATGCATCATCTTCAGGGCCGAGATGGCCATATCCCATTGAGAGCGATGATATAGTTCAGTGCCAGCAGGGGCATCCTGTTCTCCACCGGCTGGTTGCTGGTGGTATTGTTGCCGGTTGGCGCGAGGTTCGTGTCCACCGGGGACGCATATATTTCAGACCCCCTTGCAACAGCGGCGGGAGCAATGTTTGCGGTCGGTGTCCCCTCGTTGGCTTCGGTAGTGCTGGCCGGGGTCGGGTGGGTGTGTTCAGGCAGGTTGTTGGCCGTAAGGGTCACTCTTTCCATCCCACCGGACTGTCCCAGATAATAGTTGGTGAGCCCGGGGCCTGCCCCTGCTCCTACTGCCACCCTTCCGCGAAGGTCAGGCAGCCCGAAAGTGGTTCTCCCGTCTCCTCCATAAGTAGTGCCAATAAGGGCGAAAAGCGGTGAATATTCAGCTATTGAAAGCAGCCTTCCGTCACAGAAGGCCCAGTCCTTCGGTGCATAGTTTATCGGCCATGGCATTATCTGTCCAATAAAAGGCTCTGACATGTTCGTTTCCTCCGTGTTATGGTTTTCCGATCAGTCCCGCGGCGGCCAAAGTCCCGTCAGGCAGATGATATAGTTCAGAGCCAGAAGTGGCTGCCTGTTCTCCACGGGCTGGCCTGACGTGGTATTGTTGCCGGTGGGCGCGAGGTTCGTATCCACCGGGGACGCATATATTTCAGATCCCCTTGGGACAGTGGCAGGAGCAATGGTTGCGGTTGGCGTTGTCTCGTTGGCCTCCGTGGTGCTTGCCGGGGTGGGGTGGGTATGTGCAGGCAGGTTGTTGGCTGTAAGCGGAACCTGCTCATAACCGTAGGTCATCCCGAGGATATAATTGGTAAGCCCTGGGCCTGCTCCAGCGCCGACGGCTACCCTGCTGCGGAGGTCGGGCAGCTTGAACGTGGTGTGTCCGTCTCCTCCGTAAGTGGTCCCCAGAAGGGCGTAAAGCGCATTGTATTGGGATATCTGCAGGGTCTGGCCCTGACAGAACGCCCATCCCTGCGGCGCGTAGTTGATAGGCCACGGCATGATCTGTCCCATGTAAGCGTCTGCCATATGTGTTACCTCCTTCTATCTGTTAATAGCAATAAGGGCTGGTACGTAATGCTCTCCTGAAAGCTATAAAGTATTTTCAACACAAAAATATCAGGGGAAGGGATGAACATAAGAACAGTCCTCGTCCTTTCTCTGAAAGTAATAAAGAAGTTAATTGAAATGTTTTTTATGATCCCCCATAATGCACACCTTTGAATTACAATAAGCACAACTAAAATAACACTAAAAGATATAAAAATCAACGATAAACTGCAACACTAAATGGAGTTTAAAGATGATAGAAGAGTTATTATAAAGAGTATTAACCGATTTTTCAGCTTGATTATATCTAAAAGAAATTGACCCTGATTTGATGTTTGCCGTTCTTGTTCAGCATGTCTAAAATCCTATGGTAAAACCCCGTAACCCCTGCTATAATCTGGATTATCTGACCGATTCGGAGGTATT